>Ga0207646_10001782_pt1 | contig 26096 bp, 24 predicted proteins | sample KBSK5502metaG_FD_184343 | JGI IMG/M metagenome (GOLD analysis project Ga0207646, IMG submission 184343) | Corn, switchgrass and miscanthus rhizosphere microbial communities from Kellogg Biological Station, Michigan, USA - KBS K5-50-2 metaG... | ecosystem: Host-associated > Plants > Roots >...
CGTTGAGCTCCGGGCACGAGGCGGCCTTCTGGGCCGACGAGGAAGCAGAGCTTCTCGATCCCGCAAAGCCGCACGTCGTGCGCGACTCGAAGACGCCATCGGGGCCGGTTCCGATCGGACATCTCAGGGGACCAACCATCAGCGACGCGATCTTCCGCACTCTTCGCTCGCGCGGGGTCGACGTCCGCTTCGTCTACACGATCGACGACTACGACCCGATGGACGCGGCTTCCATGCGGCTTCAGGCGGGCATGGCCGAGCACATGGGCAAGCCGCTCTTTGCGATCCCGTCGCCGGACCCAGCGGTCGCACCTGACTTCGCGGAGTACCACGCCGCACGATTCATCGCGCTTTTCGCCGGACTTGGCATCACGCCCGAGTTCCATCGCATGCGCGATCTCTACCAGTCGGGCGCGCTGGATAAGCAGATCGATCTGATCCTTCGCGACGCGGAGGCCATTCGGCAGATCCACAAACGCGTCGCGAACGTTGAGCATCCCGAGGGCTGGCTCCCGATCTCGATCATCTGCGAGAACTGCGGCCGCATCGGGACGACGCTGGCCACGGATTACGACGGGAAGACCGTCGCGTACGAGTGCAAGAAGGATTACGTGGAGTGGGCCGAGGGGTGCGGTCATGTGGGTCGCCTCTCGCCGTTCAAGGGGAATTCGAAGCTTCTGTGGAACGAGCAGTGGTGCGCCCAGTGGGATTACTTCCGCGTGACGTACGAGGAGGGTGGCAAGGATCTCCTGACGGCGGGCGGATCGCGCGACCGCTCGAATGCGATCTACCGCGAGGTGTTCAAGAAGGAGCCGCCTCTCGGGCTTGCGCACGAGTTCTTCACTCTGGGCGGAAAAAAGATGTCGACGTCGAAGGGTGTCGGGACCGCTGCGGTCGAGCTGGTCACGATATATCCACCGGACCTGACGCGGTTCCTCATGCTGCGCACCCACCCGAAGCGACACGTGGAGTTCGATCCGGGGGGCACGACCGTGCCGCGTCTGTTCGATGAGTACGACCGCTTCGGCGACGCGTACCTGGAGGACGCCGAGAGCGACATGGGAAAGACCTGGCGCCTGTCGCAGGTCGCGCCGGATCCGGAGCCACCTGGATTTCGGGTCCGGTTCCAGATCCTCGCGGACTGGCTGCAGATCCCAAGCGTCAGACCGGACGTCGAGGCTGAGAAGCGCAAAGGCGCGCGGCTCACCGCGACGGAGCTTCGGGACTTGCACCGCCGTCTCGAGCTTGCTCGGATCTGGCTGGACCGATGGGCCCCTGAGGAGGCCAAGTTCGCGGTCCGCGATACCGCGCCGGACGTCGAGCTCACCGCCGGGCAGCGCCGCTACCTAATTGAGATCAAGTCCCTGGTCGGCACCGTCCACGATGCCGACGAGATGCAGAACCAGCTGTACGAGTATGCGAAGAAGACCGGGCTTGTGAACGACAAGGGAAAGCCCACGCAGGATGCGTTCGCGGCCATCTACCTCGCCTTCATCGGCAGGCCAAGCGGTCCAAAGGCCGGGATGCTTCTGACGTCTTTGGAGGCGCCGTTCGTACGAAAGCGCCTCGACGAGATGGGACGTGCCGCGTGAACGGAAAGCTGCCCGTCGCGATCCTCTGGCACATGCACCAGCCGTACTACAAGCACCCGCAGACGAGCGAGTTCGTCCTGCCGTGGGTGCGCCTTCACGCGTCGAAGGACTACCTGCATATGGCGCGACTGCTACAGGAGTTCCCGCGGGTGAAGGTGAACTTCACCATGGTCCCGAGCCTGCGCGATCAGCTCGAGGACTACGCGCGCGGAGCCGACGACGAGGACACGCGTCTGACGATGCGCACGGTCGACGGCGTGCTCGCCGGCGACGAGCGCGCGCACATCCTCCGGCGCTTCTTCTCGATCCACCACGGCAACGTCATCCACCGCTACCACGAATACCGCCGGCTGTTGCAGATCGCGATCGCGGCCGGTGACCGGCACGAGCTCCTGTCCGACGACTACTTCGTCGATCTCGCGCTCTGGTTCAACCTCGCGTGGATCGATCCGGACGACATCCGCTCGGATCAGCGCCTCGTCGAGCTCGCCGACAAGGGGGCGCGTTTCACGCGCGAGGACGTGCGATATGTCATCGGGCGCCAGCGCTTCATGGCATCCGGCGTACCGCACCTCTATCACCGGCTGGAGCGCGACGGCCAGGTCGAGATCCTGACCACGCCCTATTACCACCCGATCCTTCCGCTGCTCATCGACAACCGGTCGGCGCTGCGGTCCGATCCAACCGCCATGCTTCCCGAAACGCCGTTCGGGTATCCCGACGATGCGGCGTTCCAGCTCGAGGAGGCGATGGCGTCGCACGAGCGCGCGTTCGGGCAGAAGCCTCGCGGCGTGTGGCCGTCGGAAGGTGCGGTCTCGCCCGAGGCAGCCGACGCGATCCACAAGGCCGGCCTCTCATGGTTCGCCTCCGACGAAGGAGTGCTCGCCCGATCGGTGGACGTCGAGCTGCGGCGCGACGAGGTCGGCGCGCTGCTCGAGCCCGCGCTCCTCTACCGGCCCTACCGGCTCGCGAACGGCGCGACGGTGATCTTCCGCGATCGCGAGCTCAGCGATCGCATCGGCTTCGTCTACGGCGATATGAAACCTGATGACGCGGTCGGCGACATGATCGCGAAGCTCGAGCGCGCTCGGGACCGGCTGCCGAACGAAGGCGGGCCCTACCTCGCATCGATCATCCTCGACGGAGAGAACGCCTGGGAGCAGTACCCCAACAACGGCAACGACTTCCTGCGAGCGCTCTACGGCAAGCTCGAGGCGGACGATCGCTTCGAGACGGTGCGCATCTCGGACTATCTGGAGACGGCGCCGGCCACAGTCGAGCTCCCGCGGCTTCACACCGGGTCGTGGATCGAGGCGAACCTTCGGGTCTGGAGCGGCGAGCCCGCGCACGCTCGCGCGTGGAGCGCGCTCGAGCGCACGCGCCGCTTTGCGCAGGAACAGTGGGGCTCGCTGCGCTTTATGCCCAAGAGTGTCCGGCAGCCGCTGATGGTCGCTGAGGGCAGCGACTGGTTCTGGTGGTACTCGAGCCGCAACTCGTCCCCCGAAGACGGGGTGTTCGACGCGCTCTTCCGCGCGAATCTCGAGGTCGTGTGGTGGTACGCCGGCGCGGAACCGCCGGACGACATCCGAAGCCCGCTCATGGATCCCCAGCGTGTCGCCGCGTCCGCCAACCGCATCGGTGCGATGCTTCCCGGGTCAGGTGAGCGCTACGGCTGACGCCGGGCGGCTTCTCCCCGGTGGCCTGGGTTTCCTGCGGCCGCCGGCCGAGATCGAGCTCGGCGCCTACGGTCTTGATCTTCGCGGTCTTCGCGTGGCCGACATCGGCGCGGGCGAGGGTCGGGTCGCGCTCGGCGCCGCGCGCGACGCCGCGTCGGTGCTCGCGGTGGATCCCGATCGCGGCGCGCTCGCGCGAGGGCGCGCCGAGGCGAAGCGGCAGGGGCTTTCCAATGTGAAATTCAGCGAGGGTGCCGCGCAGTCTCTTCGACTGCCGGACGCGTCGTTCGACGTCGTGGTCTTCTCGTGGACCCTCTGATGAGTTGCGCACAAGGGCATGGTCGATGCCCTCCAGGAGGCCCACCGGATCCTCGTCGAGCGAGGGGTCTTCGTCGACGCACGTCCTGACTCGCGCGTCTCGGCGCGGGTGCGCGCTGGAAGCGCCCACGGGCGCGTGGTCGGGACGATCGGGACGCAGCGGCCCACGAAGACGGATGACCAGATGTCGGATCGGGCGATCCGCGACGTCCTTTGCAGAAAGCTCTTCCGATCGCGCCGCCACGGAAGGCTGTGGCACGCGATCCCGTTCGAGGACTTCGCCGAGCTCAACGACTATCTGAGCGACCACCTGCGGTTCTCGCGACGCGTGCATTGGCAGGCGCCCGCGGCGCGCCGCACGACACCACTCTTCGTCGAGCGCGCCGTGCGTTTCGAGATTCTGCAGAAGCGGAGCTAGCTCGAGTTCAGCGCGAACGCCGTTTCCCAGATCGCCTCGTAGCCGTCGAGCACGCGAGGCCACGCGAACCGTTTCGCCGTCGCCTTGCCGTCAGCGCGGATCGTGCGTACGACCTCGGGCCGGGTCCGAAGCGTCGCGTGCGTCGCCAGCAGCTCGCGCGGGTCGTCGCTCTGCATGACGACGGCGTTCCCGAACGGGACCGCATAGTCCTCGCCGGTCCGGCCCACGTACACGACGCCGCCGGAGGCCATGACTTCGAGGCCGACGAGGCCGAATGGCTCCTTCTCGGAATTCGCTAGCACCCCATCGGCGGCCTGGTACATCGCGCGGAGCGTGCGCTCGGGGATGAAGTAGTCGAGGAAAAGCACGTCGGCGGTGCTCGCCGCCACCGCGGCCGCGAGATCGCGTGTCACGGCCTCATTCGGGAAGGCGACGCGCTCTATCGAGAGCCCGCGCGCGCGGATACGCGCGCCGACGACGTCCGCGTAGGGGCTGCGGCTACCGCGCATGAGCAGACGCGGCCGCACGCCGGTGTCGCGCATGAAGGCGATCGCGTCGATGGCCCAGAGCCAGCGCTTGTCGGGATCGAATCGCGCGACCTTCACGAACGTCGGCCGGTCGCCGAACGCCTCGCGGAGCGGGCGCGCCTCGGTCGGCGGGAGAGGCTTCAGCCAGCGCTCGGCGATGCCGTTCGGCAGCACGGCCGCGTCGACGTCGACTGCGGACATCTCGGCGCGCATGAAGCGGGAGACCGTCGTGATGGACGCGGCACGGCGCAGCAGCGCGAAATCGATGCTGCCGAATCCATAGGTGTTGTTGGCATTCCACAGGATGGCGCCCGCCCCCGGCATCCGAATATTCAGGATCGCGGCCGTCCCGATCGCCGCGTTGGCGGTCTGCCAGTCCTCGAAGAGGAGCACGGTGCGCCGTCCCTGGGACGCCGATGCTGCGACGAGGTCCGCCAGGTGGGCCGGAACCGTGCGCGAGAAGTCGCGCCACTTGCCGTCCTCGCCGTCGTACACGTCCCGCGGGTGGTAGGCACTGATCCACTGCGACCACCGCTCGAGAACGAGGCGCCCCTCGGAGCGCTCCTCGCGCGCCGGCAGCTTGGGATCGCCCACGAACACCTGATGCACGAAGTACCCGCGATCGACCAGCGCCTCGGCGAGATCGATCATGCGCGTGGCGAGGCCGCCGACGAACGAGTAGCGGTCGGGTCCCTCGAAGGCGACGAGCACCACGTCGTACACGGGAGAGCACGGATAATGGCACGCGCTTCATGACGCCTCTCCAGCGCATCCGCGAGGACCCCCAGAAGGTGCGCGACATGCTCGTCGCGCGCGGCTTCGACGCGCCGCTCGATCGGATCCTCGAGCTCGACCGAAAGGCGCGCGATTTGCGCGCTCAGGTGGAGACGCTGAACGCCGAGCGCAACAAAGCTAGCCGCGGCGGGCCGCCGAGCGACGAGGTCAAGGCTCGGATGCGCGAGGTGGGGGAGAAAATCAAGTCGCTCCAAGCCGAGCTGACCGCCCTCGAGGCGGAGCGCGACCGAAAGCTTCTCTGGGTACCGAACGAGATCGACGCGGGCGTGCCCCAAGGCAAAGACGAGAACGACAACAAGGTCATCCGCAAGGATGCGCCGAAGACGCTCGAGGTCGTGCCGCGACCGCACTGGGAATTCGGCGAAGCGCTCGGCATCCTCGACATCCCGCGCGGCACGAAGCTCTCCGGCTCGCGCTTCTACGTTCTGCGCGGTGCGGGCGCGGCGCTGCAGCGCGCGCTGATCGCGTGGATGATCGACCTCAAGGTCACGGCCGGCTTCACCGAGATCTACCCGCCTTCCGTTACGCGGCGCGAGACGCTGATCGGGAGCGCGCATCTTCCGCACTTCGACGAGAACCTCTACCGCGACGAAGACGATGATGTGTGGCTCGTTCCCACCGCCGAGCCGCAGCTTGTCGGACTGCATCGCGATGAGACATTCGATGCGGGCGCCCTGCCGAGGCGCTACGTCGCGTTCACGCCGTGCTTCCGCAGGGAGCACATGAGCGCGGGCCGCGACGTTCGCGGCATCAAGCGGGTCCACTGGTTTGACAAGGTCGAGATGGTCGTGCACTGCGCGCCCGAAGAGTCGCCCGAGTGGCTGGACAAGATGACCGCACTTGCGGTCGAAGTGCTCGAAAAGCTCGAGCTGCCCGTGCGCGTGACGGAGCGCTGCACCGGCGACCTCGGCTTCACCGCCATGCGCGGCTTCGACGTCGACGCGTGGGGCCCGGCCGCGAACGAATGGCTCGAGGTCTCGTCAGCGTCGAATTGCGGCTCGTTTCAGTCCGAGCGCTCGAACATCCGCTTCCGTCGGGAGGCCGCTGGAAAGCCCGAGCACGTCCACATCCTCAACGCTTCGGGTGTCGCGCTCCCGCGCCTGATGATCGCGATCATGGAGAACTACCAGCGCAAGGATGGATCGCTGGAGATTCCGGCCGCGGTCCGCTCGTACATGGGAGGACGCGAGAAGATCGCGCCCGGCGAGTTCACGCTTTAGGCGGTGTGCGCCTTCCCCTCGACGTCGATCTCAGCGATCCGGCGCCGCGTGCGCTCCGCGAGATAGGTCGGGCCGCTCTGCTCGAAGACCGCGAGCGCCTCGATGCATTCGTTCCTCGCGCCCGCGACGTCGCCGTGCGCGACGAGAAGGCGGGCCGAGGCGGCGCGGATCTCCGCACTCGCCACCGGTAGACCGAGACGGAACGCGTGCTCCAGGCCTTCCGTCCGTCGCGCGTCAGCGATGGTGAGCTCCCCGTTCGCGCAGGCGACCTCGATGAGGGTCGCCGCGATCCCGGCGCCGCAGCGGCGGCACTCGTGTTCGGTCGCGGCCGCGTGCGCGGCGGCGGCGTGCTGTCCCGCGTCCTCGAGCGAGCCCTGGTACAGCGCGAGCCGCGCCAGCTCCGCCGCGATGCGCGTTGCGAGGTGTGCCCGCGCCGGCGATCGCTCGGACACGGCGCGTGCCTCCGAAAGCCTCGTGCCGGCGGCAGCGAAGTCGCCGCGCTCGATCGCGAGAGAGCCAAGAACGAGCAGCGTCGATGCCGGATCGGCCGGCTGTGGGCCCTGCGCAAGCGGGTCAGCCAGACCGAGTGCGCGCCCGAGCGTCGCTTCGGCCTCCGCGTACCGGCCGAGTCCGAAGAACGCCCGACCGAGAGCGCGGAGCGCGCCTGCCTCGCCCGAGACGTTCCCGAGCCGCGATTCGGCGCCCAGGAGCTGATGCGCGAGCTCTTCGGCCTTCGCGAGCTCTCCGCGATCGAGCTCCGCGTACGTGAGGAGCGCGAGCGCCCGTGCCAGTCCTGAGAGGTCCCCGATCGCGGTGGCGTGCTCGACGCATCTCTCGGTCGCGCGAAGCGATTCTTCCGCTGCTCCAGAGTCGGCCGCGAAGATCGCGACCGCTTCCTCAGCCGCGAGCGCGAGACCGCGATCGTTCGCGGCGAGCGCCTCCTTCACCGCGGTCCGTCCGACGGCGAGCGCCTCGGCCGGCCGCTCGTCCGAGCGCGCGAGGTACGCCTTCGCGAGGGTGAGCTCGGCGCGCTCGCGTCCCTCGGCCGGCGTGAGGCGATCCGCCTCCGCGAGGTGTTCGGCCGATCGCTGCGTCTCGTGCGCGCGAGCCGCGAGCTCGCCGGCGCGGCGCCGGAGCGCGGCGCGGATGACGTCGTCGGCCAGCGGGCCGCTGAGCGCATCCTCGGCGATCGCGAGCGCGTCCTCGTGCCCGAGCGCGCGCGCGGCATCACATGCCTGTACGAGCGCGCGGGCGCGATCCGATTGGCCGCCGCCGGGGAGGCGCTCGGCGAGACGCGCCGCGGCGCGATAGTGATGAAGGGCATCCGCCAGCGCGTACAACGCCGCGGCCCGATCGCCCGATCGCATCGTGTAATCGATCGCGCGAGTGACGTGCGTCGACTCGGAGAAGTGACTCGCGAGGAGCTCGGGTTGCTGGACCGCGATCTCGGGCATCACGCTTTCGATGACCTGGCCCAATCGGCCGTGCAGATCCTCGCGGTTCCGCGGTGAGATCGACTCGTAGACGAGCTCGCGTAACAGCGATTGCCGGAACCGGTAGTCGCCGTGGCTCGCGCGCTCGAGCAGGCCGCGGGCGCAGAGGCTCGCGAGTGCCGAGTCGACATCGAGGTCCTGTCCGAAGAGCGCGCTCAACAGGCCGGGCTCGCAGGCGCGGGCCGCGACGGCGGTCGCGTGAAGGACCCGCCTTTCTGGGCCGACGGCCGGCTCCGCGCGGCGGAGCAGCAGCATCGAAAGAGCATCAGGAAGCTCGCGCATGCGGCTGACCTCGGCGAGCGGTGACGCGCCCTCCCGCTTGACCACCACACCCGTGGCGACGAGCCACCGCGCCGCCTCCTCTATGTAGGTGGGGCTGCCGGCGCTCCGTGAAACGACGTCGTCTACTGCCTCCTGCGGGAGCGCGCTCGCGGGGAGCAGCGCCTGGAGCAGAGCGGCGCTGGCCCTCGGCGCGAGCGGTGTGAGCCGGATCTGCACATGACCGCGGCTCGTCGACCACGGCGGATTCAGTTCGGGGCGGTAGGTGGTGACGAAGAGCGCCGCGGTGCTCGCGAGCGCTGGCGCGAGCGCGGCGAGGAGCTCCTGCGATGCCGCGTCCGCCCATTGCACGTCCGAGAGGGCAAGGATGACCGGCTGCGTGCGAGCGACCCGGAGGATGAGATCACGGATGGCGCGGTCGAGGAGCTTGCGGCGGGTCTCGCCCGAGAGCGGCGGCAGCGTCAGGCTGTAACCGAGAGCGGCCAGCACGAGCTTCGCGGCCTCTGGCTCCATACCGGGGACCGTTTCGGTGAGCATGCGGTGCGCGATCTCGGTCGGCGCGTTCGTTCCGATCGCGAGCGCGCGGCGCAAAAGGTCCGAGATCGCGCCGTACGCGCGGTGTACGTCGTATGGAGAGCAACGCGCGCGCGCGACTCGCGCCCCGAGAGCGCGCGGATCGGCGAGCAGCTCGTCCACGAGCCGCGTCTTCCCGAGTCCGGCCTCCCCGACGATCGAGACGATGTGTCCCTTTCCGGCGAGCGCCTCGTCGAGCGCGCTCAAAAGCAGTCCGACCTCTTGATCGCGCCCGATGAGCGGCGCGCGGCCACGGTCGGTCGTGGCGGTCTCGACGCGGAGGAGGCGCCACGCGACGAGCGGCGCCGTCTTGCCCTTTGCGGCGACGGGCGGGTGCGGTTCGTATGCGAACAAGCCCGGAGCGAGCCGATAGGTGGCGTCGCCAACGAGGACTTCGCCCGGCTCCGCCGCCTGCTCGAGCCGCGCCGCCACATTCACGGCGTCGCCGAGCACGCCGAACTCACTCTCCTTGTCGCCGACGGCCCCAGCGACGGCGAGGCCGGTGTTGATCCCGATCCGCAGCGCGAGGTTGCGACCGGTGCGCTCGGCGATGCGGTCGTTCTCACGATCGAGAGCGCCGAGGATCGCGAGCGCGGCCCGCTGCGCGCGCGCCGGATGGTCGACCTTGTTGTCGACCGCGCCGAACACCGCGACCACCGCGTCGCCGATGTACTTTTCGATGAGGCCGCCAGACGCTCTGATCTCCACGGCGATCGCGTCCCATGCCGCGCGCATGTTCTCGTGGAGCTCTTCCGGATCGAGGCGTTCGGCGAGCGCCGTGAATCCGGAGATGTCCGCGAACAGGACCGTAACCTGCCGGGTCTCGCCCTCCACGGGGGGGACCGCGAGAAGCCGCGCGCCGCATTTTCCGCAGAAACTGAACGCCACCGGCATGTCGGTCGCGCACTTTGGACAGGTGATCGTCACTCCCCGCATCGATCCGAGGTTACGTCGGCGGGCCTGTCAACCGGGTGTCGGCGCGGTGTGTTAGCACGTCCCCCGTCCAGGTGACTTTCGGCCTAATGCACGACCGCTGGCGCGGGCTCACCGTGAGCCTCGTTCTCAACGTGACGTTCGTCGCGTTCGAAGCGCTCGCGATCGCGACGATCATGCCGCTCGTCGCCGACGACCTCGGGGGCATCGCGCTTTATGGGTGGGTCTTCAGCGCATTCCTTCTCGCGGCCCTCGTCGGCATCGTCGTCACTGGCGAGCTCGCGGACCGCTTCGGGCCGGCGCCTCCGTTCGGGGCCGGTCTCGCCCTCTTCGCCATCGGCCTGCTGATCGGGGGTCTCGCGCCGTCGATGCCGGTGCTGGTCGCGGCACGCGCGATCCAGGGATTCGGAGCGGGCGCGATACCGGCCGTCGCGTACGTCGTGATCGGTCGCATCTATCCCGATGCCCTCCGGCCTCGGATGTTCGCGATCCTCTCGACGGCGTGGGTCGTGCCAGGCATCGCGGGCCCGGCGGTCGCCGCGTTCGTCGCGGACCACATCGGCTGGCGGTCGGTGTTTCTCGGCCTTCTGCCGCTCGTCGTCGGCGCGGGTTCGCTCGCTCTGCGGGAGCTCCGCAGCGTGCCTGGCAATCCCGACCGCGTCGGACGCCGCGTGCTGTTGGACGCGGTCCGCGTCGCCTCGGGCACGGGCCTCGCGCTGGCCGGACTGCAGGCACGGGACGTCCTCGTTTCACCGGCATTGGTCGCGATCGGGCTCGTCGTTGGGGTACCGGCACTTCGAAGCCTCTTGCCGCCGGGCACGTTCAGAGCGCGTGGCGCGCTGCCCGCCGCGGTGCTGTCGAGGGGGATCCTCACGTTCGCCTTCTTCGCGCCGGACATCTTTGTGCCGCTGACCGTGACCACCATCCGCGGCGAGAGCGTTGTTTTGTCGGGCCTCGCGCTCACTGCGGGCACGATCGCGTGGACGACCGGCGCCTGGATCCAGGAGCGGACGGTCTTCCGGGTCGGTGCGGCGCCGCTCGTGCGAAACGGGTTCCTCCTGGTCGCCGTCGGAATCGCCGGTATGGGCGTTGTGCTGACCGGAGCCGTACCGGCGTGGTCGTGCATTCCCGCGTGGGGGATCGCCGGCCTCGGCATCGGGATGGCCTACAGCTCGATCTCGCTCACGGTGCTGCGCCAGGCGCCCGCGGGAAGTGAGGGCGCCGCCGCGTCATCGATGCAGCTTGCGGACATCCTCGGGAACGCGCTCGGCACCGGCGTCGGCGCGGTCGCCGTGGCCGCCGCGGTCGCGAGCTTTGGTACCGCCGTGGTCGGGGTCGCGATCACGGACGCGATGGCCGGTGCCCTCGCGGTCGCCGGCGTCTTTGTCGCGTCGCGGCTGCGCGCGACTAATGTGTGAGCCGTGACGATGGGATCCGCGGATATCGCGATCGTCCGCGCGAGGCGAGCGGAGCTCGCCGACATCGTCCCCCTCTTCGACGGGTACCGTCAGTTTTATGGACAGCGTTCGGACCTCGCGGCCGCACGCGCGTTCCTTGGCGACCGGATCGAACGCAACGAATCGGTGATCTATCTTGCGTACACGGGTCCGCGAGAGGCCGCCGGGTTCACCCTGCTCTACCCATCGTTCTCGTCCGTCTCGCTCAAGCCTCTCTGGATATTGAACGACCTGTTCGTCCGCTCGGACGTTCGACGGGGCGGCGTCGGCCGAGCGTTGCTCGAGCGAGCAAGGCAGCACGCGGTCGAGACCGGGGCGAAGGGCCTCGTTCTCAACACCGGGGTAACGAACGAGGCCGCGCAGACCTTGTATGAATCTTGCGGCTGGCTGCGGGACGACGAATTTTTCCAGTACTACCTCTTCTTTTGACCGCATAGCTCGTCCTGGGCCCTCGGCGGCTGTTGACACCCAGCGCGCGAGGCTGTATTAAACCAAGTAGTTATTTAACCGAAAGGTACAGTAGCCGTAGTGGCGATCGACCACCTCAGCGTGACGTTCGCGGCCATCGCCGACCCGACGCGGCGGGCGATCCTCGCTCGGCTCGCGTCAGGGGAAGCCTCGGTCACCGAGCTCGCGAAGCCGTTCGACATGACGCTCCCCGCGGTCTCGAAGCATCTCAAGGTGCTCGAAAACGCGGGACTGATCTCCCGCGGCCGGGACGCCCAGTGGCGCCCGGCGCGGCTCGAGACGCAGCGTCTGCGCGAGGCGGCCAAGTGGATGGAGCGCTACCGCATCTTTTGGGAGCAAAGCCTCGATCGGCTCGATCAGCATCTGCGTGAACTACAGGGGGAGGACAAGAAGCATGGCCGCAGGAAATAGCGTCGCCGCACCCGAGCGGACCGTCGTCGCGACCCGGGTGTTCGATGCCCCGCGCGAGCGTGTCTACAAAGCATGGACGGATCCGCAGCAGCTTGGTCAATGGTTCCCGCCGAAGGACTTCACGTCGCCGCGGTGCGAGGTCGACCCTCGACCGGGCGGGATCTTCCGCTGCGATATGGAGGGACCCGACGGGGCGAAGTTCGTCGGCAAGGGTCTCTTCCGCGAGGTCGTGCCGAACGAACGGCTGGTGTTCACGTTCGCGGGCGAGGAGGCCGTGCCGCCTCCGATCCTCGTGACCGTTCTCTTCGAGGCGCAAGGCAACAAGACCAAGCTGACCATGGAGCAGACCGCTGCGACGGTCGCCGACTACGAGGATCTGCTGAAGCTAGGCGTCACCGAGGGGACGAACCAAAGCTTCGATAAGCTCGACGAGCTCCTCGCTCGGACTCCAGCGAGCCGCACCGCCGCGAGCGTGGCGGGTCGAACGCTCACGCTCACCCGTACCTTTGACGCGCCGCGAGAGCTCGTCTGGAAGGCGTACACCGACCCGACGCACATCATGATGTGGATGTTCGCGAACGACTGGGAGTCTCCGTTCGCGGAAACGGACGTTCGTCCCGGCGGCCGCGTTCCGCATCGGCATGCGACCAGCGGATCACAGCGAGGAGGGCTTCACCTTCGGCGGCACGTACCGCGAGGTCAAGGAGCCAGAGCGAATCGTCCAAGACCTCGGCGACGGTCGCGTGATGACGACGACGTTCGAGGACCACGAGGGCAGGACGAAGCTCACGCTCTCCGTCGAGATGTCGGAGTCCGAGGAGGCAGAGCGGAGGGGTTGGACGCAGATCCTCGAGCACCTCGCCGAGCACGTGGCCACGCTGACGAGCGCGCGATGAGTACGAAGACGACGCCGACTCTCCCCAAAATCGCCGGTCGCGTGATCGGTCCGGACGACGCCGAGTACGACAAGGCGCGGTCTTCGTTCTACGGCGGCTTCGACAGCCGGCCAGCGGCGATCGTCCGCGTTGCGAACGCGCAGGACGTCTCGCGAGTGATTTCGTTCGCGCGCGAGAGCGGGACCGAGTTCGTCGTCCGGAGCGGCGGCCACGGTGTCGCGGGCTACGCCGCTCCGACCGGCGGCATCGTGCTCGATCTGAAAGACATGCGGGCGCTCGAGATCGATCCGAAAACGCGTACTGCGTTGGCGGAGGCGGGCCTGACGGCGATCGAGTACACCGTCGCCGCCGACGCTCATAGTCTTGCCACGGGATTCGGCGACACCGGCTCAGTCGGCATCGGCGGGATCACCCTCGGAGGCGGCGTTGGCTATCTCGTGCGCAAGCACGGGCTCACGATCGACGACCTCCTCGCCGCGGAGATCGTGACCGCCGACGGCGAGCTGCTGCGCGTCGACGCGCAGACGCACCCGGACCTCTTCTGGGCCATCCGCGGCGGTGGCGGCAACTTCGGTGTTGCGACGCGTTTCAAGTACCGCCTGCACGATGTCGGCACGATCGTCGGCGGGATGCTGATGCTTCCGGCGACCGCCGAGGTGATCGAGTCCTTCATCGCCCTCGCGGAGGCCGCGCCCGAGGAGCTCTCCACGATCGCCAACGTGATGCCCGCGCCACCCATGCCCTTCGTGCCGGCGGAGTATCACGGCAAGCTCGTCATCTTCGGGATGCTTTGCTACACCGGCGCGGTCGAGGCGGGGGCGCGTGCGCTCGCGCCTTTCCGCGCTCTGGCCACGCCGATCGTCGACATGGTCAAGCCGTGCCGGTACCCGGAGATGTACCCGCCGGACGATCCCGACTACCACCCGATAGCGACGGGCCGGACGATGTTCATGGACTCGGTCGATCGCGGCGTCGCCGAGACAGTCGTCGAGCATCTGAATGCGTCGACCGCGCAGATGCGCGTGACGCAGCTCCGCGTCCTCGGCGGCGCGATGGCGCGTGTTTCAGTCGATGCCACCGCATTCGCGCACCGCCGGTCGCGGATCCTGGTGAACGTGGCGGCGCTCTACGAGAGTGCCGACCAGGCGCCTCTGCACGAGCCCTGGGTTAGTGGATTGATGGCGGCGCTGAACCAGGGCGACAGCGGCGCTTATGTCAACTTCCTCGTCGATGAGGGCGAGGCGCGGATTCGCCAGGCGTACCCGGGTCTAACGTGGGACCGGCTCCGCACCATCAAGCGCCGCTACGATCCGACGAACCTCTTCCGGCTGAACCAGAACATCCCGCCAGCACACGACGTGTAGTCGGCGTCGTGGGCGAGGTCATCGTGGATCTGTCTATGTCGCTGGACGCTTCGTCGCGGCGCCCAACGGCGACGTCGGGCGACTGCATGAATCGCGAGTTATCGAAGCCGCCGGTCGCACACACCGTAGATTTCGCGTAACACGCAGGGGGAGTTGAAGAATGGCCGCAACAAAGACCGACGCGAAGAAGCCCGCCGCAAAGAAGACCGTGGCGGGCGTGGACGATCGCTACATCGCGGAGCAGCCGGCCGACAAGGCCGCGTTGCTGGAAATGCTGCGCGCGCTCGTCAACAAGGGAGTGCCTCACGCGGACGTCTCGATCAAGTGGGGGGTGCCCTTCTACCAGCTCAACGGAAAGAACATCTGCGCGCTCGCCTCATTCAAGGACCACGTCGCGATCAACTTTTTCGCGGCACCGAGCGCGTTCGTCGATCCAGGAAAGAGGCTCGAGGGCAGCGGCAAGGGCAATCGGATGCTCAAGGTCCGCAACGCACGCGACATCGACAGCGCCAGCATCCTTCGCTGGCTCAAGGCGGTCGTCGCGGCGAACGGTTGAGATGAGCCTGCTCGACGAGCACGTCCGACGTTTCAACGAATGAGGTCAGGCGGGATGCGCTTAGGCCAACGAAACGGACAAATCCATAGACTTGTGGTCACGTTCGACTAGCCTTCACACAGGACCAAACCAACGCAGGGGAGACAATGTGAACCTCAACGGACTACTCATCGGAACAGAGAACCCGGAGCGACTCAGGGACTATTACACCAAGCTCTTCGGTAAGCCCAACTGGGACGAGGGTGGCTACTTCGGATGGCAGATTGGCGAAGGTTCGATGACCGTCGGACCGCACGATCAGGTCAAGGGAAAGAACACGACGCCGGGCCGGCTCATCTGGAACATCACCGCGGCCGATGTCAAGGCGGAGTTCGCAAAGCTGAAGGCCGCGGGCGCGACCGTCGTGAAGGAGCCTTATCAGATGGGTGAGGCTCCGCGTCAGCAGATGTGGATCTCGACCTTAGCCGACCCGGACAACAACTATTTCCAGATCATGAGCCCGATGGAGTTGCCGACCGAGGCTGATCGACCGGTGGCCGACATGGGAGCGCGGTCCTAAGGTCGCGCGCTCGCGCTAACCGCCCTTTTCGATCTCTGCGATCCTGGCCTTGACGATCCTCGTCACGAGTCCGTAGGGAAGCGGCTTGTCCGCCGGGAACTGGAGGGTGCCCTTGCTCTGGAAATAGGGCTCTACCTCGGCGGCGTGCGCGTCGATGAAGTCGCGGCCGGTCCCGTATAGGGCGACGTGCGCCTTCCAGTACGCGAAGTACGCGACGCGCTCTCCGCCTTGCTTGAACCCCGCCATTCCGTAGCTCACGAGCTCCGTCGCCTTCGGCGCCGCAGCCTTGATCGTCTGGCGAAGCTTCGTAAGTGCTGCACGCTGGTCCTTCGGCGCCGTCGCGATGTAGTCGTCGACGGTCCTGGGGGTCTTGGCTTTCCCGGGCTTCGGCGGGGTCATCGTTCGCGTTTTCCCAGTCGCCTTCCGTGTCCGCATGGCGTCACCGTACAACGGTCTAATCCGATGGGCGCCTGAGCCGGTCGAGTTCTCGGCGCTCGCGCTTTGTCGGGCGGCCGCTGCCGGGCTCCCGCACGAAGACACGTGGCAGTCGCTTGACTACCGGCACAGGGGGGCTGTGGTCGATCATGCACTTGGCCGCCGCCGGCGCCCCAACTCGTTTCTCAATGATGGCCACCACCTCGAGGATGCGAGGACGACCGACGAACGCGTCGATGCGATCGCCGACCTTGACCTGCGTCGATGCTTTGGCCGCCGCACGATTCACCCGCACGTGGCCGCCACGGCACGCGGCTGTCGCCTGAGAACGGGTCTTGTAGATCCGGACAGCCCATAACCAGATGTCTACCCGGGTCTTGTCGATGGAGCTCATCGTTAGAGCAACCATCACTTGCGGTTATTTGTCTCGGTTCCGAGAAGCACGGCGATGATCACCTCGCGGAGTACTGTCAGCCCGCTTCTTGGTGGCTGGCCCGAGAGCGAAATCCATCCGACCCACAAAGTGATTCGCTGCTTCGGGTCGCGTGAGCTCATAGACGGCCACGCGCTGGCTGCCGGGCGTCGCGAACGAAATGCATGGTCCGTGGGGGATGTCGACCGATCGACCGCGCTTCCAGCCTCTCGAGCGCAGTTTCTTCTGTGTCCGGTCAAGATCCTCTACTCGATAGATGAGCACAGTCCGCTGGTCCTCGAGATGGTCGGTAAGCAGGATGCGCGGCCCGCTCGAACCTAGTTCGAGCATCGCCACGCGCGCGCCCACGCCTTCAACTGCGAAAATGAGACGCGCTCCCAGCACGTTCACCCAATAGGTCGCATCCCCCGCAACGTCGGCGCTGGGCACGTAGAGGAAGTCGAGCTCCATGTCAGATCGAACGGGGCCCCGACCGCCAGGCCCCCGTCAAAGCCGAACACACTGACACCGTCATTCAGACACTAAGAGGCCCAGCCCTGCGCGGCTTTTCGTACGAGCCTGCGATATGGCACCGACGCGCATGGAGCGGCACCGCCCTTGGCATCAGAGCTGGCATCAAATGGGTCCCGCTAGGTTCACCCGCTGCGCTGGAAGGCTATGTTTATTGCGTTCCCGATCCGGAGGGGTGGCAGAGCGGACGAATGCGGCGGTCTTCTAGATCTCCGCTGTCACGGGACCGAGCGTGCCTAATCCGGACGGCCTGCACAGCTTTTAGCGCGAGGCGGCGAAAGAGTGCGGCGCTGTTCGGACGAGAACTGCCTGTGCCACCGGCCCGCACCCCGGTCGGTGCCGAGCCGAACGATCGCTTTTGCCTACAGCCAGCTGTGACGACCCCTACCGGGCGACGGGCCCGAGTCAGCGGATCTCGGCGGACCCTTCGGCGGCGGCCGGCCGGATCGGCAGCGTGAAGGTGAAGGTGCTCCCGGCGCCGATGTCGCTTTGGACCCAGATCCGGCCACCGTGGAGCTCGACAAGTCTCTTCGTGAGCGTGAGCCCCAGGCCCGTCCCCTCCTCGGTGGCCGCGCCGTGACGCGCCTGGGCGAACTCCTCGAAGATCCGCGCCTGGTCGGCCTTGGCGATGCCGACGCCCGTGTCCGACACCGACACCGCGATCTCGCCATCGCTCCGCTGCGCGCGGGCGGTCACGCGCCCGCCACTCGGGGTGAACTTCACCGCGTTGGTAAGCAAGTTAACGAGAACCTGCTTCACCTTGCGGGCGTCGGCGGTGATGAGCGGAAGGTCGCTCGGGACCTCTGACTCAAGTGCCACCCCGTGCGCCGCGGCGCGCTCGCGGACGAGGGTCATGCCCGTCGCGATAACGTCGGCCATCATCAGAGGAGCAAGCTCGAGCTCGAGCCTGCCTGCCTCAACCTTGCTGAGATCGAGGACGTCGTTGATCAGCGAGAGCTGGTGCGCGCCCGATCCACGGATGTCCTGCAGATAGTCGCGCTGCTTCGCGTTCAGCTCGCCGAACATGCCCTCGAGCAGCACGTCGGAGAACCCGATGATCGCGTTGAGAGGCGTCCTGAGCTCGTGGCTCATGTTCGCAAGGAACTCGCTCTTGTGCCGGCTCGCGGCATCCAGCCGGCGCGATGTCTCACGCAGCTCACGACGCTGCCGAATAACGGTGTCGAGGACGATCCCAAGGGCTAGGCCACCGAGGAGCAGCACGGCCGCGAGCGCGAAACGGACTAGGCGCAGCTGGAGGAGCGCGGCGTCCACGTCGGCGTAGACGGCGTCTGCGGACCTGACGACGAGCACGTGCCAGCCGACGTCGAGCGTGGTCTCGGGCCGCGTCCCTCCCGAGAGCACCGGAGTGCGCGCATGCCCCAGAAGCTGTGGACCTGTCGCGAGTGGGACGGTGATCTCGTCGCGGACGACCTCGCCTGCGAGCGCGCGCCGCACGCCTTCCGAGGTCGTCAGGTCGGTGCCGCTTTCCAGCACGCGGCTCACCCGACGGATGAGGCGGCCCTTCGCGTCCGCGAGATACACCTCCTTCCCCGTGGCGGGCTGCGGTAGCGCCAGCTCGGGCAGGAGCTGGTCGATGCGCATCTCGGTCCCGATCTCACCGCGATTCTTGCCATCAGCTCCGACCATAGGAACGATCACGTCGACGAACTGGAGACCCGGCGAGAAGTCCACATACGGAGTCGTCCTCTCGTACGAGGGCACGTCCCCCGCGTACCAATACGCTGAGGCCAGCGCCGCGCTGTTGTGGAAGTTGCCAGGGCTCGGAGGCCCGCGCACCACGGCCTGACCCGAGGTAATCACATTGTCAATCCGCGTGGCCGCGAGCGTCGCCCAATACCCAGACGTCCCGCCGATGACATCGTGGCCCGCAACGAAGAGGTTCTGGGCCACGGGAGGCATTGCCCGATGCAGCGCCAGCAGGTGGTCTCGAAGTCGGGCGTCGTCCTGTGCCTCGATCGCACGGATGAGCTCGTCGGTCGGAAGCCCGATCCGCGCCAAGCCGGTCGCCTGGAAGAGCGCGCGGAGCTCGTCGAACCGCTGCGCGATCGCGGCCGCTGTCTGCGTGGCCTCGTTCTGGAGCGACGAGAGCTCGGCGTCGCGAACACGTGTCCGTGCGTCGGTGGCACCCGCCTCACCGACAGCGACAATCCCGGCTGCGAGCACAAGCGCGACGGAAGGCAAGACGAGCGTGGCCGGGCCTCGGCGCATCGGAGCCACCCTACTCCGCGAGTGTTCGCCGCAGAGCAGCCTGGGTCAACCTCGCACCGTAGGCCCGGGCACCGAGATGAGCCCCATGAGCCGGCTCCTGGCGATGTCGAGGCAGATGGGCTTAGAGAGCCGCACGGGCTGTCGATGTCGTGCGCGGGCACGATCCTTATCACGCGGATCGAAAACATCGAGTTCCCGATGAACGGCCGAGCTCGACCGAGCCTTCGCCTCGATGCCCGGGGACGGGATCGACGCGATCCGGGTGATGAACACTCGGTTCGCAGGCCGACGAGACGTCGGAGTCGTCGAGCGGGCACTCGCGGCGCACCTGCCGCTCATGTCGTACGACTAGACGACCAAAGACGGCGGCCTCCTCTTATTCCCTCCAGATTTCGTCCAGCTGGCATCCCTGCTCGCCGACCTCGTCGCGGCGGTGGCGCGAGGCCGCTCCCGGCTGACCTCGGCGTGCTGCCCTGCCCGATCATGGCGCCATCAACCGAACCACGGTCCGAGCGCTTGGACTCTAGATCCCGACCACGCCTATCTCTCGCGCTGCGCGAATCACGACTGACTGAGGACGGCACCGACGTGCATCGAGCGGCACCGGCGTTGGCATCAGAGCCGGCATCAAATGGGTCCCGCTAGGTTCACCCGCTGCGCTGGAAGGCCTATGTTTATTGGCGTTTCCCAATCCGGAGGGGGTGGCAGAGCGGTCGAATGCGGCGGTCTTGAAAACGTTGGCCGCGATTACACCGTAAGTGAATTAGCTGGCAGGCGTTACCGGAGTCTGGCACCGATGCGAACCAAATAGCACTCACCTGCACCCGCATCGGCATACGAACTGGCGTATGGGCGATCACGAGGAGGACTCGTTCGTGGCAGCGGCTCCAACCTTATGGCAGCCAGCTGTTTCACCACATCGCGTGGTTCCTCGAGTGATCTCAGGCGGGTCGACTCGTCGTTTGGATCAGCGAGGCCACCGTCGATGAGGAAGCGCGTGGCATTCACACCGCACACAGAGGACCACGACGCCGGCGCCCACCGCTCAGCCACAAAACTCGCAATCGGACTCCCGTGCCCCTACCGCGAAGACCGGGTACATGGCTATCCCGTCCAGGCGGGGCACGTTGCCCAACGAGCGGCTCTGCATGGCGTGACGAAACCGTCATGCGCTTCGGGCCGCTCGTCGCGACCATTCGGCCGATGGTTTCGCCCTCCGTGCTCCTCGTCGAGGACGACGTGCTCCTCAGTGAGCTCGTGACGACCCTCGTCGAAGAAGCGGGATACCGCGCGATCAGGATCGCCGATCACGACCACATCGGAGACGCGATCGAACGGTTTGACCCGAGGTGCGTGATCCTGGACGGCGAGATCGGTCGAACCGGCCGCTCGCGATCGTGGGAGGACGCGGCCGCGATCCGGCGCGATCACCCGGGCTTGCCGGTCTTGATGTTCAGCGCGGACGCGGACGCGATCGCGGAGGAGCGCGCCGGGACATCGCCGCGCAGCCGTGACGCTGGCTTCGTGGGCGCCGTGCCGAAGCCATTCATCGCGGAGGAGTTCCTCGCCACGCTTCAGAGCGCCGTCCGGGGCTCGTCGCTCGTCGACTCCGACGCGGTAGCGATTTTCCCGGACCCGAGCGGCGGAACCGCGGCGGAATTGGCGAAGACGGACTTTTTCAGTACTGCCATCCATGAGCTGAAGACTCCGCTCACGACGATCAGTGGACAGATCCAGCGTGCGCGCAAGCTCATGGCCAGTGACCCCGAGCGTGGGCGCGGCGCGATGGATCTCGCGCTGAACCAAGTCGGGCGGATGGAAGGGCTGATCTCGGGTTTGCAGGACGCTCTACGGCTGAGGTCGAACGCGATGAGCTTCGAGGTCGTCACCTTGGAGCTGTGCGACGCGGTCACCGAGGCGATCATCCGGCACGAGCACGAGGAGACCGCGCGTTTCAATTTCGACCGTCCCGACGCGGGCGCGCGCGTACGCGGGGACTCCGGCCGCATCGCGCAGATCCTCGACAACCTCCTCAACAACGCGCTCAAGTACAGCCCGTCGGGCACGCCGATCGACATCGCCGTGACGACCACGGGTGGTGGCGAGGCAGAGGTGCGGGTTGCGGATCACGGCCTCGGCGTACCCGCAGATGCGCGCGACCGACTCTTCGCGCCTTACTTTCGCAGCCAGCGAACGCGCGATATCCCGGGATCGGGTCTCGGTCTTCACATCAGCCGGCGGCTTGCCCAGCAGCACGGCGGACGCCTCTGGCTCGAGAGTTCCGGCGACGTGGGAAGCACGTTCGTGTTGGCGCTGCCCCTAGCCGGTTAGCCTCAGTTCTTCTCGGCGCGGGAAACGGGTATGAACCGATAGCCGGCGTTCGCAACGGTCTCGATGTAGCGGGGCTTGTGCCAGTCGTTCTGCAGCTTCGCGCGTAGCGCGCGCACGTGGCGGTCGACGACGTTGCTCTCGATCACGAAGTCCGTTCCCCATAGCGCGTCCAGGATCTGCTCGCGCGTGAGGATGGTGCCGGCGTTCGCGGCGAGAAGGTAGAGCAGCGCCTGCTCGAGTGAGGTGAGGTGCAGCTCGTGCTCGCCGGCGAGCACCTTGCGATTGAGAACGTCGATTTCGAGATCGCCGATGCGCAGACGGGGGAGAACCTTTCCGGCGCTGCCGTGCGCCCGGCGGGTCACCGCGTGTGCGCGGGCGACCAGGTCGTCCGGCACGAACGGGACGCCGATGTAGTCGTCGGCACCTCGCGCGAATGCGTCGAGCTTCCCGCGGAGGTCGCTGCGACGCGTCAGGGCGATGACTCCCATCGGCCCGCCCGCGCGCGCATCGTCGATCAACTGGATGGCTCGACCAGCCTCGACGTCGATATCGACCAGCAACAGATGGGGCTGCCACATCGCAATCGCGGTCTTTCCGTCGGCGACCGTCGTCACGACACGGCGAACATACGGCCCATGCTGCAGAGTGAGGTCGATCGTGTTCGCGAGCGCCTTGTCGCCGACCACCAAGAGCACGCGTACCGCGCGGTCAGATCGTCTCGCGGCCGGCGCGTCCGCGGATCCTCTGGGCATCCCGTGATTCTAGATACGCCTGTTCTCGTAAATACGTACGCCGAGGTCGCGGCTGAGAGGAAGCGGCCAACCGAAGGAATCGTCCCCAACCGGTTGCGGCTCGTCGTAACCACCGAGAAGAACAAGAAGACCGGCGTGGGTTCCCACGGGCGCTCCGATCCAGACAAGACCAATTGCGCGGCGCGTCGCTTCGTCCGCACCCGAGCCGTCGCTGGAGGTCATCGGGGCGCCGCCGGCGTTGATACCAGATTCGGTTACCGCGAGACGGAAGGATGAGGGTGGACTCTTCGAGCGCTCCGTGACTCGCGGCCCGTAAAGCTTCGGCGCTGCCCAGCTCGAGACCAGGTGATCGAGACCTGCGCGTTCGACCGCGTTGGCGTCGGTCGCCTCTCCCGTGTGCAGCGCCCGAAGCGTCGCGACGTCGCGGCGGTCCTCGATGCTTGTGAGGAGAGGGATGGCCGGTTCGATTCCAGCGGGGGACGCGGCGACGATCCGGGCGGCCGCGGCAGCGTCATCAGCCGCCCGCAGCCGGAACTCCTGGAGTACGAGAACGGTGATCGGGTCGTAGGGCGCCATCGTGTGAACACTGACGTTCCTTCGCGTACCTGGCATGACTTTGCCGTCATCCGCCCCGCCGCTCATGACCGATTCGTCATACCCCCCGCCTCGAAGCGGCGGACCATGGAGGTCACCCGGCTACCCACGTGTGAGCAACGCGCACGCTCAGGAGGACTCAATGTCGCAGGACATTCCCGTACCAATCGATCCCGTCGCGGTAAAGGCGGCCGAGGCTCAGATGCTGACGCCACCGAACGAGAAGCGGATGCGCACTCTCCTCGAGGCCTTGTGTGACCCAGCTCGCATCACGATCGTGCGAGCCCTACGCGATTCGACGCTCGCGGCAAGCGACCTCGCCCACGTGATCGGTCGCACCCGCGCCGCCACGAGCCAGCACCTCCGGGTCTTGCGCGAGGTCGGTGCGATCGTCGCGAAGCGCAAGGGGAACGTTGTCCGATACACACTTTCCGGCGATCTGTCGGGCTCGATCATCGAAGAGGCTGCGTCGGTGTTCGACCAGCTTCAGCCGGCTAGCGCGCCCGCGACCGGATAGTTTGTTACGGCTGAGGCGTGAGTAAAGCGCGGTAGCCGACGCCTGGAACCGTTTCGATGTAGCGCGGCTCGCGGGCGTCGTCGCCAAGTTTCCGGCGCAGGCTGCTGAGGTGACGCGCGATGGTGTTGTTCCGGAAGTCGGGTTCGGTTCGCCCCAGCGCGTCGGCAATGTCGCGGTAGCTGACGACCGCACCGCCTCTCGCGGCGAGGATGTAAAGGAGCATGTGCTCGCCCGGTGAAAGGCGGATCACGCGCGTCCCCTTGCGGAGGCGGAGGTTCAACGCATCGATTTCAAGATCGGCCACCCGGAGAACGGCTACGCGGGGCGTTGGTGGAATTCGGTTGCGAATCAACGCAACCAGTTTGCGAATGCGGGGAGCCCGTCCGCATGACGGATCCGTCATTCGCGGGAGTAGCGCCGAGCAGAATGACCGTTTCGTCATGACGCCCGGGAGGGATTCGGCGGACCATCCGCACAGGGAGGGAGGACTCGATGGCCACCTCGTTAGCTCCTGAAAAAAGACACCAACACTGGGCAGAGCCGGACGCGAAGATTGGGGGCGACCACTCGGCACGAGCACTGTGGCTCTGGACGCTCTTTGGCGTCCTTCTCCTCATCGCATTTCTCGCATTCGTCGTCGATGACTTCCCGCTTCGGACCCTGACCGCCGCGCGCTAGGACGCCTCGCAGCCCGGCGGTAGCCCATGACCGTCCGGTCATGACTCCCCGGGGTCCGTGGCGCACGATCCAGACATGACAACAACAATCAGCGCACCAAAAGACACCGCGCCTTCCGTACGTAGTCAGAGCCCGACGAACGTCAACATGGCGACGGCCCCCGCACAAAACATGTCGATCTGGACCGCGAGTCGCGTCATCGCACTCGTGTTCACCGTCCTCGAGGTGCTCCTCCTCGTCCGATTCACGCTGAAACTGCTGGGAGCCAACCCGGATCAGCCGCTCGCCTCGGCCATCTACGGGATCACCGATCCGCTCGTTGCCCCGTTCCGTGGCATGTTCGCGCAACCCGCCGGTACGTCGGTCGTTGAGATCGCGACGCTCCTGTCGATCGTGTTCTTCGTCCTGGTTGCCGCCCTGGTCGTCGCCATCGTGCGTGCCGTCACCGGCCGACGCGGCGACTCGAACCCTTAATGACGCAACGGACACGACCGCATAACCAGCTCGGGGAGCCCGCCACAACGACTCCCGAGGAGACCATGGCCCGTCTCAAAGCGAAGATCTCAAAGAATCACGGCCGCGCCAACCGTAGGCGAATCCAAGCGCAGATCTCCGCAGAGCGAGAGTCGCCCAAGGTCTAGCCGCCGGCGACGGCAGCCTGTTGGGCCACCGAGCTGACCGCAGAGGATTGCGTCGCCGCGCTCGAGGCCGAGGTCAACAGGGACGCGCCGCGGAGAGATCGCGAAGATTCGCGATGGGTGGTCACGGCAAGCCCGCGAAGCCCGCGGCCACCAAGACGATGTCCGAGCTGAGCAGCTCGGACACTTACGCGCGCACCGCGTGGGGCGTGAGCACTCTTGATTCCATCCAGCGAGTGTGGAGGCGCGTAGCGATCGAGCTATGACGGAAGCGTCATGCACCGCCGCCATCATCGCCACTAGAGTCGAAATGTGATCGATTTCTCATTCGTCCTCGGAGTCGCGCTGGGCACGATCGTCACGGGCTTCTGTGCGATCGGCTCGTACTACCGCGGGTCGGACAGTGTTCGCCGGGGAGCGTGGCGTTTCGAGCTCGCTGCGCGAAAGCGGGCGGCGGGAGTCCTCCGCAAAGGCACCTGACGAGTACGTTCCAAACGGTGGTAGGCGTTCGCCGGCGACCGCCGGCTGGAGCGTCATTAGCCGAACTCGATGTCGACCGCGGAGACCGCGAGGTCGCCGAGTTCATCCTCCGCATCCGACAAGAGTGGCCGAAGGGCTGGCGTGGTCGCCGCTTCACAGTGGACGTGGGGGCAATATTCCCCGCCGATCCTGGTCTAGACCTGGATGAATTGCTCGCGTTTGCCCACACAGAGGGGACGGCTACTTGATTGTTGGCCGATCCGGATCTGCCGTACGGTCTGGAGCGCGCCAAGAGCCCTATCTTTATTGCTCCGGAGGGGTGGCAGAGCGGTCGAATGCGGCGGTCTTGAAAACCGCTGAGGGCGCAAGCTCTCCGTGGGTTCGAATCCCACCCCCTCCGCATTTTGCTGGGCTTTTCGCGCGCTTCGTGATTGCGCGAGCCGAGCAGCGCGGTCCCGTACAGCCAACGTACAGCCAACGGCCCGGGACGAAGCGGGACGAGTCGGGACGAGCCACGCTGCTGGGCGCCGAGGTCTACGAAGACGACTTAGCGAGAATGGTGAGCACTCGATCGCGAATCGCTCCCAAGTAGGCAGCCGACAATCTCCTGCTCTCGCCGCCCCATTCAGCCGCGGGAGGGGGCACTGCGGACGCCTCGGCTGTGACCCGACGCTGAACCCCGTACGAGGCGAGTATCCCGGTGGCCATGTTGTCGCCCTCGCGGATGAGGCCGAGCAAGAGGTGACCGGTTCCGAGAGTGGAGTGCTTGAGGCGACGAGCGTCGTCCTGCGCGAGGGCGATCGCCTTGTTGGCGCGCGGGCTCCAGGCGGGCTTATCCGCGGCCGCGGGCGTCGAGCTCTCGGCTGGTGATGCTTCGCCTCCTGGGACAATGCGACTGCCACGCCATCCGCCTCCGACCGGTCGGCCGGAGGCCATCACCTGGATCGCGGTCCGGATGCGTTCGAGG
>Ga0207646_10001783_pt1 | contig 26075 bp, 24 predicted proteins | sample KBSK5502metaG_FD_184343 | JGI IMG/M metagenome (GOLD analysis project Ga0207646, IMG submission 184343) | Corn, switchgrass and miscanthus rhizosphere microbial communities from Kellogg Biological Station, Michigan, USA - KBS K5-50-2 metaG... | ecosystem: Host-associated > Plants > Roots >...
AGCGCGCGGCCGATTCGCTGCGTCACGTCGGCCTGTACGAGGAGCGGTACCGCCAGGTCGGCACCTACTCGACCGGCATGAAGCAGCGGGTGAAGCTGGCGCAGGCGCTGGTCGGCGACCCCCGGCTGCTGCTGCTCGACGAGCCGACCATCGGCCTCGACCCGTCGGGGCGCAGGTCGATGCTCGACCTGATCAGCCGGATCGGGGCGGAGTTCGGCATCTCGATCGTGGTCTCCTCGCACCTGCTGGGGGAGATCGAGCAGATCTGCGACAACCTCGTCGTGATCGACGGGGGCAAGCTGCTCCGCTCCGACACGATGACCAGCTTCACCCAGGTGAGCCAGGTGCTGCTGATCGAGGTCGACGAGGGCGCGACGGAGCTTTCCGCGGAACTGACCCGCCGTGGGCTGGTGCCGCGGCGCTCCGGGCGCGGGCTGCTCGTGCGGATCGAGGACGACGTGACCTACGACCTGGTAAGGGACGCGGTCGCGGACCTCGGCCTGCCGCTGAACCGGCTCGAGCAGCAGCGCCGCCGGGTGGAGGAGATATTCCGCGACCACGACGGTGAGGACGAGGAGGCGCCCGGTGACCACTGAGAGCAGCGTGGCGGCGGCAGGCAACGGCGGGGTCATTCACGACCTCGGCTACCGCCGGTACCAGGGGCAGCGCCTGGGCCGCGCCGGGATCATCCGGGCGCTCTACTGGCACAGCTTGCGGTCCGCGTTCGGCATCGGCCGCGGCCCGAAGGCGAAGATCGTGCCCATCTTCACGTTCATCGTGATGTGCCTGCCCGCGATCGTGAACACGATCGCGATGGCACAGCACCCGGGGCAAGCGCCGGTTGTCGACTACGACACCTACACCCCCCGGCTCCGGGCGCTGGTCATGCTGCTCTTCGTGGCGGCTCAGGCGCCCGAGATGGTGTCCCGTGACCTGCGCAGCCACGTGCTGCCGCTGTACTTCTCCCGGCCGATGCGCCGGCTTGACTACCCGCTGGCGAAGTTCGCCGCGTTCACCGCCGCCTGTCTGCTCCTCGTCGAGATCCCGCTGATCATCCTCTACCTGGGCAATATCGTCTCGGCCAGCGGCGGCAGCGCGGTGTGGGCACAGACCAAGGCGCTGATTCCCGGCCTGGGCGTCGGGGTGCTGTGGGCGGTGCTGCTGGCCGCGATCGGCCTGGTCCTCGCCTCGCTCACCAGCCGCAGGGCGTACGCGACCGGGCTGATCGCGATCTACTTCTTCCTCACCTTCACGCTGAGTGCGATCCTGCGCAACGTCGCCCAGCAGGGGGCCGGGCCCGGGCCCGTGCCCGTGCAGGGGCCCGGGCTGGTGGTGCCGCCCGCCCCGCTCGGCGCCCGGCTGCCCGGTCTGGTCAGCCCGTTCACGGTTATCGACGGGGTGCGGCAGTGGCTGGGTGGCACGAACCCCAGTCCCGTCCCGAATCCGGGCGGCGTGGGATGGGCGTATGGCCTGATGTTCTTGATCTTGCTGGGCGTCAGCCTTGGCGGCCTCGCCGCCCGGTACCGGAAGGTCGGTGCATCGTGACGGCGATCGAGCTGCGCAACGTCTCCCGGTGGTACGGCAACGTGGTGGCGGTCAACGACATCACGATGACGATCGGGCCGGGGGTGACCGGCCTGCTCGGCCCGAACGGCGCGGGCAAGTCCACCCTGCTGCACATGATCGCCGGGTTCCTGCCGCCCTCGCGCGGCGAGCTCACCGTCGGCGGCACCGCGAGCTGGCATAATCCCGGCATCTACCGCACCCTGGGGCTGGTGCCCGAGCGCGACTCCGTGTACGCGTTCCTGACCGGCGAGGAGTTCGTCCGGACCTCGGCGCGGCTGCACAAGCTGCCGGACCCGGACGCGGCCGCGCGCCGGGCGATCGCGATCGTGGAGATGGCCGGCGCGCAGGACCGGAAGATCTCCACGTACTCCAAGGGCATGCGGCAGCGGATCCGGGTGGCGGGTGCGCTCGTGCACGACCCGCAGGTGCTGCTGCTCGACGAGCCGTTCAACGGCATGGACCCGCGGCAGCGGCTGCACATGATGGACCTGCTGCACGGGCTGGCCGAGCAGGGGCGGACGATCCTGTTCAGCTCGCACATCCTGGAGGAGGTGGAACGGGTGTCGGGCACGATCCAGGTGATCGTCGCCGGCCGGCTGGCCGCGTCGGGCGACTTCCGCGCCATCCGGCGGCTGATGACCAGCCGCCCGCACGTGTTCCTGGTGCGCACCTCGGACGACCGCAAGCTCGGCGCCACGCTGATCGGCCGCCCCGCCGTGACCGGGGTGGAGGTGACCGACCACGGCCTGTCGGTCCAGGCGTCCGATTACGGCACGTTCACCCGCGAGATCGCGACGCTGAGCAGGGACCAGGGCATCGCGCTGCGCGAACTGCTGCCCGAGGACGAGTCGCTGGAAAGCGTCTTCGCCTACCTGGTCGAGACCTGACGAGCCGCGACGAGCAGAGAAAGCAGCCAAGCCATGTTCGGTGTCCAGGGACGAACCATCGCCTCCGTCACGCTCCGGGCGACAATGGGGCGCAAGCGCGCCCTGCTGTTCGCCATCCCGCCGCTGATCCTCATCGTCGTGACGCTGCTGATCAAGGCGTCGCACCCGAACGACCCGTCCTGGCCGGGCCAGGTGCTCGGCATCTTCGGGTTCTCGGTGGTGCTGCCGCTGACCGCGCTCATCATCGGCACCAGCGTCCTCGGTGCGGAGGTCGACGACGGCAGCATCGTCCAGCTGCTCGCCACGCCGGTGCCGCGGTCGGTGGTCATCGCCAGCAAGTACGTGATCGCCGTCGCGCTCACCATGGTTTTCGTGGCCGTACCGGAGCTGCTGGCGGGCTTGATCGCCACCGGGGGCGCGACCAAGCTGGCCATCGGGGTCTTCGTGGGCGCGCTCGCGGGGTCGGCCATGTACAACGCGGTCTTCGTCATGATCTCGGTACTGACGACCCGGGCCATCGCGTTCGGGCTCGTCTACCTGCTGGTCTGGGAGGGCCTGCTGGGCAACCTTGTCAGCGGCGCGCGGCTGCTGTCGGTCGGGCAGTACTCGCTGGGCATTGCCAACGCGATCGCGCACGACGCCACCGCGCTGAACGCGGGGCTCAGCGCCGGGACAGCCATCGTCATGGGCGCGATCGTGACCGCCATCGCGCTCGTCATCGGGACCCGCGGCCTGGCCTCGTTCTCGCTGAAGGGCGACGCCGTCTGAGCTGGATTGGTTACGGCCGCCCGGGGCGGAAGGCGGGCCCGTGCCCGGGCACGATCACGGTGGCGACCGCGAGAGATACGGCGCTTCAGGTCATCGGGAGGGGCGGAGCCGGGGGATGCGGGGCGGTAAAGCCCTAGACAGGCGCCGAGCCGTCGCGGGGTTCTGGGGGCAATCCCGGGGGCAGCTCCTCGGGGACCGGCGGGGGAGTGCCGCCCCACGCCGGGCAGATCGCCTGGTGCGCGCACCAGTCGCAGATCCGGCCGGGGCGGGGGCGCCAGTCGCGGTTGATTCTGGCCCGCTCGATCGCCTGCCACAGCGCCACGACCTTGCGCTCGGTGGCGAGCAGGTCCGCCTCGTCTGGCTCGTACCGCACGATTTCGCCGTTGCCCAGGTACATCAGCTGCAGCAGCTTCGGCACGCGGCCCTGCGCGCGCCACAGCGTCAGCGCGTAGAACCTCATCTGGAACAGGGCCCGCGCCTCGAACTCCTCCGGCGGCGCCCCGCCGGTCTTGTAGTCCACGATCCGCATCTCGCCACCCGGGGCCACGTCGAGGCGGTCGATGTAGCCGCGCAGCCGCAGACCGGACGACAGCTCCGCCTCGACGCACAGTTCCCGGTGGGCGGGCTCGATGCGCGTCGGGTCCTCCAGGGTGAAGTACCTGTCGAGCATCGTGGCTACCTCGGCCAGCCAGCCGGCCCACTGCTCCTCGCCTTCGAACAGGGCCTCCAGCTGCGGCTCGGCCTCCAGGAGCCGGGACCACTCCGGCTGGACCAGCGAGTGCGCGGCCCGCGGCGTCCGCTCGGCGGGCGGCCTGTCGAACAGGCGCTCCAGGACCGCGTGCACCAGGGTGCCGCGGGCGGCGGCCGGGCTGGGTGGCTCAGGCAGCCGGTCGATGACCCGGAACCGGTAGAGCAGCGGGCAGGTGAGGAAGTCCCCGGCCCGCGACGGAGACAGCGAGGGAAGGTGCGGCGCGTGATCCGCGTCGCCCGGCGCCGCTGGCGCGCCGGGGGCGGTGGTCACGGTGCCGGTGTCATCACCCATGTGAGGGAGGGTAGGGGACGCCACTGACAGTTGCGCTCGCTTCCGGCGCCCTGGGCGGAGTGTTCCGGTAAGCCGCTGCAGGACGGCTCAGGACGTAGCATCGGCCGTGTGGCAGGCAATGCGCCAGGCGGCCCCGTACCCCGCGGGACCGGGCCGGGAGTGAGGATCGCGCGCCCCTTCGGGATTCCCGTGTACATCTCCCCGTACTGGTTCGTGATCGCGGGCGTGTTCGTGATCCTGTGGGGGCAGGGGTACGCGCGGTCCGGGATTCCCCCCAACCTGCGCTACTTGGTCGCCGCCGCGTTTGTCGTGCTGCTGTACGCGTCGGTACTGGTGCACGAGCTCAGCCACTCGGTGGTGGCGAGGGCGTTCGGCCTGCCGGTGCGGCGCATCTTGCTCTACCCGCTCGGCGGGTTCTCCGAGATCGAGCGTGAGCCGCCGACCCCTGGCCAGGAGTTCCTGGTCTCCGCGGCGGGCCCGCTGTTGTCCCTGGCGCTCGCGGCCGGCGGCTTCGGGCTGGACCGGCTGTTTCATCCCAGCGGCGTGCCCGGGGCCCTGCTCCGCCAGCTTGTAGTGGCCAACCTGCTGATAGGGGCTTTCAACATGCTGCCGGGCCTGCCCCTGGACGGCGGCCGGATGCTCAGGGCCGGGGTATGGAAGCTGACCGGGCGCCCGGGCTCCGGCACGGTGGCGGCGGCGTGGGCCGGCCGGGGGCTGGCGCTGGCGGTCCTGGTGATCCCGCTCGCGCTGTTCCTGCGGTCCGGCAACCAGGTGCAGATGTTTGACGCGCTGTGGCTGGCGGTGATCGCCGCGTTCATTTGGACCGGAGCCAGCCAGGCGCTGCGCGCCTCGCGGGTGCGTGACCGGCTGCCCAGCCTGCAAGCGCGCCTGCTCGCCAGGCGGGCCATTCCCATCCCCTCCAGCCTGCCGCTCGCCGAGGCGATCCGGCGCGCGGACGCCGCCCAGGCGCGCGCCTTGGTGGTGGTCGACCACGAGGACAGGCCGATCGCCATCGTGAACGAGGCGGCGGTCATGGCCACCCCCGTGCAGCGCCGGCCCTGGGTGGACGCGGGATCGCTGGCCCGCACCCTCGACCCGAGCCTCGTGCTGAGCGCCGACCTTTCCGGCATGGCGCTCGTCGAGGCGGTGCGGCGCTCGCCGGCCAGCGAGTACCTGCTTGTGGAGCCCTCCGGCCAGGTCTTCGGCGTGCTCGCGGCGGCCGACCTGGACCACGCCTTCGCCGGCGTCTGACCCGGCCGCCGCTACCCTGTCCGGGTGATCTCTCGCCGCGGACCTTTCGCCCCTGGTGACCAGGCGCAGCTCACCGACCCCAAGGGGCGCCGTCACCTGGCCGTGCTCCAGCCGGGCCGGCTGTTCCACACGCACCGGGGCTCCATCGCGCTCGACGACCTCATCGGCAGCCCAGAAGGCAGCGTGGTGTGGTCCTCGGCGGGAACGCCCTACGTGGCCCTGCGGCCTTTGCTCGCCGACTTCACCCTGTCCATGACCAGGGGCGCCGCCGTCGTCTACCCCAAGGACGCCGCGCAGATCCTGGCCATGGCGGACATCGGCCCCGGTTTGCGCCTCCTGGAAGCCGGTGCGGGCTCGGGCGCGCTGTCCTGCTGGCTGCTGCGCGCGGTCGGCGCGGACGGGCTGCTGGTCTCCTACGAGCGCAGGGCCGACTTCGCCGACATCGCGCGGGCGAACGTGGAGCGCTTCTTCGGCGGCCCGCACCCGGCCTGGCAGCTTCGGGTCGGCGAACTTGGCGGCGATGACGGCATCGAGGGCCAGCCGTTCGACCGGGTGGTGCTGGACATGCTCGCGCCCTGGGACTGCGTGGCCGTGGCCGCCCGCTCCCTCCTCCCTGGAGGCGTCCTGGCCTGCTATGTCGCCACCGCCACCCAGCTGTCCACCACGGTGGAGGCCATCCGCGGCAACGGCGGCTTCGACGAGCCAGCGGCCTGGGAATCCCTCACCCGTGGCTGGCACGCGGACGGCCTCGCGGTCCGGCCCGAGCACCGGATGGTCGGGCATACCGGCTTCATCGTGACCGGCCGGCGGCTCGCCGAAGGGGTCACCGCACCGCCCCGGCGGCGCCGCCCGGCCAAGGGCGCCCAGGCCGGGTAGCGGCGGCCCGGGTGTGCAGGGCGGCGCCGCGGAATGCGAAGGCCGGCCGGATGGTCAGGTTACGACTGGCCTCAGGATAGGTAGGGTCTAGGTGAGACCTGCTCTCGGAAGGAGGTGGGGCGTGGCCACCCGTGATGACGGCTCGCTCGCCGGTCGGCACGACGACCATGTCAAGAGCCTCACGACACAGATCTCCTTCCTGGAGGAGGAAGTCGCGGTTCTGCGCCGGAGGCTGACCGATTCGCCGAGGCAAGCGCGCCTGATTGAGGAGCGGCTGGGTGAAGCCGAGGCCAGGCTCGCGACCGTCAACCGGCAGAACGAGCGCCTCGCCGACACGCTGCGCGAAGCGCGTGACCAGATCGTGGCGCTGAAGGAGGAAGTCGACCGGCTCACCAAGCCCCCGTCGGGCTTCGGCATCTTCCTCAACGCGTGCGAGGACGGCGCGGCGGACGTGTTCACCGGCGGCCGCAAGATGCGGGTCAACGTGAGCCCGGCGGTGGACATGGACTCGCTGCGGCCCGGCCAGGAAGTCGTCTTGAACGAGTCCCTCACCGTGGTCATCGCGCAGGGCTACGAGACCGTCGGCGAGGTCGTCATGCTCAAGGAGGTCCTGGAGGGCGGCGACCGGGCGCTGGTCATCTCGCACGCCGACGAGGAGCGGGTGGCGCGGCTCGCCGAGCCGCTGCGGCAGTCCACCCTGCGCGGCGGCGACTCGCTCCTGCTCGAGCCGCGTTCTGGCTACGTGTACGAGCGCATCCCCAAGGCCGAGGTCGAGGAGCTGATCCTCGAAGAGGTGCCGGACATCACCTACGCCGACATCGGCGGCCTGGCGTCCCAGATCGAGCAGATCCGCGACGCCATCGAGCTGCCCTACCTGCACGCGGACCTGTTCAAGGAACACCAGCTGCGCGCGCCCAAGGGCGTCCTGCTCTACGGCCCGCCCGGCTGCGGCAAGACGCTCATCGCCAAGGCGGTCGCGAACTCGCTGGCCAAGCAGGTCGCGGCCCGGACCGCGGAAGAGGGCACCGAGACCGAGCGCAAGAGCTTCTTCCTCAACATCAAGGGCCCGGAGCTGCTCAACAAGTACGTCGGGGAAACCGAGCGGCACATCAGGCTCGTCTTCCAGCGGGCCCGGGAAAAGGCCAGCGAGGGCATGCCGGTCATCGTCTTCTTCGACGAGATGGACTCCATCTTCCGGACCAGGGGGTCGGGGGTTTCCAGCGACGTCGAGAACACGATCGTCCCGCAGCTGCTGAGCGAGATCGACGGGGTCGAAGGGCTGGAGAACGTCATCGTGATCGGCGCCTCCAACCGGGAGGACATGATCGACCCGGCGATCCTGCGTCCCGGCAGGCTCGACGTGAAGATCAAGATCGAGCGGCCGGACGCGGAGGCGGCCAGGGACATCTTCTCCAAGTACGTGCTGGAGAGCCTGCCGCTGCACGCCGACGACCTGGCCGAGCACGGGGAGTCGCCCGAGGTCACCGTTGAGGCGATGATCCAGCGGGTGGTCGAGCGGATGTACGCCGAGACCGAGGAGAACCGGTTCCTCGAGGTGACCTACGCCAACGGCGACAAGGAAGTCCTGTACTTCCGCGACTTCAACTCGGGCGCGATGATCCAGAACATCGTGGACCGGGCGAAGAAAATGGCGATCAAGGAATTCCTCGAAACCGGGCAGAAAGGCCTCCGGGTCGCGCACCTGCTGACCGCCTGCCTGGACGAGTTCAGCGAGAACGAGGACCTGCCCAACACGACCAACCCCGACGACTGGGCGCGCATCTCCGGCAAGAAGGGCGAGCGGATCGTATACATCAGGACCCTGGTGTCCGGGAAGCAGGGCACCGAGGCGGGGCGCTCGATCGACACCGTCGCCAACACCGGCCAGTACCTCTAGCGTGGCGCATTCCATCGGCACCGGGGTGGCTGTCGCATCCCCCGCTAGGCTTTCATCATGAGCGTGCGCCGGGTAATGGGGACCGAGACCGAGTATGGCATCTCGGTCCCGGGTCAGCCGGGCGCCAACGCCATGGTCACCTCGTCCCAGGTGGTGAACGCCTACCAGGCCGCGACCTCGGCCCGCACGCGCCGCGCCCGGTGGGACTTCGAGGAGGAGAACCCGCTTCGCGACGCGCGTGGCTTCGACCTCACCCGCGAGGCGGCCGACTCCAGCCAGCTCACCGACGAGGATCTCGGGCTCGCCAACGTCATCCTCACCAACGGCGCCCGGCTCTACGTCGACCACGCCCACCCGGAGTATTCCACGCCTGAATGCACGAACCCGCTGGCCGCCGTGATCTGGGACAAAGCGGGCGAACGGGTCATGGCCGAGGCGGCCGTCAAGGCGGCCACCGTGCCAGGCGCGTCCCCCATTCAGCTCTACAAGAACAACACCGACAACAAGGGCGCCTCCTACGGCTGCCACGAGAACTACCTGATGCGCCGCGCCACGCCGTTCGCGGACATCGTGCGGAACCTCACCCCCTTCTTCGTCTCCCGGCAGGTCGTCTGCGGTGCCGGGCGGGTGGGCCAGGGCGCTGACGGCAGGAACGAAGGCTTCCAGATCTCCCAGCGAGCCGACTTCTTCGAGGTCGAGGTGGGGCTGGAGACCACGCTCAAACGGCCGATCATCAACACCAGGGACGAGCCGCACGCGGATCCGGAGAAGTACCGCCGCCTGCACGTGATCATCGGCGACGCCAACATGAGCGAGGTCAGCACCTACCTCAAGCTCGGCACGACCGCGCTGGTCCTGGCCATGATCGAGGAAAGGTTCCTCGACGGCGATCTCGCCGTGGAGTCGCCGGTCGCGGAACTGCGGGCCATCTCCCACGACCCAAGCTGCCGCCACCTGGTCGCCCTGCGCGACGGCAGGCGGATGACCGCCGTCCAGCTGCAGATGGAATACCTGGATCGGGCGCGCAAGTACACCGAGGACAGGTACGGCGCCGACGTCGATGACCTGACGGCCGATGTCCTGGACCGCTGGGAGTCGGTCCTGGCCCGGCTGGCCGAGGACCCCATGCTGACCTCGCGGGAGCTCGACTGGGTGGCCAAGCTCGAGATCCTCGAGGGGTACCGGGCGCGGGATCGCCTGGGCTGGGGGCACCCGCGCCTCCAGTTGGTCGACCTCCAGTATTCCGACGTCCGGCCGGAACGGGGCCTGTACAACCGCCTGGCCGCCCGGGGCCGGATGGTCCGCCTGGTGTCCGACGCCGACGTCGCTCGCGCCGTCGAGCAGCCCCCTGACGACACGAGGGCCTACTTCCGCGGCCGCTGCCTGCAGAAATACCCCGACTCGGTGGCCGCCGCCTCCTGGGATTCGGTCATCTTCGACATTCCCGGCCATGACTCCCTGCAGCGCGTGCCCACCTTGGAGCCGCTCCGCGGCACCAAGGCCCACGTAGGCGACCTGATCGACCGCAGCCGCACGGCCGGCGACCTGGTAGCCGCCCTCACCGGCCAGGGGTAACTGGTCGCGGGGCAACCCCGCTGCCAACCGGGGCTGACCTGCAGCCAGACCAACCCCGATCCAACCCCGACTTTTCCTCTGGAAAAGTCGGACGGGGTGCATGGCTGGCGTGGCGCACGGAGGCTGCCCACGGTCGGGATCCCCTCAGGCCGAATCCCCCGTTACCGTGCGAACACGAGTCGCAGGGTTGACCTGGCTCCTCGGTGGCGAGGATAGGTTTGAGGCGGCGGGATCACCCGGACCACGGAGGATACGTATGGCGACGAAGGACACTGGCGGCCAGCGGCAGACCACCCGGCGCTCCGAGGAGACCGAGGAGGCGAGCCCCGAGGCCGCCGAGGAGGTCAGGGAGCGGCAGGAGAAGCTCAGCGATGACGTCGAGGCGATCCTCGACGAGATCGACGAGGTTCTTGAGGAGAACGCCGAGGAGTTCGTCCGCTCCTACGTCCAGAAGGGCGGGGAGTGAGGGTTCGCCCTTGGCTGACCTCACCCGTCGCGGCGTACGCCCGGTCTGGCGCCGCAGTAGGGTCGGGGCAAGGAAACGCAGCAACCGGAAGGATCCCCGTGGGCGCTGACTACCTGGGCGGGCAGTTCACCGCGGCGTGCCTGAGCACGGGCACCTCATCCTTCGCAGACTTCCTGGCCGCCTCCGCCCCCGGCCTGCTGCCGGGCGGCTGGTCCGCGACCGCGGCCGGCGGGCCGCTCGCCGCGGCGCCGGGCGAGCCCGGGCAGCTCGGCCAAGACCTGCCACACGGGACCACGATCGTAGCCGTGGACTTCGACGGCGGCGTGATCATGGCGGGTGACCGGCGCTCCACCGCGGGAAGCATGATCGCCCAGCGGGACATCGAGAAGGTGTTCCGCAGCGACGACTTCTCCTGCGTGGGGGTCGCGGGCACGGCCGGGATCGGCCTGGAACTGGTCCGGCTGTTCCAGCTCGAACTGGAGCACTACGAGAAGCTCGAGGGCCGGACGCTGTCGCTGGACGGCAAGGCCAACCGTCTGGCCGCGTTCGTCCGCGGCAACCTCGGCGGCGCCCTGCAGGGCCTGGTGGTGGTCCCCCTGTTCGCCGGGTTTGACGAGGAGACGGCGCGCGGCCGCATCTTCAGCTATGACGTAGCGGGCGGCCCGTACGAGGAGCGCAGGTACCACGCCATCGGGTCGGGCTCGGTGTTCGCGCGCGGATCGCTGAAGAAGCTGTACACCGAGCAGATGCCGGTCGGCGACGCGATCACGGTATGCATGCAGGCCCTGTACGACGCGGCCGACGACGATTCCGCCACCGGCGGCCCGGACCTGACCCGCCGCATCTACCCGGTGGTGGCCGTCGTCACCGCCGACGGGTTCCAGCGGCTGACCGACGACGAAGCCGGCGAGTACGCGCAGGCGATCGTCGGCGAGCGCATGACCTCGCCGGGCGGGCCGACCGCCCCGCTGCGGCCGGCAAACAAGCGCGGCGGCTAGCGCCCGGTAACTATCCGTCCTCACGAGTAGGGGAACCCCACCGGTGTCCATGCCGTTCTACGTGTCGCCTGAACAGCAGATGAAGGACAAGGCGGACTACGCGCGCAAGGGCATCGCGCGCGGGCGCAACAGCGTGGTGCTGCAGTACGACGAGGGAATCTTGTTCGTCGCGCCGAATCCGTCCAGCGCTCTGCACAAGGTCAGCGAGATCTACGACCGGATCGCGTTCGCGGCGGTCGGCCGGTACAACGAGTACGAGAACCTGCGCGTCGCCGGGGTCCGCTTCGCGGACACGAGGGGTTACCAGTACGCGCGGGAAGACGTCACCGCCCGCGGGCTGGCCAACTGGTACGCGCAGGTACTCGGCAGCATCTTCACCGAAAGCAACAAACCGTATGAGGTCGAGATCGTGGTCGCCGAGGTGGGGGAGACGCCGGACGGCGACCAGATGTACCGGATCACCTTCGACGGCTCGGTCGCGGACGAGCACGGCTTCGTCGCCATGGGCGGGCAGGCGGAACAGGTCGCCGGGGTGCTGAAGGAACGCTACGCGCCCGGCATGTCCATGGATAGCGCCCTGGGCGCGGCGATCGCGGCGCTGTCCGGCCAGGGCAACGGTGACCGGGCGGAGATCAACGCCAGCCAGCTTGAGGTTGCCGTGCTCGTCCGCGGGCGCACCCACCGCACGTTCCGCCGGATCACCGGGGCCAGGCTGGAGGAACTGCTCGCCAAGGCCACACGCACCCCGGCAGGTGGCAAGGGCAAAGACGCCGCGGACGGCGGCACCGCGGACGGCGCGGCGGCAGATGGCTCGGCGGGCGAGCCGCCGCCGGGTGACGCCACGGCCCCCTAAACGGGCGAGGTTCCCAAGCATGGGCATGGTCCGGTGGCTGGGCTTGGCCGCAGGCGCGATCCTGCTGCTTTCCATCGCCTCCAGCGTGATCAAGACCTTGCTGATCCCGCGGGCTACCCACTCCGTCTTTGGCTCAAGCGCGGCGTGGCTGGTCAACGGAGCTTTCCGGAAGATCACCGCTCGCATCACCGACCTGCGGCAAAGGGAACGGATCCTGGCCGGAACCGCCCCAGCCTGGCTCATCACGCTGTTCTTCAGCTGGCTCGCCTGCCTGCTGCTCGGCTACGCCCTCGTGCTGTGGCCGCTGAGGCAGGGCAGCTTCGCCAGCGCGCTGGAGGAGTCGGGCTCTTCGATATTCACCCTGGGGTTCTTCCGGCCGGGGGGCCCGGCGCCCGCCGTGATCGTCTTCCTCGCGGCGGCCAGCGGGCTCGCCCTGGTAGCGATGCTGATCGCCTACATGCCGGTGCTCTACGCGGCGTTCAACCGCCGCGAGACCCTGGTGACCACGCTGGAAGCGCTGGCCGGCGCCCCGCCGTGGGGGCCCGAGCTGCTGGCCCGCCAGGCCCTGATCGGCGACGTGGCGTACCTGCCCAAGGTCTACGAGCGCTGGACGGAGTGGGCCGCGGACATCTCCGAGAGCCACACCAACTACCGGACCCTCGCGTACTTCCGATCCCCGGACCCGCAGGCTTCCTGGCTGCTCAGCCTGCTCGCGGTGCTCGACGCCGCCGCGCTGCACCTGGCGCTGAACCCCAGCTCCGCGCCGCCGGAGGCGCGGCCGCTCCTGCGGGTCGGCTACATCACGCTGCGCAGGCTTGCCAAGGGGCTGGGCATCGCCGTGTCCGACGATCCGCACCCGGAGGACCCCATCGCGCTCACCCCAGCGGACTTCGACGCGGCCGTGGACCACCTGCGCCGGGCCGGCTGGCAGTTCGAGCGGGACGCCGGCGACGCCTGGCCGCACTTCCACGGCTGGCGGGTCAACTACGAGGCCGCGGCGTACGCCCTGGCGCGTTTCCTGGACCTGCCGCCCGCCGTCTGGTCCGGGAGCCGGCCGCGGCACCGCCCGCCGCCGCAGCTGCCGGCGCGCCCGCCGCACCGGGAGCCGGGCCAGGCCGCCACGAGTCAGGCGAGCCCGGGCGACCGTGTGTAATCATGCTGTCCTAATTCGCCTGGAGGAGTGCCCCATGGTCGCGCCCATCCCGCCGGTGCCCGCCCTCCCGGCCACGCCAGCCCCAGGCCGCATGAACGTCGACTTCGAGCAGCGGGTGGACTTCGCCCGGCTCCGCTCCTACCGGCTCGGCCGCGCCATGGGCGCGCTGGAGGCCAGCGGGCTCGGCGCCCTCCTCGTCTTCGACAACAACAACATCCGCTACCTCACCGGGGTGGCGATTGGCGAGTGGACGCGGGACAAGCTCTGCCGGTACGCGCTCTACACCCGCACGGGCGAGCTGTTCCTGTGGGACTTCGGCTCCGCGGCGGTGCACCACCGGATGTACTGCCCATGGCTCAAGCCCGAGCACTGCATCGCGTCGTACACCACCATGCGCGGCGCCACCGCGCCCGAGGCCGGGCTCACCGCCCGCGCGGTCGCGGAGGTCAAGGGCATCATGGCCGACACCGGCGTGGCGGGTGAGCCGGTGGGCGTGGACTTCGCCGAGATCCCCACGTTCTTCGAACTGCAGCGGCAGGGGATCGAGGTCCGCGACGGGCAGCAGGTCATGCTCGACGCCAGGCAGCTGAAGTCGGCCGACGAGATCGCCCTGCTGACCACGGCAGCCGCGATGGTCGATGGCGTGTACCAGGACATCACCGACGCGCTGCGGCCGGGCGTCCGGGAGAACGAGATCGTGGCGCTGGCCGCCAAGCGGCTGTACGACATGGGCTCCGACGACGTGGAGTCGATCAACGCCGTCTCCGGCGAGCGCTGCAACCCGCACCCGCACAACTTCTCCGACCGGATGATCCGGCCGGGGGAGCAGGCGTTCTTCGACATCATGCACTCCTTCAACGGCTACCGGACCTGCTACTACCGGACGTTCAGCGTTGGCAGCTCCACGCAGGCGCAGCGCGACGCCTACGCGCAGGCCAGCGACTGGATGGAGGCCGCGATCGCGGCGATTAAGCCGGGGGTGAGCACCGACCAGGTAGCCAGGCTCTGGCCGACCGCGCAGGCCATCGGCCTGCCGGACGAGAAGACCGCGTTCGGCCTGCAGTTCGGGCACGGGCTCGGCCTGGCCCTGCACGAGCGCCCGATCATCAGCCGGCTCTCCTCGCTGGACGCCCCGATGGAGATCCAGAAGGACATGGTGTTCGCGCTGGAGACGTACTGCCCGGCCAGCGACGGCGTCTCGGCCGCCCGGCTGGAGGAGGAGGTGGTGGTGGTCGACGACGGCGTGCGCATCATCACCAGGTTCCCCTCGAAGGAATTGTTCGTCACCAACCCGTACTAAAGGGCAGGCACTATGGATGACCAGGCCGCGCTCGGCCTGTACCGGACCATGACCAGGATCCGGCAGTTCGAGAAGCGCGCGCACGACCTGTTCCTGCAGAACCTGGTGAAGGGGACCACCCACCTTGGGATGGGGCAGGAGGCCATCGCGGCGGGCGTGGCGGCCGCGATGCGCGAGGACGACTACACGTTCGTCACCTACCGAGGCCACAACCACGTGCTGGCCCGGGGCACGGAGATGACCCCGGTGATGGCCGAGCTGCTGGGCCGCGAGAACGGCCTGATGCACGGCAAGGGCGGGTCGATGCACCTGCTCGACGTGTCCAAGGGGGTCCTCGGCTCGTACGCCATCATCGGGGCGCAACTGGTCATCGCCAACGGCACGGCGTGGTCGGCGCAGTACCGCGGCACCGGGCAGGTCACCGTCTGCTTCTTCGGGGATGGCGCCACCAACATCGGCGCGTTCCACGAGGCGCTGAACCTGGCCGTGGTGTGGGCGCTGCCGGTGGTGTTCATCTGCGAGAACAACCAGTACATGGAGTACACGGCGATCGAGACGGTGACCGCGGTGAAGCGCCCGGCGGCCGACCGCGCGCCCGCGTACGGACTGACGGCGGCGGTGGTGGACGGCAACGACGTCGAGGCGGTGCGCGCGGTCGCGGCCACCGCGATAGACCGGGCCAGGGAGGGCGGCGGGCCGTCCCTGATCGAGGCGATCACCTACCGGCACGGCGGCCACTCACGGGCCGACCCGGGCAAGTACCGGCCCGCGGACGAGGTCGCCGAGTGGCTGGCCAGGGACCCCATCCCGGCCTACCGGGCCGTGCTCGTCTCGCGCGGCGTGGACGAGGCGGTCCTCGACCAGATTGACGCCGAGGCGAAGGCGGCCGTGGACCTCGCCACCGAGGAGGCGAAGGCCGGCGCGGAGCCCGCGCTCGACCTGGCATTCACCAACGTGTGGGACGACGGCGGCTGGGCCTGGAGGAACTGATGACTGACGTAGTGATGCCCCGGATGGGCGAGACCATCAACGAGGGAACCGTCAACGTCTGGCACAAGGCCGTGGGCGACCAGGTGACCGAGGGCGAACCGTTGCTGGAGATCGGCACGGACAAGGTCGACACCGACATCCCCGCGCCGGTCAGCGGGACCCTGGCGGAGATCCGGGTCGCGCAGGACGAGACCGTCCCCGTCGGCACCGTGGTCGCGGTCATCCAGTGAGCGTCGTCACCTACCGGGAGGCGGTCGCCATGGGGATCGCCCAGGAGATGCGCCGCGACGACCGGGTCGTGTTCCTCGGCGAGGACGTGGCCGCTGCCGGGGGAGTGTTCAAGGCCACGGTGGGGCTCCTTGAGGAGTTCGGGCCGCGGCGGGTCCGGGACACCCCCATCAGCGAGCAGGCCATCCTCGGCGCGGCGATGGGCGCCGCGATGACCGGCCTGCGCCCGATCGCCGAGATCATGTTCAGCGACTTCTTCGCGGTGTGCTGGGACCTCATCGCCAACGAGATCGCCAAGAGCCGCTACATGTCCGACGGCCAGGTGTCGTTCCCGCTGGTGATCCGCTGCGCCAACGGGGCGGGGGTGCGCTTCGGGGCGCAGCACTCCCAGTCGGTGGAGAACTGGGCGATGGCGGTGCCGGGCCTTAAGGTCGTCGCGCCGTCCACGCCCCACGACGTGATCGGCCTGCTCGCTGCCGCGGTCCGGGATCCTGACCCGGTGCTGTTGTTCGAGCAGAAGTCGCTGTACGCGACCAAGGGGGAGGTGGCAGACGGAGAGGTGGTCGACACCCTCGGCCGGGCGAAGGTCGTCACCGAGGGCGGCGACGCCACGATCCTGGCGCTTGGCGCCATGGTTCCCCGCGCCGTGGCGGCGGCTGGGCGGCTGGCGGCTGACCACGGCATCGGCTGTAGTGTCGTGGACGTGCGCAGCCTGGTCCCGCTCGACACGGCCACCATCCTTGAGGAGGTGGCCAGGACGGGACGGCTCTTCACGGTGGAGGAGAACCCGCGCCTGTGCGGGTGGGGGGCGGAGATCGTGTCCATCGCGGTGGAGGAGGCGTTCGGCGCGCTGACCGGGCCACCGGTGCGGATCACCACACCACACATCCCGCTGCCAGCCGCCGACGCGCTCGAGGATCACGTACTGCCGTCCGTGGAGCGCATCACGCAGACGGTGCGAAAGAGTTTGGAGGAAGCGTGACGGCTGATCTTGCCGCCATCACCGGCATCCAGGTGCCGACCGGGCTGTTCATTGGCGGCGAATGGACGACCAACGGCCGGACGCTCCCGGTCACCGACCCGGCGACCGAGGACACGTTGGTGAACATCGCCGACGGCACGCCGGACGACGCTCTGGCCGCCGTCGCCGCGGCACACGAGGCCCTGCCGGGCTGGGCGGCCACCCCACCCAGGGAGCGCGCGGAATGCCTGCGGCGCGCCTGGGCGCTGATGATCGAGCGGTCCGAGGCGATCGCCCGGCTCATGGTCCTCGAGAACGGCAAGGCGCTGCGGGACGCGCGCGGCGAGGTCGTCTACGCCGCGGAGTTTTTCCGGTGGTTCGCCGAGGAGGCCGTGCGCATCGACGGCTCGGTGACCAGGGCGCCGTCGGGGGCCAACCGCATCCTCGTGGTACGGCAGCCGGTCGGGGTGAGCGTGCTGGTCACGCCCTGGAACTTCCCGGCCGCGATGGCCACCCGCAAGATCGGGCCAGCCCTGGCCGCCGGCTGCACCGTGGTGCTCAAGCCCGCCAAAGAGACCCCGCTGACCGCGTTCGCGGTGGCCGACATCCTGCGCGAGGCCGGGGTGCCCGCCGGGGTGGTCAACGTGGTGTGCACGTCCAAGGCCGGGCCGCTGGTGTCGGCGATGCTGGCCGATTCACGGGTGCGCAAGCTGTCCTTCACCGGCTCCACCGAGGTCGGCCGGGTGCTGCTGCGGACCGCCTCGGAGACGATCACCAATTGCTCCATGGAGCTGGGCGGCAACGCCCCGTTCCTGATCTTCGACGACGCCGATATGGACGCCGCGATCGAGGGCGCCTTCCTCGCCAAGATGCGCAACGGCGGTGAGGCGTGCACGGCCGCCAACCGGTTCTACGTGCACGAGCGGGTCGCGGACGAGTTCACCTCGCGGTTCGCCGACCGGCTGAGCAAGCTCGCGGTCGGGCCGGGCCTGGAGGACGGCACCGACCTCGGCCCGCTGGTCAACGAGGACACCCGGTCGAAGGTCGCCACCCTGGTCGACGGCGCGCTCTCGGGCGGCGCGCACGCGGTGACCGGCGGCCGGGCCCCGGACCGGCGCGGCTACTACTACCTGCCCACCGTGCTCAGCGACGTGCCCCCGGACGCGACCATCCTCAGCAACGAGATCTTCGGCCCGGTCGCCCCCGTGGTGCGCTTCACCGACGAGGCCGAAGTGGTGCGGCTGGCCAACGACACCGAATACGGCCTGGTCTCCTACCTCTACACCGCCGACCTGCGCCGCGCGCTCCGGGTTTCCGAGGCCCTGGAGACCGGGATGGTCGGGGTGAACCGCGGCATCGTGTCCGACCCGGCCGCCCCCTTCGGCGGCGTCAAGCAGTCCGGCCTCGGCCGCGAAGGCGGCCACGACGGGCTCCTCGAATTCATGGAGAGCAAGTACATCGCGGTGGACTGGTAGGGGGAGCCGGTCCCACTGCCAACCGGGGTCGGCCTTGGAACGAGACGAACCCCGGTACAACCCCGACTTTTCCAGAGGAAAAGTCGGGCACGGTACTCGGCCGGCGTGGCAGATTCGGCTGGCCTCGGTCGGGCCGGAGCTCACCCCGGACGGGCTGATGCGACGGACGGAGCCTGACACGCGCCGTGGTTAACTGAGTTCGCGATGGACAGACGCATATTTGGCCTGGAGAACGAGTACGGGGTCACGTGCACGTTCCGGGGCAGCCGTAAGCTCTCGCCGGACGAGGTGGCCAGGTACCTCTTCCGGCGCGTGGTGTCCTGGGGCCGCAGCAGCAACGTGTTCCTGCGCAACGGAGCCCGGCTCTACCTGGATGTCGGCAGCCACCCGGAGTACGCCACCCCCGAGTGCGACAGCATCACCGACCTGGTCGTCCACGACAAGGCCGGCGAGCGGATCCTGGAGGGCCTGCTCGTCGACGCCGACCGGCGGCTGCGCGAAGAGGGCATCGCCGGCGATATCTACCTGTTCAAGAACAACACCGACTCCGCAGGCAACTCCTACGGCTGCCACGAGAACTACCTCGTCGGGCGGCACGGGGAATTCGGCCGCCTGGCCGACATCCTGATCCCGTTCCTGGTCACCCGGCAGGTCATCTGCGGCGCTGGGAAGGTGCTGCAGACCCCGCGCGGCGCGGTGTACTGCGTCAGCCAGCGCGCGGAGCACATCTGGGAGGGCGTGTCGTCGGCCACCACCCGGTCCCGGCCCATCATCAACACCCGCGACGAACCCCACGCCGACGCCGAGCGGTTCCGGCGGCTGCACGTGATCGTCGGCGACTCCAACATGAGCGAGACGACCACTCTGCTCAAGGTGGGTGCCACCGACCTGGTGCTGCGCATGATCGAGGCGGGCACGGTCATGAAGGACCTGAGCCTGGAGAACCCGATCCGCGCGATCCGGGACGTCAGCCACGACATGACCGGGCAACGCCGGGTGCGGCTGGCCAACGGCCGGGAGGCGTGCGCGCTGGACATCCAGCGCGAGTACCTGTCCAAGGCGCGCGACTTCACCGACCGGCGCGGCGCCGACGCCAGCACGCAGCGGGTCCTCGAGCTCTGGGAGCGGACCCTGGACGCGGTCGACAGCGGCAACCTCGACGACGTCGCCCGGGAGATCGACTGGGTGACCAAGTTCCAGCTGATCGAGACCTACCGGGCCAAGCACGACCTGCCGCTCTCCTCCGCCCGGGTGGCCCAGCTCGACCTCGCCTACCACGACGTGCACCGCGGCCGGGGACTCTACTACCTGCTTCAGCGCCGCGGCGCGGTGGTGCGGGCCGCCAGGGACATCGACATCTTCGAGGCCAAGTCGGTGCCGCCGCAGACCACCCGCGCCCGGCTGCGCGGCGAGTTCATCCGCCGGGCGCAGGAGCGGCGGCGCGACTTCACGGTCGACTGGGTCCACCTCAAGCTCAACGACCAGGCCCAGCGCACCGTCCTGTGCAAGGACCCGTTCCGCTGCGTGGACGAGCGGGTGGAGAAGTTGATCGCGGGGATGTGATTCAGCCCAGCCGGTAGGCTGGCGAGGCCTCACAGTCAACGAGACCAAGGTTTCTCATGCGACGTATCGCGGTCATTTCCGCATTGCCCCTGCTCGCCGCCGTTGCCGTGGCCGGCTGCGGCGGTTCCTCCCCGTCAGCGGCGTCGAGCCCGTCCGTCACGGTGACCGGCAGCTTCGGCAAGAACCCCGTGGTGAAGATCCCCGCGGCGAAGGCGAGCGCCAAGCTGAAGGTGGCGACGCTCGTGCACGGCGGGGGCCAGGCCCTCGGCAAGACCGATGCCTTCGTCGGCAACTACGCGATCTACCTGTGGAGCGGAACCTCGCACCGGCTCCTGCAGAGCACCTTCCAGACCGGATCGCCGACGCTGTTCGCCGGCTCGCTGCTGCCGGGCCTGGAGACGGCGCTGGTCGGGCAGAAGATGGGCAGCCGGGTCCTCGCCGTCATCCCGCCGGCCGAAGGCTTCGGGTCGCGCGGCGACGCCTCGGCCGGGATCAAGGGCACCGACACGCTGGTCTTCGTCGTGGACATGCTCAAGGACTTCGCGGCCACGGCGGACGTGCCCGGTCACCAGGTCTCAGCCGGGCACAGGCTGCCGGCGGTGAGCAGCACGTTCGGGTCCGTCCCCACGATCAAGATCCCCAAGGGCAACCCGCCGGCGAAGCTGGTGTCGAAGGTTCTCATCAAGGGCACCGGGCCCGCGGTCGCCGCCGGGGACACGGTGGTGGTCCAGTACACCGGGGTGAACTGGCGGACCGGGCAGGTGTTCGACGCGTCCTGGCGGCACGGCACGAGCGGCCAGCCGTACGGGTTCACCATCGGCACCAGTCCCAGCCAGGTGATTGTGGGCTGGGACAAGGGCCTGGTCGGCCAGACCGTCGGGAGCCGGGTGCTGCTTGTGATCCCGCCAGCGGACGGTTACGGGAAGACGGGCAGCCCGCAGGCGGGGATCAAGGGCACCGACGACCTGGTCTTCGTGGTGGACATCCTGGGCACGTTCAACGCCCACTCGACAGGCTGAGCAGGCGCGCGGCGTGCCGGCCGGCGGCCGCGGCGGCGAGGAAGTAGGCGGGGTCCTCGGCCAGGCCGCGGCCCATGGTGGTGAGCGGGACCGGGCAGGCGCGCAGCGCCGTCATGAGGCCGTCCGTCCCCACCCGGACCAGGCGGTGCCGCGGCGCCAGCTTTTCCGCTTGCGCGCGCACCGCCCCGCCGAACTCGCCCTCCAGTTCGGGGACGACGACGTCGGCCCGAGCCAGGGCCACCCGGCCGTAGGCGGTCAGGCTGTGGTGCGAGATCCCGCGGTGCCGGTCCCTGGCGTCCGCCTCGCTGATCCGCAGGCTCGCCACCGGGCGCCCGCCGAGCACGGCGACGGCGTTCACCGCCTCGCCACAGGCCACGCCGGAAAACCCCCAGCGGGTGCCCGTGCCGAGGTTCCCCGGCCCCTGGGCCACCACGGCCACGTCCGCGCCCAGCACATGCCGTGCCGCCAGCAGCCCCGTGTGCAGGGTGACGGTCTCAAGATCTCCGCCAAACGATTGTCCCGCACTAATCGTGCCCGTAAGCCAGCCCGCTTCCCGCAGGCCCGCGCAAGCGCGGGAGAACCAGGCGGGCAGCGCCCCGCCGTCGAGCATCACGTACGCGGTCGTGGCGGGCAGGTCCGCGCGCAGGCCGGCCAGCACGGCGGGCAGGGCGGAATGCAGGTCGGCCACGACAACCGGCATCCCGCCGAGGTCGTCCGCGTCGCGAAGCACGCCGTAGTGGGGTGAGCCCTGCTCGTCGGCGCCCAGGACGCATGCCTGCATCGGGGTGTACCGCGCCTTGACCAGATGGCCGGCGCAGGGCGGGTCCTCGGGCAGCCGGTCAGGCACCGCGATCACCAGGGCGTAACCTCCGGTGCCGAGCCCGAGTTCCACGGCAGTAACGTTGAGCAAAATTCGGTCGCCTGGCTGGGGGCGGCCGGTCAGGGCCGGGTAGGCGAGCGCCAGCAGTGGGCCGTCGCCGGAGGTTACTTCCAGCTCGACCGCGCCCTGCCATTCGCGGCGCACACTCAGCACCACCGCGTTCCGCCATCGGATCACCTGGGCAGGGTAACCCGGCGTGTCCCGGCGGGAGACCTGGGCAGGGTAACCTGGCCGGCATGTCCCGGCGGAAGACCGAGCGGCTGCTGAGCCTGGTGGTCTGCCTGCTGTCCAGCCAGCGCTACCTGACCGCCACCCAGATCCGCGCCGCTGTGCCCGGTTACCCGGAGTCCTTCGACGCGTTCAAGCGTATGTTCGAGCGGGACAAGGAGGACCTGCGGGAGCTGGGGATCCCGCTCGACATGGGCACCAACGGGCCGTTCGACGAGGAAGTGGGGTACCGCATCACGCGGCAGGCCTACGTTCTGCCCGAGATCAGGCTGGAGCCGGACGAGGCGGCCGTCCTCGCCCTGGCGGCCAGGGTGTGGCACCGGGCCGAGCTGGCCGGGGCGGCGGCGGGGGCGCTGCTGAAGCTGCGCGCCGCGGGGGTGGAGGCGGAGGAGACGAGCCAGCCGGGGATCGAGCCCAGGCTCAACGCGGGCGAGGCGGCGTTCGCCCCGCTGTGGGAGGCGGTGCGGGACCGGCGGCCGGTCACCTTCCGGTACCGGGCGGCAGAGCGCAGCGAGGGGCAGCAGCGCGAGCTGGAGCCGTGGGGGGTCGTGAACCGGCACGGCCGGTGGTACGTGGCCGGCCATGACCGGATGAGGCAGGCGGTGCGGGCGTTCCGGCTGAGCCGGATCGAGGGGCAGGTGGAGTTCTGCGGGCCGCCAGGCTCGGTGACCGTGCCCGACGGAGCCGACGTCAGGGCGATGGTCCGCGCCTGGGACGACCGCCAGCCCGGGGGCCGGACCGCGGTGCTGCGGGTCCGCAGCGGAGCTGGCTTCGATCTCCGGCGGCGGGCGGCCCGGCAGGAGCCGGGACCGGACGGCTGGGACGAGGTGGAGACCCCGTTCGCCGAGGTCGCCTGGTTCTCCGAGCACCTCGCCTCGTTCGGGCCCGACGTGGTCGTGTGCGAGCCCGCGGACCTGCGGGACGCCGTCATCACCAGGCTCAAGGGAGCGCTGGCGTGACCCGCGCCGCGCCGGGGAGCCCGGCTACCAGCGCCGACCGGCTGCAGCGCCTGCTTGCCCTGGTGCCGTACGTGATCAGCCGGAAGGTGGTCGGCTTGGCCGAGACGGCTGCGGCATTCGGGGTCAGCGAGCGGGAACTGGTGGACGACCTCAACATGTTGTGGTGCGTGGAGCTGCGCACCCCGGACCCGTACTGCCCCATCGACCTGTCCTACGAGGGCGGCGAGATCGTGATCAGCAAGGCGGATCCGGTGGACCGGCCGCTCCGCCTCGGCGTGGATGAGGCGAGCGCGCTGCTGGTCGCGCTGCGGATGCTGGGCGAGGTGGGTGCACCGGAAGATCCGGAGGCGTCCGCGCTGAGCCGCACCATCGCGAAGCTGGAGGCGGCGGCGGGGGAGGCCGCGGTGCCAAGCGCCCAGGTGGCGGTCGAGGTGGACCAGCACGCCGAGCGCAGCGTGCTGGAGCGGGTGACCGAGGCGCTGGCCGCGAAGCGCCGGGTGCACCTGTCCTACTACGTGCCGGGGCGTGACGAGGCCACCGAGCGGGACGTGGACCCGATGCGGATGCTCGTCGTGGAGGGACGCACCTACCTGGAGGGCTGGTGCCGCAGGGCGGAGGCGGTCCGGCTGTTCCGGCTCGACCGGGTGCTGCGGATCGACCTGCTCGACGTCGCCGCGGAGGTGCCGCAGCAGGCGGAGCACGTGGACGTGGATCAGGGCCTGTTCCGGCCCTCGCCCGGGGACATGCGGGTGGTGCTCGAACTCACGCCGCGCGGGCGCTGGGTGGCCGAGTACTACCCCTGTGAGGACGTGACCGAACTCGGCGACGGACGGCTCCGGGTGACGCTGCGGACTCCGGATGGCGCGTGGGCGCGCCGGCTGGCCCTCGGGCTCGGTGAGGACGGGCGCGTCCTCGAGCCGGCCGCGCTCGCCGCGGCGGTGCGGGCGGACGCCAGCGCCGCGCTTGCCCACTATGCGCAGTAGACGCGTTTCTTTGCCCCGCCACCCCGGCCCAAGTATGGTGGTCGGAGGCGGTTACCAGGTGGCCGCCGCCCTGGCGGGGGGATGAGCCGGGTGTTCCCGCGTCGTACAATCGGCCCAAAGTCATCCGCAGGTTAAGAGGGCGACATGCTTGGCGATTTGTTCGACAGCCCATGGAAGATCCTCATCATCGCCGTGGTGATCCTCGTGCTTTTCGGCTCGCGGAAACTGCCCGACGCGGCTCGGTCGCTCGGGCGGTCCATGCGCATCCTCAAGAGTGAGATCCGGGATCTGCACGAGGACGACGCGACTGGGGCTCAGGCCAGCCAGCAGCCGCAGCCGCAGCAGCTGACGGCGCCGAGCGGGACCACCGCGCCCCCCGCGCCCCCACCGGCCAGCGTGCCGGTGCCAGAGGCCCAGCAGGACACGCGTCCTGCCTGACGTCCCATGGCAAAGCTGCCCCCCTCGGTGGTGGGCGCGCGCGTGCTCGGCCAGCGCATCCTGAAGGAGCGCCGGGCGGCCAACCCCGAAGGCCGGATGCCCCTCATGGAGCACATCCGTGAGCTGCGGAACCGGCTGCTGAAGGCGCTGTCCGCGATCGCCGTCGGGACGGGCATCGGGCTGCTCCCGCAGGTCTTCGGGCCGGTCTGGAGGCTGATCGAGCACCCGTTCTGCTCGGCTGTCATCAACAGGATGACCGGCTGCCACCATATCGGCGACCAGCTGGTCATCAACGGTGTCTTCGACCCGTTCATCCTCCGGGTGCAGGTCGCGTTCTTCTTCGGGCTGATCGTCACCAGCCCGGTGTGGCTCTACCAGCTGTGGGCGTTCATCGCCCCCGGGCTGTACCGCCGGGAGAAGCGCTGGACGTACTTGTTCGTGGGGACCGCCGCGCCGCTGTTCGCGGCGGGGGCCGTGATCGCCTACTTCGCGATGAGCCGGGGCCTGAGGTACCTCCTCGGCCTGACCCCGCAGCATGTGATCAACCTGCCACCGGTCTCCACGTACCTGGGCTATTTCGAGGCCATGCTGCTCGGCTTCGGGCTGGCCTTCGAGCTGCCGCTGGCGCTGGTGATCCTCAACCTGGCCGGGATCCTCACCCACGAGCGGGTCCGCAAGTGGCGCCGGTGGATGCTCTTCCTGGTGTTCGTTTTCGCCGGGATCGCCTCGCCGAGCCCGGACCCGCTGACGATGCTGCTGCTGGCGGTGCCCTGCGTGGTGCTCGTCGAGGTGGCCGAGGTCATCATCTGGGGGATCGACCGCCGGCGGGCCCGCCGGCCGTCACCGTACGCCGGGCTGTCCGACGACGAGGTCTCCCCGCTTAACCTCGACGACAGCATGGACAGCGGCAGCCGCAACTAGCGCCGTCGTGCCGTCCGGCCGGTGTAAATGGTGCGTCGCCTAGGCTTGAGCGTGTGTCCACCCACGCGAGCCCGGCGCAGCGTTATGCCGCGTTCCAGCGGCAGCAGGCGCAGGACGGCCCGGCCCTGACCGAGTTCCAGGCCCTGTACGACTTCACCTTCGACGACTTCCAGCGCGAGGCCTGCCTGGCGCTGATGGGCGGTCACGGGGTGCTCGTGGCCGCGCCCACCGGGTCCGGCAAGACCGTGGTGGGCGAGTTCGCGGTGCACCTGGCGCTGGCCGGGGCCCGCAAGTGCTTCTACACCACGCCCATCAAGGCGCTGTCGAACCAGAAGTACGGCGACCTGGTGCGCCGTTACGGGCCCGACAAGGTGGGCCTGCTCACCGGCGACAACAGCATCAACGGCGAGGCGCCGGTCGTGGTCATGACCACCGAGGTGCTGCGCAACATGCTCTACGGCGGCTCCGCGACCCTGGACGGGCTGGGCTACGTGGTGCTCGACGAGGTGCATTACCTGGCCGACAGGTTCCGTGGGGCGGTGTGGGAAGAGGTGATCATTCACCTGCCCGACGCGGTCCGGGTGGTGGCCCTGTCGGCCACGGTGAGCAACGCCGAGGAGTTCGGTGACTGGCTGACGCAGGTCCGGGGCGGGACCACGGTGATCGTCGACGAGCACCGGCCGGTGCCGCTCTGGCAGCACGTGCTGGCCGACGGCCACCTCTACGACCTGTTCGTGTCCGGCGGGCGTGACGGGCCGGGCGGCGGGGACGGGCCCCGGGTGAGCCCGGAGCTGCTGC
>Ga0207646_10001785_pt1 | contig 26056 bp, 24 predicted proteins | sample KBSK5502metaG_FD_184343 | JGI IMG/M metagenome (GOLD analysis project Ga0207646, IMG submission 184343) | Corn, switchgrass and miscanthus rhizosphere microbial communities from Kellogg Biological Station, Michigan, USA - KBS K5-50-2 metaG... | ecosystem: Host-associated > Plants > Roots >...
CGATCGTGATGACGGTCGGGATCGATCCCGTGGGGCAGGGCTTCATCTCAAGCGTTCGGCAGCCGGGAGGAAACATCACCGGACTGGCGTGGGACCCGGACCCGGCAATCACCGAGAAGTATCTTGAGTTCCTGAAAGAAGTGGTTCCGGGGCTGCGGCGGGTCGGCGAGATTCTCGATCGCGCTGAACCCGGCACCGTTTACCGGAAGGCCGCTGAGCAAGCCGCCTTCAAACTGGGCCTGACACTTCACGAAGCCGAAGTCGGAGCACCGAATGAGATCGAGAAGGCCTTCGCCAGAATCAGGAGCGAGGGCGCCCAAGCTGTGTTCGTCAACGGATCTGCGCTTTTCTTCCTCCACCGGCATCAGATCGTCGCGCTGGCGGCGAAGCACAAGCTTCCAGACATATACGTCGCCAAAGGGATTGTGGAAGCAGGAGGCTTGATGTCCTATGGCGTGAGCTTCCCCGACTTGTATAGGCGCGCGGCCACCTACGTGGACAAGATCCTAAAGGGTGCCAAGCCGGGCGAACTCCCAGTGGAGCAGGCCGCCAAGTTCGAGCTGGTCATCAACCTCAAGACCGCCAAGGCCCTCGGCCTGACGATCCCGCCGTCGCTGCTGCGGCGCGCGGATCAGGTCATCGAGTGATGGAGCGGCGGACGTTCATTGGAGTCGTCACTGGCGGCCTCCTCGCCGCGGCCCCGCTCGCCACGGAGGCGCAGCCGACGGGGAAGGTCCCTCGAATAGCGTTTCTCACGACCACCTCACCCGAGAACCCGTCCCCCCCTACCGACGCCTTTCGCCGGGCCCTGCGTGACCTCGGATACGTCGAAGGTCAGAACCTCGCCGTTGAGTGGCGCTGGGGGCGAGGCACGACCGAACGGTTCCCCGAGTTCGCGGCCGACGTGGTGCGTCTCAACGTCGACGTCATCGTGGCGGCGAACACCGCTGCTGGACAGGCGGCTCAGCGGGCGACGAGGACGATCCCGATCGTCATTCCGACGATGGCGGATCCGGTCGCCGATGGCTTCGTGGCCAGCCTGGCGCAACCTGGAGGTAACATCACAGGGCTTAGCTTCCAGTCCCCCGATTTGCAGGGCAAGCGTCTCCAGGTGCTCAGGGAAGCTCTGCCGAGCGCCGCCCGAGTCGCGCTCTTGATGGATAGTAACGAGACGAAGTACCGCCAGGTGGCGAGAGAAGCGGAATCAGTTGCCCGGGCCATAGGCGTTCGACCGCAGCCACTGGTCGAGGTCCAAAGTCCCAACGACCTTACGGAGGCGTTCAGCCGGATCACAAGAGAAAGAGCGGACGCCGTGCTCATTGTCGGAGGCACGATGCTGTACGTCAACCGAGTCCTGCTCGCTCAGCACGCGCTGAAGGCGCGTCTGCCGATGGTGTGTGACGTCCGTGAGGACGTGGAAGCGGGGTGTCTGATGTCCTATGGGGCAAGTCTCGAAGACCTCTTTCACCAAGCCGCCAAGCTTGTCGCCCGGATCCTGAGGGGCGCTCGACCGTCCGACCTGCCCGTCGAGCAGCCGACGAAGTTCGAGCTGGTCATCAACCTCAAGACCGCGAAGGCCCTGGGCCTGACGATCCCTCCGTCGCTCCTGCAGCGGGCGGATCGGGTCATCGAGTAGGACCCTCGCGAGATCATCACCTTCGGCTGCTACGGGACGCTCGCTACGCCCGCTAGTTCTCGACGAAGAGTTCCGGCGCCGCGTGAGTGGACCGGCATAGGCCTGCTCCGGAGTCTACCAGCGGAGGCGGGCGTGGGGAGGCGGGGAACGTGCGCTTGCTGTGTAGTTGAAAGCGGGCCGCCCCGGTGTTCTGGGACGGCCGTTCTCGTAGTCCTGCTACTTCTGCTCTGACCGCGTCGGTCCCGGGCTTTCGGTGAGCACAGACAGATCCAGGATCACCACTCGTCGCGCCTCTTGCTGCCTCAGGATGGCGACCCACCGGGCCGCCACCATCGGGCCGGGGCCTTCGCGGACGATGTAGGTCACGCCCTCGCGGCTCATCGCGCCACCGCCAGGGGATGAATCAGAATCGAATCAGCCGAGCAGCCAGCGGCAGTCAGGTGCTCGACGGCCACGCTCGCGGCCTCCATGACGGCGGCAACCCGCAGGACGAGCCACCCGCACCGCTGACACATCACTGCCCTGGTGGTGGCCGCCTCGGGGCTCACCACTTCGTCGGGGTCCCGTGGGTCGGGCACCGATGGCCCTTCCCGTTGGTGACGCACTCCTGGCACAGCATCCGCCGACCTGTCGGGCAGCGGTGGTCGCTCTTCCCTCGGCCGGGCTCGGAATACTGGTGCCCGCAGCAGCAGGTATCGTCCGGGCTGAGGGACGCATGGGGGCTCATCCTCACTACCGTACCGTGGCGGGATTCCGAGCGCCAGCGGACTCGACTGGACCCGTACTGGACCCGAGCCATAGTGATCCATGGGGTTTCTTTGGCGATTCGAGAGGGCGGGAGGTGCTGTGTAAGTCACTGATGAATCACGATGGGGCTCGATGGATCTCTCCACCGAGCCCCATAGGTCAGGGCTCAAGATCCTGACCTCGCCCGCATTCACGCCGCTAGACATCCTGCGCAAGAACTACGACGCGTATCACGCGGAGTGGAAAGCCGCCCACGGAACGGGCGACGGCGCCGAGATCTGCATGAACAAGATCATCCACGTGGCGGAGACGTCGAAGCAGGCCCGCGAGGATCTGCGCGAGCCCGTCCTGTGGTTCTTCCGCACCCAGGCCGACCTGATCGCCGACCCGCAAGGGGCGCCGCCCGAGCAGTACAAGTTCTACCGGCGGGTGCGTGAGAACCTGCTCGCGCTGACCGAGGAGAAGGCCCTCGACGTGGCCGCCATCGCGGGCGACGCCGAGGAGGTGGCCGACAAGATCCGCATGCACCACGAGGCCCTCGGCGTCACCCACTACATGGGCGCCTTCTCCCGCGGCGGCCTCGCCCACGACCGGGTCATGCGCTCGATGCGTCTCTTCGCCGAGAAGGTGATGCCCCGCTTCGCCTAAGGGGTCAGGTCTTGAATTACGACATTTCCGCCGCCGGATGACTTGTCTGGCGGTCTGAAAATGTCGTAATTCAAGACCTGACCCCGACCTACGCTTTCTCCACGGCCGGACGGATGGTGCCGGTTACCAGCTCCAGGAGCTCGAGCATCCGGCCGAGGTCGTCGCGGCGGAAGTCGATCATGACGTGGCCCAGGCCAATTTGCTTGTACTCGGCGAGCTGGTCGATCACCATCTGGGGGCCCTTGGCCAGCAGTCCGTCGCTCAGGCTGTAGCGGACCGAGATGGCGATCGTCTTCATGTCGCGATTGTGCTTCTCGGCGACCGCGCGGAGCCGGGCCAGGCCCTCGCGGAGTTGGGCCGGGTCCTTGGAGGTCGCGTGCCAGCCGTCGCCGAGCGTGACCACGCGGCGGAAGGCGCCCGGGCTGTCGCCGCCCACCCAGATGGGCGGGTGCGGTTTCTGCACCGGCTTCGGCGCGAAGCCGAGATCGCGGAAGCGGAAGAACTCGCCGTCCAGGCGCGGGTTGTCCTCCGTCCACAGGGCCTTGAAGGCGCGCAGGATCTCGTCGCCGTGCCGGCCCCGCGCGTGGAAGGGCACGCCGAGGATCTCCAGCTCCTCCTTCCACCAGCCCACCCCGACGCCGCAGATCAGCCGGCCGTTGGAGAGCGCATCGATGCTCGTGAGCATCTTGGCCATCACCACCGGGTGCCGGTGGCCGAGGATGAAGACGGACGCGCCGAGCCGCGCGCGGCTCGTGCAGACCGCGGCGGCCGCGAGCACGGTCACCGGCTCCAGATAGGGCTTGTCGGCCGGATGCGGGAAGCGCCCGCCCGGATAGCTGCCGGTGGCGGAGCGCGGGAAGACGACGTGGTCGCTCACCCACAGCGAGGCGACGGCGCGCTGCTCGGCCTCGCGCGCGAAGCGCACCAGCGCCTCACCGGTGGCCAGGGGACCCTGATTGGGAAGGTGGCAGCCGATGTCCATGGATCGCTCCCTCGCGGCCGGCAGCCGGTCCTTGAACCGGCGGGCGGGTCCTACTATTCTCTAGCGCGGCGCCGATAGCCCGGCCCCGACGATACCTCAGCCGAAAGGACACCGCCATGCCCTACCGGATCAACCATATCCATCTCAAGGCCTCCGACCCCCGCAAGACCGCCGATTGGTACGTGAAGGCCTTCGCGTTCAAGATCGTCTCCGACGAGACCCGCGTCTTCGGCGACCGCTTCGTCCGCTGCCAGAGCGAGGACGGCACGCCGGTGAACATCTCGGGCGCGCGCACCAGCGAGAAGCTCGGCCCGGGCGACGCCAAGGCCCACCACGGTCTCGAGCACTTCGGCTTCGACTCCGACGGCCTCGAGGCCGACATCGCGCGCCTGGAAGGCCTGGGCGCGAAGCTGCTGGAAGGGCCGATCGAGATCCCGGACGGCCCGCGTATCTGCTTCATCCAGGCTCCGGACGATGTGCGCGTCGAGCTGATCCAGCGGAAGAAGGCGAACATCGCCGGCGGATGCTGCTGACATGGAGGCCATCTAAATGGAGCTTCAAGGGCAGACTGCGATCGTCACCGGCGCGGGCCGCAACATCGGCCGGGCCATCGCGCTGGAGCTGGCCGGGATGGGCGCCGACGTCGTGGTGGCGGAAGTGGACAAGGCGACCGGCGAGCGCACCGCCGACGAGGTGCGCAAGCGGGGGCGACGGGCGCTGGCGCTGCAAACGGACGTCACGCGACTGGCCGATCTCCACGCGATGGCCGACCGGACGATGGCGGAGTGGGGGCGCATCGACATCCTGGTGAACAACGCGGGCATCCACCGCTCGATGCACACCGTGGACGTGACCGAAGCGGACTGGGACCGGCTCCTCGCGGTCAACGCCAAGGGCGTGTTCTTCGGGAGCCAGGCGGTGCTGCGGCACATGGTGGCCGCGAAGCGCGGCAACATCATCAGCCTGGCGTCGATGGCGGGCAAGATCGGCCTCAAGACGTCGCTGGTCTACGGCATCACCAAGGCGGCGGTGATCAGCATGACCAAGAGCCTGGCCCTCGCCCACGCCGCCGACGGCATCCGGGCCAACTGCGTGTGCCCGGGCATCGTGGAGACCGACATGATCTTCCAGGTGGACCGCGAGATGGGCCAAGGGCTCATGGGGCTCAAGCCCGGCGAGTATCTCAAGCAGCGCGTGGAGCAGATCCCGCTGGGCCGCATCGAGAAGCCGGAGGACGTGGCCAATCTCGTGGGCTTCCTCGCTTCCGGCAAGTCCTCCTACATGACCGGCCAGGCCATCAACGTCACCGGCGGCCTGGTGATGCACTGAGCCCCGCCCCGCGGAGACCTCCATGACCCGCCGCTCGCGGCCGTCCGTGACCTTCGGCCTCGCGATCCTCGTGGCGGCGTCGCTCTTCGCGCTTCCCGCGAGTGGTCAGACTCGACTGCCCAAGCACGGGGGGATCCTCAACTCGGTGCTGACCGAGGACCCACCCGGCCTCGTGGTCCACGAGTCGGCCACGATCTCCAACGTGTGGCCGATGTCCCCGTGCTACTCGAACCTCGTCATCTTCGACCCGTTCAAACCGCTCGACAGCGCAGAGACCGTCATCCCCGAGCTGGCCGAGAAGTGGTCGTGGCAGGACAATTACCGCAACCTCGTCTTCTTCCTCCGCAGGAACGTGAAGTGGCACGACGGTCGCTCCTTCACCGCCGCCGACGTCAAGTACACCTTCGACGCCGTCCGCGAGGCGCCGGATGCGGCCGGCAAGCTGCGCACCAGCCCGCGAAAAGATTGGTACGCCAACGTGGAGGTGATCGAGACCCCCGAGCCGCACACCGTGATCTTCCGGCTCAAGCGCCCGCAGCCCTCGCTCCTCCTGATGCTCGCTTCGGGTTACTCGCCAGTCTTGCCGGCCCACGTGCCGGTCGCAGAGCTGCGCCAGCGGTGTGTGGGCACCGGGCCGTTCCGCCAGAAGGAGTATCTCCGCGGCCAGCTCCTCGAGCTGGAGCGCAACCCCAGCTACTTCGTGCCCGACCGGCCCTATCTCGACGGGATCCGCTACACGATCATCCGCGAGCGGGGCACGCGCCTGGCCGCCCTGCAGGCCGGGCGCCTCGATGCCTTCCTGCCGCTCGAGATGACCAAAGCAATGGCGGACGCGGCCAAGGCCAGCGCACCATCGCTCGTCATCACCGAGGTCGGGCAGAACGGCAGCGACAACGTAGTGCTGAACCACAAGCGGCCGCCCTTCGACAACCCGGCGGTGCGCCGGGCGGTCAACCTCGCCATGGACCGCAACGCCTACGTCCGGGGCGTGCGCCAGAACGGCGCCGTCACCGGCGCCGCCCTCATGCCCAAGCCGCTCGGCTTCTGGGGGCTGCCCGAGCCGGACCTGCGCGTGCTGCCGGGCTACCGGGATCCCGCCCAGGACAAGGCGGAGGCCAAGCGGCTCCTCGCCGCCGCCGGCTACGGGCCCGGCACTCCGCTCCGCGTGGAGCTCGTGACCCGGACCCTGTCCATCTACCTGGATCTGGCGTCGTTCGTGGTCGACCAGCTTCGCCTGATCGGAGTGGAGGCGACGCTCAAGCAGCTCGACACCGCGGCCTGGTTCCCGGCCCTCTCCCGGCGCGACTTCCAGATCGGCGCCAACCTCACCGCGGGCGGCTTCGACGACCCGGACGCCTACCTCTTCGAGAACTACAAGTGCGGCTCGCCGCGCAACTACACCGACTACTGCAGCGAGGAGATGGACCGGCTGATCGATCTGCAGTCCCAGGAGCTGGACCGGGCCAAGCGCTACAAGCTCGTAGCCGACATCCAGCGGAAGCTCGAGGCGGAGGTCGCCCGCCCGATGCTCGGCTGGCGCAAGGAGTACTTCGCCCGCTGGCCTCACGTGAAGAACCTGGTGCCGCACAATGCGCTCTACAATTACGGCCGCATGCAGGAGGTGTGGCTCGACAAGTAGGGGGCACGCCACCCGATGAACTTCGGCATCGTCACCGCGAAGATCGACGAGATCGGCTACATCACCCACGCCGAGAACCTCGGCTACTCGCATTGCTGGGTGACCGACAGCCAGATGATCCGGTCGAACTGCTGGGCGGTGCTGGCCCTCGCCGCCCAGCAGACGCGTCGCATGCGCCTCGGCACCGGCGTGAACGTGCCCGGGCTGCGGCTCGCCCCCGTCGCGGCGAACGGCATCGCCACCATCAATCGGCTGGCGCCCGGCCGGTGCTTCATCAGCCTCGGCACCGGTCACACCGCCATGCGTACGCTCGGGCAGAAGCCGATGCGCCTCGGCCCGTTCAGGGAGTACGTCCAGACCGTGCGCGCGCTGCTGCGCGGCGACGAGGTGGACTACACGTTGAACAACGAGACGCACCGCATCCGCTTCCAGATGCGCGAGCATCGCTTCATCGACCTCGACCATCCGATCCCGCTCTACATCGCGGGCTTCGGTCCGAAGGCGCAGGCGCTGGCCGGCGAGATCGGCGACGGGCTCGTCTCGGGCATGCCGCGCGGGGGCACGGTTTCCGAGATGCTGACCAACGCCCGGCGCGGCGCAGAGACGGCCGGCCGCGCCCTGCCGCCCGCCTTCCACACCGCGGCCATGGTGAACGTGGCGCTGCTCCGACCGGGTGAGGCCGTCAACTCCGAGCGGATCATCGCGGAGTGCGGCGCCGCGGTGATCTCGGGGCTCCACTACCTGGTCGCGCACCATCTGGAGACCGGCGCGGAGCCACCCGCCTACGCGCGACCCGTCTGGAAAGGCTATCTCGAGTGGCTCAACGAGGCGCCGCCCGAGGCGCGGCACCAGCGCCTGCACGGCAGTCACTACAGCTTCGTGGACCCCGAGGAGGCGCGCTTCCTCACGTCGGAGCTCATCGAGGCCACGTGCCTCACGGGCGCCCCCGGGCGCGTGGTGGAGCGGGTGAAGGAGCTGGAGAGCCAGGGGCTGAGCCAGATCATGCTCTACCCGCCGCTGAACCGTCAGTACCGCGTGATCGAGGACTTCGCGGATCGGGTGATGGCGAGGCTCTAGAGTGTTCCAACCCTCCCCCTTGGCGGGCCCACTCGGCCCGTCAACGTGACGTAACCTGCTAGACGCGGATGCCGCCCTGCTGAGGGGCCGATGGCACCGCCGGGCGCTGCCCGCCCGCACCTTGACCGCTCGGGCCCCACGGACTAAGCTCGCCGTACTCTTCTGACCTCCAGTCGAAGTGGCTCGATGGGAGGCCTCGGTCGTGAAGTGTCCACGCTGCCAGCACGAGAACCGATCGCAGGCGAAGTTCTGCGAGGAGTGCGCCGCTCCGCTCGCGCAAATCTGCGCGAACTGCGGCAGCCATCTCGCGCCGACGGCCAAGTTCTGTTCCGAGTGCGCGCATCCCGCGAGCGAGCCCGGCGCCTCGCCGAGATTCGGCGCACCTGACTCGTACACGCCCCGGCATCTCGCCGAGAAGATTCTCACCTCCAGGAACGCCCTCGAAGGCGAGCGCAAGCAAGTGACCGTGCTCTTCGCGGACCTCAAGGGCTCGATGGAGCTCCTCGCCGATCGCGATCCCGAAGAGGCGCGGAACCTACTCGACCCCGTGCTCCAGCGGATGATGGAGGCGGTCCACCGCTACGAGGGCACGGTCAATCAGGTCATGGGGGACGGCATCATGGCGCTCTTCGGGGCCCCCCTGGCCCACGAGGACCATGCCGTGCGCGCCTGCTACGCCGCCCTCCGGATGCAGGAGACGGTGAAGCGATACGCGGAAGAGGTCCGGAGAGCTCAAGGGGTCACGGTCCGCATCCGCGTTGGGCTGAACTCCGGCGAGGTTGTGGTGCGGTCGATCGGCAGCGACCTCCGGATGGACTACACGGCGGTGGGACAGACAACGCATCTGGCCGCGCGCATGGAACAGCTCGCCGATCCCGGTTCGACGCTGCTCACCTCCCACACCCTGGCGCTGGCCGAGGGATACATCGAGGTCCGATCCCTCGGCCCAACGCCGCTGAAAGGCTTGGCGGACCCGATCGAGGTGTACGAGATGGTTGGCGCTTCCACGGTCCGATCGCGGTTCCAGGCCGCGGCGGCGCGCGGGCTGACGCCGTTCGTCGGTCGGACGGCCGAGATGGACCAGCTGTATCAAGCGCTCGAACACTCGAAGGCCGGCCGCGGCCAGGTCGTGGCCGTGGTGGGCGAGCCGGGCGTCGGCAAGTCTCGCCTGTATCATGAGTTCACACACTCGCATCGCATCCAGGATTGCTTCGTCATCGCGAGCACATCGGTGTCCTACGGGAAGGCGGCCTCTTATTTCCCCGTGATCGATCTGCTGCGCACCTATTTCCGGATCGAGGGCCGCGACGATACAAGGCTCATCCGCGAAAAGGTGACCGGCAGGCTCCTCTCACTCGACCGCGCCCTCGAGTCGTTCCTGCCGGCGATACTATGGCTCCTCGAGGTCGCGACCGACGATCCGCAGTGGGAGCACCTCGATCCGGCGCAGCGACGTCAGCAGATTCTCGACGGCGTGAAGCGGCTGCTGCTTCGTGAGAGCCAGACGCAGCCGGTCGTGGTGGTCTTCGAGGACCTGCACTGGATCGACGCGGAGACGCAGGCGCTGGTCGACGCGCTGATGGACAGCCTGCCCACGGCCCGCGTCCTGATGCTCGTCAACTACCGTCCGGAATATCAGCACGGATGGGGATCAAAGACATACTATCGGCAGCTCCGGATCGATCCGCTGCCCGCGGCCAGCGCGCGCCACCTTCTCGACAGCCTGCTCGGCGATGACCCCACGGTCCGGCCGTTGAAGACGCTCCTCATCCAGCGCACGGGCGGAACACCGTTCTTCCTCGAGGAAGGGGTGCGGGCGCTTGTCGAGACCAAGGTGCTCGTTGGCGAGAGCGGGGACTACCGCCTGCTGAAGTCGCTGGATGCCATCGAGGTGCCGGCGACGGTGAAGGCGCTCCTCGCCGCCCGAATCGACCGCTTGACCCCCGAGGAGAAGGCCGTGCTCCAGGCGGCCTCCGTCGTGGGCACGGATGTGCAACTCGTGGTGCTGCAGGCGATCGCCGACATGCCCCATGACCAGCTTCGCCGCCACCTCGCCCAACTCCAGTCCTCGGAGTTCCTGTACGAGACTAACCTCTTCCCCGAGCTCGAATACACCTTCAAGCACGCGCTGACGCACGAGGTGACGTACGGAAGCCTCCTCGCCGACCGCCGGCGCGCACTCCACGCGCGGATCGTCGAAGCGATCGAGCGACTCTATGCCGACCGGCTGAGCGAGCAGATCGAGCGGCTCGCCCATCACGCGGTGAGGAGCGAGGTCTCACCCAAGGCCGTTGCGTATCTCCACGAGGCCGGAACCAAGGCATTGATGCGCTCCGCCAATACGGAGGCCGTCACCTACTTCACGCAGGGGCTCGATCTTGCCGGGAGGCTGCCGCCCACCTCTGAGCAGGCGCGCCAGGAGCTGCGCCTGCTCCTGGCGCTCGGACCGGCCTTCCAACTGGTGAAAGGCTTCGGCTCCGCGGACGTCGAGAGAACGTACTCCAGGGCGCGCCAGCTCGGCGAGCAGGTCGGAGAGCCCGCGGAGCTTTTCCAGGCACTGTGGGGACTCTGGCTCCACACGACGGCAGGGAGAGGGAGATACCGGGAGGGACGCCGTATTGCCGAGGATCTCGTCGCTCTGGCCGAGCGTCTTGGCGACAGGGCGCTCTTGCTGGAGGCTCACCACGCGATGGCGCCGAGCACGCTCTGGATCGGCGAGCCGGCGACGGCCCGCCGACACTGCGAGCAAGGGATGGCGCTCTACGATCGGGATCAGCACCGGTCGCTGGCCTTTCTCTACGGTGGCCACGACCCCGGAGTCTGCTGCCGTATGCACTCGAGCTTGGCGTTGTGGCTCCTCGGATACCCAGCGGCTTCACTCGAGCGCGGGCGCACCGGCCGCGCGCTGGCCCAGGATCTCGCCCACCCCGGCAGCATCGCCAATGCGCTTCCCTTTGCCAGCATCGTCTATCAGCTCGTGGGGGATATCGCGTCGCTGCGCGACGTCGCGGACTCCATGACCGCCCTCTCGACAGAGCATGGGTTCCCCCAGTGGCTGGCATTCGGAAGGATTCTCGATGGTTGGATCCAGGCGGAGCAGGGACGCGGTGAACCTGCCATCGATCAGCTCCGCCGCGAGATCGGCGAATATCGCGCGCTGGGGAACGATCTATGGGTGCCGTGCTTTCTCTCGCTCCTGGCGTCGGCGCACTTGAAACGTGGAGCAGTCAGCGACGGCCTGGCTGTCGTCGCCGATGCGCTCGCAATAGGTGAGGCGACCGGCGCACAGCTCTGGGACGCAGAATTTCATCGGCTCGAGGGAGAGCTGTTGCTCGCTCGCGATCCGACAGCCGCGCGAGAGGCGGAGAGAGCATTCCGTCAGGCGGTCGAGCTCGCACGCCACCATCACACCAAGTCGTGGGAGTTGCGCGCGGCGACCAGCCTGAGCCGACTTTGGCAAGGGCAGGGCAAGCGCCCAGAGGCCGCCCGGCATCTGACGGAGATCTACAACTGGTTCACCGAGGGCTTCGACACGGCCGACCTGCGAGAAGCGCGCGTGCTCCTCGATGAGCTCGGCGGCTAGGCAACTCAAACGACGTTCGGCGGCGGGCGCCCCTCCCTTGGCGGGGATCGGGGCGCCCCCGACGGCGTGGTGGAGCGGGTGAAGGAGCCCGAGAGCGGGGGTCCGAGCCAGATCATGCTCTACCCGCTGCTCAACCGTCAGCACCGCGGGCGCCCCAGAGAATGAGGATGGCGTGGATCGCTCCGGTCGCGGTGGCCGGGCTCGTCATGCTCCCCCGGCTCGCCTCGCCGCAGTTCGGGCTCCTCGACGACGGTCTGACACTGCAGACGGGCCGCGAGGTGATCGGCTGGTGGCCCAGCACGCTCTATCTCATCCCGGAGACGGGCCGGTTCTTCCCCGCCTACTGGCTCCTCTACTCGGCGATTTTTGGCATCGTCGGCGTTCGGCCGCTCGCGTTCTTCACGGTCAACGTCTTGCTCTTGGCCGGCCTGCTCGCGGTCCTCGTCCGACTGGTGCGGTTGGGTGGCGGGACGTCGCGGCAGGCTGCCGTGGCGATGGTCCTGTTCGCGCTGAGCGGGCCGACGATCGAGAGCTTCTACACCCTCTCGAAGGCCGAGCCGCTGCAGCTGACGTGGATCGGGATATCGCTGCTGGCCACCGCCGCCGCATCGATCGAAGCGCGGCGGGCGCGGCGAGTGGGCCTGATCACGCTGGCCGCCGGCTCCTTGCTTCTCGCCCATGCCACGAAGGAGACGAGCCTCGTCCTCGTCCCGATCTCCCTCGGTTGGCTGGCCGTCGAACGGTGGTCGAGCCGCGAGCGGGGGCCTTGCGGGCGCTTCGCGGCCCCGTACGTCGTGATCAACGTGGTCGCGGCGGCGGCATTCCTCGTCCTGCGGTGGTACTACGCGCCGCTCGCGCTCGCGGAGGGAACGTACACCCGGGCGTACGCGCTCAACCCGGAAACGGTCGGCCCCGCACTGTTCAGGATCTCCGCCTGGCTCGTCAGGGATTTCGCATTCCTTCTGCCCCTGCTGGCGGTCACCGTCCCCTCGCTACTCGGCGGTCGCTCGGCGTGGCGTCCACCTATCCTATACGCGTGCGTCTGGATGGTGGGCTGGCTCGCCGTCTACCTGCCATGGCCGGCGACGTTCGAGTACTACTTGCTACCCTTTGCGTTCGGGGCCGCCGGGCTCGCCGGCACGGTCGTCGGCGACTCCGGGGCCTCGCGCAGCCACCCGCATTCGGTGACGAGAGGGCGCGTGGCGTGGTCCGTTCTCGTGACGAGTGGATTGCTGTGGTCGGTGGCGATCGTGAACGCGGTCGCCGACGCCAGGGTCCAGCTGACCGTGGACCGATCCAACGCGGACCTGGTCGATTTCCTGGCCGGCCTGCCGGTCCGCAGCCGGGTCGTCGTGAACACCGGGGTGAACGAATATCTCGTCGAGCTGCCCATGCACCTGTCCCAGATCAAGGGACGTTCCGACATCCTCGTGGAGCACGTCACCCGACTGCCACCCAACGGCCCGTCGTCGGCCGACGTGTTCGTGGTGACGGCGGAGGTGGCGAACAAGCCGGGGCCCACCGTGCGGGTCGCGCTCGACGAGTCGAGCGTCAGACGCGACAACGCGATGCTGAGCGAGGTGCTGACGGGGCGGTCCGAACTGGTGTACCGAGCCGCGCAGCATACTCATCTCATTGAGATCGGGATCCACCGACTCCTCTGCTCTGTCACCGTGAGCCCGCTCACCGACGCTACCTACTGCCCGAGCGATCGAGGGGTGATCGACTCCAGGACTTTCTCGTACGGATGGCAGGTGCACCGGCTGAGGCGGCCGGGGGCCGACCATGGGGCGACGACCCATGACGGTTGACGAGCGGCGGCTCGCGATCGACATCGTCGTCCCGCTCTACAACGAAGAGCAGGTCGTGGCCGAGTTCCACCGCCAGTTGATGGACGTCGTGATGTCCTTGAGACGCGAGTATGACGTCAAGATCTACTACGTCAACGACGGCTCCGTGGACCATACCGGGGCCGAGCTTGCGAAGCTGGCGGCCGGCGACGCCGGTGTGACGATCCTGGAGCTGAGCCGCAACTTCGGGCATCAGGCCGCCCTCACCGCGGGGCTCGACCGAGCCGAGGGCGATGCCGCGGTGACGCTCGACGGCGACGGGCAGCATCCGCCCGCGCTGATCGCCGACATGGTCGCGCTGTACCGGGCGGGCTACGAGGTGGTGCTCACCCAGCGGGTCGCCGCGGATCAGCCGCGCTTGAAGCGGTGGACCTCGACGGGCTTCTACCGGGTCCTGAGCGCGATCGGAGATACGCCGATCACCGCCGGCTCGGCCGACTACCGGCTGGTGTCCCGGCCGGTCCTCGAAGCGCTGCGCGAGATGCGCGAGCATCATCGCTTCCTCCGAGGCATGGTCGCCTGGGCCGGATACCGGACGGTCGTCCTCCCGTACGCGGAGCGCGCGCGGATCGGCGGACGGCCGAACTACTCGTTGCGCGCGCGGGCGCGGTTGGCCGCCGACGCCGCGTTCTCGTTCTCGCTGGTGCCACTCAAGCTCGCGCTGGTCGTCGGCTTGTGCTTCCTGGTCCTGGCCGCGGCCGAGGCGCTCTACGTCATCAGTTTCTGGCTCACCGGACGACAACACCTGCTGGTACCGGGCTGGGCCTCCCTGATGTTCATGATGCTGATCGTGGGCGCCGCCCTCATGATCGCCGTCGGATTGGTCGGCATCTACGTCGGCTACATCTTTCAAGAGGTGAAGCGTCGCCCGGTCTACCTCCTGCGTAACGGCGACCGGAGCGCCGTCGACCGGCCGCCACGAGCCGGGGATGGTGAGAACCGTGACGCGTGACTCGCGGCAGTACTTCTATGAACGCATCGCCGAACGGTTCGACGGCCTGGACCATCCCGACGACGTGCGGCGACGCCTGAGCGTCGTGTTCGACGAGTGTCTGGGGCAGACGAGGCTCGCCGGCATGCGCACGCTGGATGCGGGCTGCGGCTACGGCGTCTTCTCGGAGGCGGCCATCAAGCGGGGGGCGACCGTGGTCAGCCTCGACATCGGCGAGCGACTGGTCGCGCGAGCGATCGCGCGGGCGGGCAGCCGCGGGCTCGTCGCCGACGTTTCCCAGCTCGCCGTCCGCGACCAGAGCTTCGACGTCGTCATCTCCAGCGAGATGCTCGAGCACACGGACGCCCCGGAGCGGGCGATCAAGGAGCTGGCGCGTATCCTGCGGGCGGACGGCCTGCTCGTGCTGACCACGCCAAACCGCGTGTGGCAGGGCGCGGTGCGGGCCGCGAGCCGGCTCAGGCTGCGCCCGTTCCGGGGACTGGAGAACTTCGTCGCGTGGCGCCGTCTGGAGCAGTGGTGCGCAGCGGCAGACCTGGAGGTCCTCACCCATCTCGGCTTTCATCCCTGGCCGTTTCATCTCGGCCTGAACGGTGCGGCGAGAACCGTCGAGAAACGCCTCGCCCGAGGGCGAGTGGCGAGGTTGATGGTCAATCAGGCGGTCGTCGCGCGAAAGCGCTCTCCCTCAGCCTCGAGCTGATCGAGGCCTTCGCGGACCGGGTGATGGCGAAGCTCTAGCCCCTCACCCTGCCCTCTCCCCTTCGGGGAGAGGAAGAATCAGCTGGGGGTGAACATGGGCACCGGCGGGCCGCCGTCGGAGGGCGTCCACACCACCCGCACCGGCTGCCCGATGCGGAGCGCGTCGAAGTCGCAGTCCACGAGGTTGGTCATCATGCTGACGCCTTCCTCGAGCGTCACGTAGGCGATGACGTAGGGCGGCGACGCGCGCCGCATCACGCTGTACGAATAGATGGCGCCGCGGCCCGAGGACTCCTTCCACTCGGTGCGATCGCTGCCGCAGAGCGGGCAGATCGGACGCGGGTAGTGGTGCGGCCGCTCGCAGGTGGTGCAGGTCTTGACGAGGAGCTTCCCCTTGGCCGCCGCCTCCCAGAAGGGCCCGGTCTCCGGCGTCGGGGTCGGGGCCGTGATCGTCCGTGTCGCCTCGGCCATCGCGTCAGCTCCTCTCGAGGATGAGGGTCGCGCTCGCGTGGCGGGTCGCGAGGGAGCCGCCGGTCCCGTGCGCCAGGGCCAGGTCGCAGCTCTTCACCTGTACCTTCGGATGCGCCTCACCACGGAGCTGGCGCACCGCCTCGATCACCTTGGTCATGCCACCGCGGTTGGCCGGGTGGTTGTTGCAGAGCCCGCCCCCGTCGGTGTTGAAGGGCAGCCGGCCTACTCCCGAGATCAGGTTGCCGTCCGAGACGAAGCGGCCGCCCTGCCCCTTGGGGCAGAAGCCCAGGTCCTCCAGCGTGATCAGCACCGTGATCGTGAAGCTGTCGTAGATCGACACGTACTTGATGTCGGCCGGGGTGACCCCCGCGCTCTCGAACGCGGCCGGCCCCGACCAGCGCGCGCCGGTGTAGGTGAGATCCACCTGCCCGCCCATCTGGTGCTTCACCGCCTCGCCCGCGCCGCGCACCGTGACGCGCGGGCGCTTCAGGCTCTTCGCGACCTCGGGACGCGCGACGATCACCGCGCCGCCGCCGTCGCTGATCACGCAGCAGTCGAGCCGGTGGAGCGGATCCGAGATCATGGGCGAGCCCACCACGTCCGCCACCGTCACCACCTCGCGGAGCATCGCGTGGGGATTGTGCTGGGCGTGCTGCGAGGCGGCCACCTTGATCCAGGCGAGCTGCTCGCTGGTGGTCCCGAACTCGTGCATGTGGCGCATGGCCGCCATCGCATACTGGTTCACCACGGTGGGGGCGAACGGGGCTTCGAACGGCACGTCGGGCGAGGTCGGGCCGTAGCTGCGGGGCGCGGTGCCGGTGGCCATGCCCTCCGCGCGCGGCCGGCCCGCCAGCGTGATCAGGGCCACGTCGCAGCGCCCGGCCGCGATGGCCTCCGCGGCGTGCGCCACGTGCACGACATAGGAGGAGCCACCGGTCTCGGTGGTGTCGATGTGCCGCAGGCGCAGCCCCATGTAGTCGGCCATGGAGAGACCGCCAAGGCCGGGAGCGTCGCCCGCGCAGAAGTAGCCGTCGACGGCGTCCTTCGTGAGCCCGGCGTCCGCGAGCGCGCCGTGCGCGACCTCCGCGTGGAGCTGGGCGAGCGAGATGTTGTCGGCCTTGCGGGTCGGGTGCTCGTAGACGCCGACGATGAAGGCCTTGTCCCGAATGCTCATGGTTGGGTGCTCACGACCTGGCGGCCGCCAGCACCTCCGGGTTCGCCACGTTGATCGGCTTGCCCGCCGCGTAGGCGAGGATCTGGTCGAAGATGGTCCCGAACATGTGCTCGAGGCCGTCCCGCTCGACGTAGCCGAGATGCGGGGCGCAGATGCAGTTGTCCATCGCCAGAAGGGGGTGCTTGGCGCCGACGACCGGCTCTTCCTCGTAGACGTCCACCGCCGCCATCCCCGGCCGGCCTTTGGTCAGCGCGGCTTCGAGCGCCCCCGGCGCGACCAGCCCGGCGCGGCTCGTGTTGACGAAGACGGCGGTGGGCTTCATGCGCGCCAGGTCCTCGGCGGTGACCATGCCGCGGGTGGCGTCGATCAGCCGCACGTGGATCGAGACCACGTCCGACTCGGCGAAGAAGACCTCGCGGCTCGTCGCCACCGTATAGCCGTCCGCCTTCGCCCTCTCCCGCGTGCCCTCGCGGCCCCACGCGATCACGTTCATGCCGAAGGCGCGGCCGTATCCCGCCACCACCGCTCCGATCTTGCCGTAGCCCAGGATGCCCAGGGTCTTGCCGCGCAGGCCGGTGCCGATGGGATAGGCCTGCCAGCGGCCCGCGCGCATCGCCGCCATCTCCTGGGGAATGCGCCGCACCGCCGCGATGACCAGGCCCCAGGTCAGCTCCGCGGTCGCGTACGACGGCCGGCCCGGCATCTGGCTCGAGGAGATGATCACGCCGCGGCGGGTGCACGCGGGCGCGTCGATGTGCGGGAAGACGCCGACCTGGCTGATCAGGCGCAGCCGGTCGAGCCGGTCCAGCAGGGGCCCGCGGATCGGCGTGCGCTCGCGCAGCAGCGCGAGGGCCTCCGTGTCCTTGAGGCGGGCGGCGAGCGCGTCGACGTCCTTGGTGTGATCCTTCCAGATCGTGACGTCGTGGCCCGCCACTTTCTTGAAGGAGTCGAGCGTGCGGATCGTGTCCTGGTAGTCGTCGAGGATCGTGATCTTCATGCGTTGGCCCCTCCGGGCGCCCCGTAGCCTACCATGCTACACTCCGCCAGTCGCCCATCATCTGAGGAGGCGTCCATGGCCGAGACGGCGAGAATGGCGGTGTTCCACGGCGCGGGCAAGCCCTTCGAGATCCGCGAGTATCCGGTCCCCGACCCCGAGCCCGGGGCGATCCTCGTCAAGGTGGCGATGGCCAACGTGTGCGGCTCCGATCTGCACTACTGGCGGGGCGAGCTCGACTACGTGAAGATGGGCCGGCCGCTCCCGCTCAACACCGGACACGAGCACGTGGGACGCGTGGCCAAGCTCGGCCCCGGCGTCACCACCGACTCCGCGGGCCGGCCGCTCGCGGTGGGCGACCGCGTGGCCTATCGCTTCTTCTTCCCGTGCGGGCGGTGCCGCGCGTGTCTCTCGCGGCGAACGAAGTCGTGCCCGGTGCGCCAGGCCAACTTCCTCGTCTCGTGCGAGGTGTGGCCGCACTTCCAGGGGGGCTTCGGCGAGTACTTCTACCTGCGGCCCAATCACGCGGTCTTCAAGCTGGCCGACGACATCACCGACGACATGGCGGCCGGCGTCAACTGCGCCTTCTCCCAGGTCTACGCGGGCCTCGACATCGCGGCCCTGCGCGCAGGCCAGACCGTGGTGATCCAGGGCGCGGGCGGCCTCGGCGTCTACGCGTGCGCGGTGGCGAAGGAGATGGGCGCGGCGCGGGTCGTCATCATCGACGGCGTGGAGGAGCGCCTGAACCTCGCACGCTCCTTCGGGGCCACCGACGTGGTGGACATGCGGGAGCACAAGACACCGGACGACCGCATCAAGGCGGTGAAGCGGCTCACCGACGACTGGGGCGGCGACATCGTGATGGAGCTGGTGGGCAACCCCAGGGTGGTGGACGAGGGGCTGCGCATGACCGCGCCCGAGGGGACGTATCTGGAGATCGGCAACATCAACGTGGGCTGGAAAGCGGAGTTCGATCCGGCCTGGATCATCTTCGGCAACCGTCGCATCATCGGCCTCTCCCACTACGAGGCCGAGCACCTGCGCGGCGCCCTCGACATGATGGCGCGCACCCGCGGACGGTACCCGTGGGACAAGATCATCTCGCACAAGTTCCCCCTGGAGGCGATCGAGGAGGCCTTCGCCCAGCAGGACAAGGGCCACGTCACCCGCGCCGCCATCATTCCGACCTAGCCCGGGAGTGTTCGCAATGGCCGAACAGAGCTGGGCGAAGCACGTCGCCGACGTCCTGCGCCGCAACGGTATCCGGTTGTTCGCCACCGTCCCCGACTACATCGTGGGCTACGTGCTCGACGAGCTGTGGGTCGACCCCGAGTGCCGTGTGGTCACGACCACTAGAGAAGAAGAGGCGGTGGGTTTGCTCTCGGGCGCCTGGCTCGCCGGTAAGCGCGGGGCGCTGTTGATGCAGAACAGCGGCCTCGGCAACTGCACCAACGCGCTCGCCTCGCTGAACATGGCGAGCATGGTGCCGCTCGTCCTCGTGGTGAGCCACCGCGGCGATCTGGGCGAGTTCAACCCGGCCCAGGTCCCCATGGGCCGGGCGGCCACCCGCATCCTCGACGCAATCGGTATCCGCTGGATCCGTCCGACGTCGATCGCGGAGCTCGAGCAGCAGGCCGACGGGCTCATCAAGCTCTGCTACGTGAGCTCGCAGCCGGTGGCCATCGTGCTGCCCTCCGAGCTGACCGGAGGCAAGAAGGGATGAGCCCGCTCACCCGCGCCGGCGCCACCAAGTACCTCGCCTCGCGTCTCGGGACCGAAGTCGTGGTCTCGAACCTCGGCCAGGCCTCGCTCGACCTGCTCGCGATCGCCGACCGCCCGCTCAACTGCTACACCTTCGGCGCCATGGGCCAGTGTTCCTCCATCGGCCTCGGCATCGCGATCGGACGGCCGGACGTGCGGGTGATCTGCCTCGACGGGGACGGCTCGCTGCTGATGAATCTGGGCTCGCTCTGCACCATCGCCACCGAGGCCCCGCGCAACTACGTGCTGATGGTCTGGGACAACGAGGTGCACCAGACCACCGGCGGGCAGGCCACCGCGACGTCCAAGCGGGCGAGCCTCGTCGCCATCGCGCGCGGCGCCGGGATCGAGAAAGGGCTGGAGGTGCGCACCCAGGAGGAGCTCGGGCGCGCCGTCGACCGGATCCTGAGCGAGGACGGCCCTTTCATCGTCGTGGTGAAGGTCGACAAGGGGCCCTCCACCGCGCCCTTCGACCAGGACCTCATCGGCCAGGCCACCCGCTTCCGCAAGGCCCTCGCCGCCCTCCCCGCCAGCTAGTCCGCCACCGAGTCAGAAGGAGAGCATCATGGCCTCAATCCACGACTTCACGATGAAGACGATCGACGGCAAGGAGCAGTCGCTGGGCGACTACCGGGGCAAGGCGCTGCTGGTGGTCAACGTGGCGTCGAAGTGCGGGCTCACGCCGCAGTACGAGGCGCTCCAGGCGCTCCACGCCGAGTACGCCCCGCGCGGCTTCGCGGTGCTGGGCTTCCCGTGCAACCAGTTCGCGGGGCAGGAGCCGGGCAGCGACGCCGACGTCAAGGCCTTCTGCTCGACCAGCTACGGCGTGACCTTCCCGCTGTTCTCCAAGATCGAGGTGAACGGGAAAGGCCGCGCCCCGCTCTACACCTGGCTCACCGGCGAGGCGACCAAGCCCGACGGCCCCGGCGACATCAAGTGGAACTTCGCCAAGTTCGTGGTGGGCAAGACGGGCGCCGTCGCGGCGCGCTTCGATCCGAAGACGGCCCCCACCGCCCCCGAGGTCCGGCAGGCGATCGAGCAGGCCCTCGGCGCCTGAGGCGTCCGGATCGGGGCCGCGCGTCCGGTGCGTCTCCACAGCGTCGAGGCGATCGCGGTCGACGTCCCGCTCACCCGGAACTTCGGCGGCAGCACCTACGCGGTCCTCAAGCGCTCCACGATCGTCACGCGCCTGCGTACCGACGAGGGCCTGGTCAGCGAGGTCTACAACGGAGACAACCGCGAGCACGGCCGCGAGATCGTCCGGCTGATCCACGACGAGCTGGCCCCCCACCTTCACGGCCAGGACCTGTGGCCGACCGAGCCGATCTGGGACCTCTGCTTCGCGCTCACCCACACGAGCCGCGACCGCAAGACGCTCATGGAAGCCATCGCCTGCGTGGACTGCGCGATCTGGGACCTCGTCGGCAAGGCGCGGGGCCAGAGTGTGAGCGCGCTGCTGGGGGGCCGCCGGCGACCGCGGCTCCCCATCATCTCGATCGGCGGCTACTACCGGGACGGCAAGACGCTCGCCGACATCGGCCGGGAGATGGAGGCCTATCGCCGGGCCGGCATGGCCGGCTGCAAGTTCAAGGTGGGCGGCCTCGCGCCCGAGGCGGACGCGGAGCGCGTCGCGGCGGCGCGACGCGCGGCGGGCCCCGATTTCGTCCTGGCGGTGGACGCCAATCGCGGCTGGTCGGTGGACGACGCGGTGCGCTTCGCGCATCTGGTCGAGCCGCTCGACATCCGCTGGTTCGAGGAGCCGTGCCACTGGCACGACGACGCCCGCATGATGGCCGAGGTGCGAAAGGCCACGCGCATCCCGATCACCGCCGGCCAGTCCGAGATCACCAGTCACGCCGTGCGGCGGCTGCTGGACGCGGGCGCGGTCGATCTCGTCAACTTCGACGCCTCCGAAGGCGGCGGCGTGACCGAGTGGCGCCGGGCGGCCGCGCTCTGCGCGGAGGCCGGCGTGAAGATGGCGCATCACGAGGAGCCGCAGATCGCCCGCCACCTGCTGGCGGCGGTCCCACACGGGACCTACGTCGAATGCTTCGCCGATCCGGAGCGCGACCCGGCCTGGCAGGCGCTGTGGGCCAACCGGCCCGCCGTCAAGGACGGGACGATCGAGATCTCGGACGACCCCGGCTTCGGCCTCGTCCTCGACGAAGCGATGATCCGCCGCTACCGCGTCTGATCGGGCTACATCGAGATGGCGGCGCGGGAGACGCCGGCGGGGTCTCCGCCGCGCTGCATCCAGTCGGCCCGGGCGAAGGCCTCCGAGATGCGCTCGAGCGGGAAGACGTGGGAGATCACCCGCCCGAACGGGAAGCGCGTGAGGTTGCGACGCATGAACGCGAGCGACTGCTCGAGCGCCCACGGCGAGTAGTTGGAGGTGGCCACCAGCCGCGCATTCGCCCGTACGAGCGCGGTCGCGTCGTAGGAGAAGACGTTGCCGGGCGAGATGGAGCCGACCTCCAGATAACAGCCGCCGCCCCGGAGCATGCGCAGACCCTCCGGGATCACGTCGGCATAGCCCACGAAGTCGGCGACCACGTTGGCCCCGAAGCCGTCGGTGAGGGCCTTCACCGCGTCGACTCGCGCGTCGGCGGAGGCGATCTCGGTGGCGTTCACGGTGTGGTCGGCGCCGAAGGCCTTCGCGAGGGCCAGGCGCCCGGCCAGCCGGTCGATGACGATGATGGTGTCGGCACCCATGTCGCGCGCCACCGCCACCGCGTTGATCCCGAGCCCGCCGGCTCCCTGCACCACCACCGACTGCCCGGGGCGGAAGCCCGCCTTGCGCAGCCCGTAGAGCACCTGGGAGAGCGCGCAGTTGATCGGAGTGGCCACGTCCTCCGGGATCTCGTCGGGCACCTTGAACACGAAGTGCCCGGGACGCAGATAGTAGTAGTCACCGTACGCGTTGTTGAAGTACGGCGCGGTGCCCGCCACCCGGTTCGGCCGGATCTTTCGTGGACAGCTTCCCATTTCATCGTGCAGGCATACCGGGCAGCGGCCGCACGGGAAGAAGTAGCAGTAGGTCACCCGGTCGCCCTCGCGTAGCGGCCGGCCCATGGAGTCGGTGGTGACGCCCGCGCCCAGCCGCTCCACCCGCCCGGCCATCTCGTGGCCGAAGGTCAGATCCTTGGGCAGCGCGCCGTACAGCTCCTTCATCTCGCCCCGCCAGATATGGAGGTCGGAGCCGCAGACGCCCGCCCGCGTCAGCTTGACGAGGATCGCACCGGGCTCCGGGTCCGGCACCGTGTACTCGCGCAGCTCGAACTCGCCCCCGTACGCCTTCAGCACCGCCACCCGTCCCTTCATTGGGCTCCTCCCCGGAATGGATTTCAGCGAGAGGGTCGCCGCGCCGCGGCTCGTTGTCAACCTCGGAGGCCAGGCGTACCATGGGCCCGCTTTGCGCACCGCCCGGCTTCCGATGGAGGTGGTCATGCGTCGCCTACAACTCGCGCTCCTCGTCACGCTGCTCGCACTCCCATCCGCGGCCTCGGCAGAGGTCACGGTGCAAGCCTACGCGCTTCCGCCGGGCGGTGGCCCTCACGACGTGGCGGTCGGTGCCGACGGCATCGTCTGGTACACCGCCCAGCGCACCGGGCAGCTCGGACGCCTCGACCCCGCGAGCGGCAAGGTCGATCTGATCCCGCTCGGCCCGGCGGCGGCGCCGCACGGGGTGATCATCGGGCCGGACGGCGCGCCGTGGGTCACCGAGGGCGGCACCAATTCCATCGTCCGGGTGGATCCGCGCACTCGGGAAGTGAAGCGCTGGCCCCTGCCCGAGGCGCGCGGCTACGTGAACCTCAACACCGCGACCTTCGACAAACGCGGGCGCATCTGGTTCACCGGGCAGAACGGCATCTACGGCCGCCTCGATCCCGCGTCCGGCGCGATGCAGGTCTGGGACGCGCCCCGGGGCCGCGGGGCCTACGGCATCGCCACCACGCCCGACGGCGACGTCTACTACGCCTCGCTCGCGGGCAGCCATATCGCGCGAGTGGATCTCGACACCGGCGTCGCCACCGTCATCGAGCCGCCCACGAAGGGCCAGGGCGCGCGACGCGTCTGGTCCGACTCCCGGGGCCGGATCTGGGTGAGCGAGTGGAACTCCGGCAACGTGAGCCGCTACGACCCGAAGGCGAACGAGTGGAAGACCTGGAAGCTCCCCGGTGACAGCCCGCGCACCTACGCCGTCTACGTCGACGACAAAGACAAGGTGTGGCTGAGCGAGTGGAGCGCCAACGCCATGGTCCGCTTCGATCCGGAGAGCGAGAAGTTCGAGGCGTTCCCGAGCGACCGCCGCGGCGCCAACGTGCGCCAGATCCTCGGCCGGCCCGGAGAGGTGTGGGCGCCGGAGTCCGGCACGGACCGGCTCATCGTGTACCGGATGAAGTGAGGGGCTGGGCGGTGTGGCTCCTCGCGGGGGGCGCGGCGACGGTGTGGTGCTCCACGGCGGGTGGAGATTCCGCCCGGGGTGAGCGCGTCTTCCAGCGCTGCTTCGCCTGCCATTCGGTCGTGGCCGGCGAGGACAAGCTGCCGGGCCCGAATCTCCGCGGCGTGATCGGCCGGCGGGCGGGAACGCTGCCGGGCTTCCGCTTCTCCCCCGCGCTGATCGAGGCAGGGACGGGAGGGCTCGTGTGGACGCGGGCCACGCTGGACGCCTACCTCGCCGACCCGGAGCGATTCCTCCCGGGCACCGAGATGGGGATGCCCGGGCTACGCGATGCCGTTGACCGCCGAGACGTGATCGACTACCTCGAGAAGTCGGGCCCAACATCCAGGAGGACACCGTGAAACTACTGCTCTTCGACGACTACCGGCTGGGCGTGCTCCGTGGCGATTCGGTGGTGGACGTCTCGGACGTCGTGAAGGACGTCCCCCACACCGGACCCGGCGACCTCATGAGCGGGCTGATCGCCCGCTTCGGCGACTACCGCAAGAAGCTCGAGGAGGCAGCCGGCCGCGGCAAGCCGGTCCCCGTGACCGGGGTGCGGATCCGGCCGCCGCTGCCCAAGCCGACCAATATCGTCTGCATGGCGGTCAACTATATGGAGGACGGCACCCGGAGCGAGCCGGCCCCGATCAATGCCTTCATGAAGTCGCCCGGCGCGGTGATCGGCCCCGGCGAGACCATGGTGCTGCCCGACGTGCCGGCCACCATCTTCGAGGGCGAGGCCGAGATGGCCCTGATCATCGGCAAGCGCGCCACCGCGGTCCCGGCGGCCCGCGCGATGGAGTACGTCTTCGGCTACTGCAACTTCATCGACGGCTCGGCCCGCGGGCTCCTGCCCACCGGCAACACCTTCTACCAGATGAAGTCGCGTGACACCTTCGCGCCGATGGGCCCCTATCTGGTGACGGCCGACGAGATCGCCGATCCGCACAAGCTGGCGATCCGGCTCTCGGTGAACGGGACGGTCAAGCAGTCATTCAACACGAGCGACATGGCCCACAAGATCCCGCGCTGCATCGAGTGGGTCACCGGCATCCACACGCTGGAGCCGGGCGACGTGCTCGCCACCGGCACCAATCACCGCGGCCTCTCCGGCTTCCAGGACGGCGACCGCATCGAATTGGAGACCGAAGGCCTGGGAGCGCTTCGGATCAACATTCAAGATGTCCTCAAGCGCACCTGGTCGCGCGAGACGCGGCTCGATCGGCAGGAGAAGGGGCAGGAGGGCACCACGCCACAGCTCACGGGCAAGTACAAGAAATGAAGATCACGCACGTCACCACGCGGGTCCTCTCCACGCCGGCCGACAATCCGCTGGTGGTGGGGCTGCCCCCGCCCACCGACACGCGCGAGTTCGTCCTCCTGGAGCTGGGGACCGATCAGGGCCTGGTCGGCATCGGCCTCACCTTCTTCGGCGGCGCGCTGACGCCGGCCCTCCGCGCCGCCGTCGATAGTCTGGGCCGCTTGGCAATCGGTGAGGATCCGCGCCAGACGGAGGCCATCGTCGCCAAGTGCCGACGCGCGGCCGGCGGCTCGGGGCCCGGCGGCATCTTCTCGCTCGCGCTCTCGGCGGTGGACATGGCCTGCTGGGATCTGGCCGGCAAGGCAGCCGGGCGGTCGGTGTGCGCGCTCCTCGGCGGCCTGCGCGACCGCGCGCCGACCTACGCGAGCGGCGCGCTGATGCGCCCGCACCCGGTGGACTACCTGGCCAAGGCAGGGCCGCGCCTGCGCGACATGGGTTTCCGCCAGATGAAGATGCAGTGCGGGAGCGAGCCGACCATCGCAGCCTCGATCGAGCGGGTGCGGGTCATGCGCGAGGCCATCGGCCCCGACGTGGACCTGATGTGCGACGTCAACCAGCTCTGGAGCGTCCACCACGCGATCGAGGTCGGCAAGCGCATCGCGGACTACCACCTCTTCTGGTTAGAAGACCCGACCGCCCACGACGACTATCCGGGCCTGGCGCGGATCGCGGACGCGCTCTCCACCCCGATCGCGGCGGGCGAGTACCACTACGGCATCGTGCCGTTCCGCCACTTGCTGGAGGCGCGCTCC
>Ga0207646_10001786_pt1 | contig 26054 bp, 18 predicted proteins | sample KBSK5502metaG_FD_184343 | JGI IMG/M metagenome (GOLD analysis project Ga0207646, IMG submission 184343) | Corn, switchgrass and miscanthus rhizosphere microbial communities from Kellogg Biological Station, Michigan, USA - KBS K5-50-2 metaG... | ecosystem: Host-associated > Plants > Roots >...
TCAGGGCGACCTGAACATCCTCATCTCGGGCGGTACCGGTACGGGTAAGACGACGATGCTCAACGCATTGTCCGCCGCCGTGCCGGGCGGCGACCGGATCGTGACGATCGAGGATGCGGCCGAGTTGCAGCTCAAGCAGGAGCACGTCGTGCGGCTCGAGTCGCGGCCCAAGAACATCGAGGGCGAGGGCGAAATATCGATCCGGGACCTCGTCCGGAACGCGCTGCGCATGCGGCCGGATCGGATCATCGTCGGCGAGGTTCGTGGCGCCGAGGCGCTCGACATGCTGCAGGCGATGAACACCGGCCACGAGGGCTCGCTCTCGACGATCCATGCCAACTCCGCGCGCGACGCGCTCAACCGTCTCGAGACCATGGTGCTGATGGCCGGGTTCGAGCTTCCGGTACGGGCCATCCGCCACCATGTGTCGTCGGCACTCGATCTGATCCTGCAGATCGAGCGTCTCGACGACGGCACGCGGCACATCACTCTCATCACCGAAGTGCAGCGGATGGAGGGTGACACGATCACCCTCCAGAACCTGTTCGAGTTCCACGTCGACGAGGTCACGCCCGAACGTAAGGTCATCGGGAGTCTCCGCCCGACGGGTCTCAGGCCTACCTTCCTACCCAAGTTCGAGCGCCACGGGCTCACGTTGCCGGAGGGCCTCTTCGGCACCCCGGAGACCGCCATGTTCGGCGCGCAAGGTGCGGCTGGGTATGGGGAGGGCGAGTGGGCCAGCGGAGGCGTTCGCCAATGAGCCTCCGCGTTCTTCGGGCCGGTGTCGCAGTCGCTGCCGTCGCAGTGGCTGCCGGACAGATCGCAGCGAGCGCAGTCGCCGCGCCTGTTCGGCCCGCGCTCAGCGTGACGCCGGTCCAGCGCGTCCCGTTCCCGAACCGCGGCTATGTGATCGACCTGTCTCAAAGCGCCGCGCTCCAACCGAGTGCGGTTCACGTCACCGAGAACCGGAAGCCTGTCCGGGACCTCTCAGTCACACCTCTCGCCGGCAGCGGCCTCGGCTTCGGAGCAGTGCTCGCGCTTGACGCGAGCGACAGCATGACCGGTAACCCGTATAGGAATGCGATCACGGCGGCACGAAAGTTCGTCATCAACCGCGGGAACGGTGAGGAGATCGGGCTGGTCGCCTTCAACGGGAAGGTCCTCGCGGTTCAGAAACCAACGGTCGAGATGACCCAGGTCCGCCGGGCTCTCGGCAACCCCCCGCAACTCGCACAGGGAACTCGCATTTACGACGCCATCGAGAAAGCTCTGACCCAGATCGCCAAGGCGAAGCTTTCGACGGCGTCGATCGTGCTTCTGACCGACGGGAGCGACGTCGGTAGCAAGACGAGCGTGAAGCAAGCACTAGCGCGCGCAAAGCAACAGAACGTGCGCATCTTCACGGTGGGGCTGAAGTCGCCCTCCTTCGATCCCGGTCTCCTGCGGTACATCGCGCACCAGACCGGCGGCGTGTACACGCCGGCGACCTCGCCCACTCAGTTGGCAAAGATCTACGCCTCGCTGAGCAACCGGCTCGCGCGCGAGTACTTGCTCGAGTACCACTCGGACGCCACGCCGAAGTCCCAGGTGAACGTGCAGATCCGGGCCCGAGGGTTCACCCCCTACGCAGCTAGCTATACGGCACCAACTCCCTCAGGGCTGGCTCCGTACCACGAGTCGTTCGCGACGCGCTTCCTGCAGTCGGGCTTCTCGCTGTTTCTCGTTGCGCTGGTGGTCGCAGGGATCATCGTCTACGTCCTCCAGAATCTGCTGAGGAGACCCGAGTCCGACCTCGTGGAGCGGGTGTCGGCGTTTTCCGGCGAGGGCGGTGCGGCTGCCGTAGCTGCCGGATCAACGCGACGGAGCGGTGAAAAGAGCCGCGAATGGCATGCGCGGCGGCGAGCTGCTGCGGAAAGTGCTCGAGGAGCACTCGGGAATCTCGAGCGGACGCTGGAGATCGCCGACATCCAGATGTCGGCTCAGTGGGTCGTCGTCCTGACGATTCTCGCCACGATCGCGATCGTGATCATCCTCGCGTTGATCAGCCCGATCATCGCCCTGCTCGGTCTGCTGACCCCTTTCTTCGCGCGGGCGCTCGTCCGGCGGAAGCTGAAGAAGGTCCGCGGCGACTTCGCCGATCAGCTTCCCTCGAACCTGCAGGTGCTCGCGTCGGCGCTGCGCTCTGGCTACAGCTTCACCGCCGCTCTCACGTCCGTCGTCGAGCAGGCGCAGGAACCGTCGCAGCGCGAGCTACGCCGTGTCATCTCCGACGACCAGCTGGGTGTACCGATGGATGAGGCTCTGCGCCGTGTCGCGAAGCGGATGGACAGTCGCGACCTCGAGCAGGTTGCTCTCGTGGCCGAGCTCCAGATGACCACCGGCGGCAACGTGGCCGAGGTGCTCGACGTCGTCGTCCTGACGATCCGTGACCGCCAGGACGTGCGCCGCCTGATCAAGACCCTGACCGCCCAGGGGCGGATGGCAAGGTGGATCCTGATCGGGTTGCCGATCGTCGCGGGCTTCTTCTTCTACCTCTACGAACCCGACGTCGTCGGGCCGTTCTACTCGAAGGCCATCGGCCAGGTCTTTCTCGTCTTCGCGGCAATTCTGGTCGCCATCGGCTCGTTCGTCATCCAGAAGATCATCGAGATCGAGGTCTAAGGGGGCACTGTGATTCTCTTGCTGATACTCGGAGTGATCGTCGCTGGTGTCGCAGTCGCGCTCGCCGTTCGCGCGCTGGTCGGCGCCAGATTTCGTCCCCAGCTCGTGACGCAAGTCTCGGCCTACGGCTTCGATGCGCAAGCGCCGGCAGCGAAACCGCAGCGCCAGCATCTCGACGACCTGGTCAGGCGCCTCGCGACCTGGCTCGGCGAGAAGTTCGAGGCGCAGCTGAACGAGGAGCGCCGCCGCCGCGCCCGCGTCCTGCTCAACTCGGCGGGCTTCTACCGCACCAGCGTCACGCGGTATGTGGGATACCGCGTCCTCTGTGTTGTCGGGCTCCCGCTGGCGTTCTTCCTGCTCTTCGCGCTGACCGGCTCGCTGAGCGGCGGGGTCGTCGTCGTAATGCTCGCGCTGATTGCAGTCGGCTGGGTCGCGCCGAGCTTCTACCTGCAGCGGCGGGCCGGCGAACGTATTCGCAAGACCGACTACGAAATCCCGGAACTCGTCGATCTCCTCGTAACGACGGTGGAGGCAGGCGTCGGATTCGTGGCCGCGCTGCAGCTCGCCGCTCGCCGCGTACGGGAGCCGCTTGCCCAGGAGTTGCGGCTCGCGTTGCGGGAACACGGGATGGGACTGACTCTCGACGAATCGCTGAACAATCTCTCGGAGCGTTCAGCGAGCACGAATCTGCGCATGTTCGTGCAGGCGATCCTCCAGGGCGAGACGCTCGGCGTCTCGATCGGGAAGATCCTGCGCGACCTCGCAGTCGACATGCGGAAGCGCCGCCGGCAGATGGCGGAGGAAACTGCGCAGAAGGCGCCGATCAAGCTGCTCTTCCCGCTTTGCTTCCTGATCCTGCCCGCGATGTTCATCGTGATTCTCGCGCCGACCATGTACTCCATCGCCCACCAGCTGGGCTGAACCGATCGTCTGGCTACAGAGGGCGGCGCTCGACATCGGAACGATCCGAGCCTGTGCGCCGTAGGTCAGAGAGCGACATCGCCTGAACGGGCTTGAAGGAGCAGCCTTCCGTTTGACGTACTCGGATGTATGGGGCCTACAGCCGGCGGATACATCCCACCGGGTCTTGCGCAGCCGAGGCAGCGCATCCGGAGGCGTGTTGAGAGGGCCGACACCAAAGAGCGTCGCTCTGGGTTGGACCGCCGGCTCGGGGCAGAACGCCGCCAGGCGGCTCCAGGCAACCCAAGGGAGCAGATCAATCTGCGGCTATTCGGCGAACGACGGGTTGGAGTCTCCGACCGCCGCGGCGGCTTCGACCGGCGCAGCGGTATTGACCGGCGTCTCTCCGCCGGTGCGACACCCAACTTGTAGCGCGCCGCGCATGGCCGCCTGTAGCGCCAGCTTGCGGACGACGAGACTAAGTGGAGGTGTCCCTCGTGGAGCGACGGTCACCGCCGCTACGCCGGTCGGAGACTCCAACCCGTCGTTCGCCGAATAGCCGCAGATTGATCTTCTCCGATGGGCTTCCCGGAGGAAGGTGGCGCCGGTTCGATCCCATCCGGCGATCGAAAGTGGAGCGCCGCTCGCGGTCGGGAGCCTCGTCTCCGGTTGCCGCGGGAAGATTGAGAACCGCCGGTCGGAACGCACGAAGTGCCTCCGTACACTCGTCGAGCACTTTCGCTCTTTGCTGCAAAACCCTTGCCTGGCGCTTGTCGCGGTCGTCCTCAGGCGCGAGGTCCGCCTCGAGCCGGGCCGCGATGACCATCACCGCGTGCCCGGCGAGTCCGGCGAGTGACGCGAGAAGGTTGCGTAGTTCCGCTTCGTCCTCGCCCAGTTCGTCCAGGATCGCATCGACGTCGGCAGTCAGGTCCCCGTTGACGCTGTCCGTGTAGGCACGCACGAGCTCGGTTGACCACGAGAGTGCCCGCCCCGTGTAATTGGCTGCCATGCGGCGTAGAGGTTACGCCGTCAGGCCGACTGAACGGCCGCCTCGAGCGCGTCCGCAACGGACCCGGTGTCCAACAGGAGCCGGTGCGACAACACGGGCGGCACCATGGCGCGAACGTCATCCTGCGTCACCGCGTTCCGGCCGGCAAGGCGTGCTGCCGCCTTGGAGGCGCTCATGAGGTGGATCGTTGCGCGCGGGCTCGCGCCGAGCTCGACGCCCGGGAGCTCACGGGTGTGCCGGACGATTCGTGTGAGATACCGCGCCACGTCGGGCGGAACCGACGTCTCGTCGATCCGCTGCTGCACGGCAAGGAAGCGCTTCTCGCCGAGTAGAGGCGTGACTTCGCCCAGCAGATCGGGGGAGACGCCCTGGTGGGGCAGATCGAGCATCTCCACTTCCTGCGCCTCTGTCGGGTAGTTGAGCTCGACCTTGAACAGGAAGCGATCGAGCTGCGACTCGGGCAGCGGATAGACGCCCTCCTGCTCGTACGGATTCTGGGTCGCAACGACGAAGAACGGCACGTCGAGCCAGTACGCCCGCCCCGCGAGCGTCACACGCCGCTCCTGCATCGCCTCGAGAAGCGCCGCCTGCGTTCGAGGCGGAGTGCGGTTGATCTCGTCTGCAAGAAGGACGTTCGTGAAAACTGCGCCGCGCTCGAAGTGAGCTTCGCCGTGACGCATCGTCATGTGCCCGAGAATGTCCGTCGGAGTCGTGTCCGGCGTGAACTGGACGCGGTTGAAATGAACGCCGAGTATCCGACCGATCGCAGCGCTCAGGAGCGTCTTCGCCGTGCCCGGCGGCCCCTCGATAAGAACGTGGCCGCGGCACAGAGCGGCGATGAGCAGGAGCTCGATCTGGCGCTCGTTGCCGACCACCGCCTTTGAGATCTCGGACAAGGCGAGGTCGCGTAGCTCCCCGAGCGAGTCGAGATCAACCCGCGACTCCCTCCCAAGTAGCTCAGTCACGGTTGAACCGTAGGCTGTACCTGGCTCTGGGACGCCGAACCTCGGGGTGGGTTGCGCTCGCCGTTCGTCCTGGACGCTTTTTCAGCTGCGGCGACGCGGCAAGGAGACGACGAGGACGTCGCCGTCGTTGTAGGCAACGTGACCCTCGCGTCGCAGCGTTGCGTAGACAGCCGGCTCGTCCGTCTTGTCGACGAGGAAGATTCGGTACCGACGGCTGATCTCGGGTAAGAGCGCAGGTGTCACTCGAGAGAGCGCGATCGTCTTGAACTGTTGCGAAGTGAAGAGCTCTGCCCGTGCGTCGTACGCGATCCGTCCCGCCAGCTGCGGCTGCTTCCAGAGCAGCCAGTCGCCCCACCGGGCGCTTGCGAAAATCCGCTCGGAGGGGTGGGCGGCCGCGAGTTGTGCGACCGCCCGAGCCGCGGGATTCGGGAATGCGCTCGTGAACCACGAGCGTCCGTTGGCGAGGATCGCCCCGGCGACCAGAGCGAGGAGGATGCCTGCGATCGCGCAGACCTGATTGAGCGGCTTCGGGATTGGACGCGCGCTCCTCTTGGAAACGCGGTCGAGAGCGGGTGGGAAGAGTGCGACAGCTCCCAGACCCAGCCAGACCCAGTTCCTGACGGCCAGTAGTGCGAAGGCAACGAGCACGAGTCCGGCGAGCTTCTCGAATCTGCTGAAGCCCGAGCCGGGCCGGGCGAGCAGCCAGAAGAACCCGAACGCGAGCACGAAGAGAGGAAGCGAGGCGAGCGAGAGTGACGTCGGCTGCCACTGTCCCAGGTATTGGCCGAACTTCGGGTTGAACACCGTCGTCGCGTAGTAGTGCGGAACCTCGCGCGGGAACGGCGTCACCAGCAGACACAGCCAGGGAAGCAACGTCGCCGCCAGCGCTGTGGCCCTCGGATGTCGCCGTGCGCGGAAGTCGTCAAAGAGGTCGCTTGCGCCACGAAGCGCGAGGAGACCGGCACCCAGGACGACCGACCCATGGAGATTCGACCAGAGGCACAGGATCGCGAAGGCCAATACGAGCCGGGGCCACGTCAAAGGTTTTCGTGAAGCCGCTATCGCGAGCAGGGCGATGAACAGCGGATACACAAAGGACTGTGTGCGGAGCTGAAGCGAGCTCACGAGGATCGGCAAGAGTGCGATCGCCGTGACCCAGGCCACGGACCTCGTGCCTGCTCCCCGCGCCCTGGCGAGAGCGACTGCGGCCGCGAGCGAGGCGACGAGCAGAAGGACGTGGATGAAGACCGCAAGCCTGAGCCCACCCGCACGCTCGAGCTCGTAGATCGCAATCTGCGCGAGCCACTGTTGGTCAACCCAGCGACGGCCGTGCGCGAACACCGTCAGCGTGTCGTGGTTGGGAATTCCGTGCGCTGCAATGAGTCGGCCCACCACCAGCGCGAGCCAGCTGTCCACCGATACGACCACTCGGCCGAATGCGGCCAGCGCCGCCGCGTAGAGGCCGACGATCAAGACGAGCATGCCGTTGCGGCCCGCTCGCTCGCCGACAGCGCCGGCGAGTCGTGCGATCCCCCGGGGAGCGTTCAGGCCTGCGCCTTCGAGCGGGAGTTCCGACTCCACAAGCCCCAATCTAGGCTCGCTTCGGGAAAGCATCCTCAGACGATGCGGCCGCCTCACACCCGACCTTTGTGGGGCTTTATTCCCCCTACTCCTGGGTCTAAGATGCCTCTTATGAGCGCTCTCGCGACTCGCCAACCATCTCGGCCGCAAGCGCGTCCGCCGCGGCGTAACGCGGCATCCGGGTCCAAGAGCGTCCAGGTCTTGGTTCTGGTCCTTCTGATCTTTCTTTGCCTGGCCTTGGCGGGCATTGCGTGGTATCGCGTTGCGCATACGCTCACTACGGCGCGGCCGGTGAAAGTACCGACGATCCATCCGGTCTCGGGCATCATCTGGGGTGGACGCGTCTTCAGCTCGAGGCAGCAGATGGCGAATTGGCTGCACGACCGAGGGGCCTCGTACGCGAGATGGGAGGAGCGCAATCCCGATCTCGCTCGCATTCTCAACACGCGGTAGCCACCCGCACGACGAGTTGGCACAGGACTAACGGCCGACGACGCCGTCCGCAGCTCCGACCAAGCTACAAGCGTGGATCCGCTCAAAGGTGCAGAGATGCTCTCGAGCCGGCTCGGCGTGAGCGCGAAAGACAGTACCGCGTCAACTGCGGCCGTACGCGTGCCTCCGCAGGCGTTGCCGCTCTTCCATTGGCTCGGTGTCGAGCCTTCGGACTCTCCTATAGAGCGCGGTGCGCCCAGCGAGGAGCCCTCCGAGGGACGCCGTCGGTTCTTCGGCCGCAGGCCGTAAGACCTGGACGAGGTGCTAACGGCCCTTGAGGCGCCGACTGCGCATCGTCCACCACAGTCCGCCCAAAACGACCAGAAGTATGAGGATGAGGATCCAGCCTGCTGCGTTCAACGTCGCGCCCCTTTCTGACCAATCGCCATGCGAGCCGTCGGAGTATTACCCGTGTCGAGCGCTTTTTCCACTGAACCTAAGTGGGGAAGCGATCACCGCTTACGCCAGCCCGAAGCGGCAACTTCCCTGTACGCCTCTGGCGCTCAGCCTCCTTCCTGACGACCGTCCGAAGGGTTAGCCCTACCTAGTCGAAGGGGCGCAGATGAAAAAGGGGTGCCCGAATACGCTGCGAGTGTGGCGATCCCCCGCAGCGAACCGGCTCCCGGCGAGCGGCTCGAGCTGAGAGGCATGGAAGTAGCACCCGTCCCGACAGCGGCTTCGAGGCGACGCCTGCTTTCGGTCGTGGTTCCGCTGCTCAACGAAGAGGCGACGCTCGAGCGCTTGTACGAGGAGCTCGAAGAAGGCATCGCACCGACCGGACTCGAGTGGGAGGTCGTCTTCGTCGACGACGGTTCGACGGACGGCTCCTATCGCGAGCTCGTTCGGCTCCACGCGGCGCACCTCAACATCCGCGTCGTGCGCCTGCGGAGGAACTTCGGCAAGGCGGCCGCGCTCGCGGCGGGGATCGAGGTCGCAGCCGGCGACGTCATCGTCACGATGGACGCAGACTTGCAGGACGACCCGGCCGAGATCCCGAGCCTGCTCGCGAAGCTCGATGACGGCTTCGACGTCGTCTCGGGCTGGAAGTGCGACCGCCACGACCCGTTGGTCAGGCGATTCGTCTCGCGGATCTACAACGTGGCGACGCGGTTCGCGACAGGGGTCAAGCTCCACGACATGAACTGCGGGCTGAAGGTGTACCGGGCAGAGGTCTTCGACCACGTCAGGCTGTACGGCGAGCGCCATCGCTTCGTCCCGGTCCTTGCGCACCACCTCGGCTTCAGCGTCACCGAGCTGCCGGTCAATCATCGCCCGAGGGCGAACGGCCACTCGAGGTTCGGGATCGAGCGCTACCTGAGGGCGCCGTTCGACCTCCTCACCATCGTCTTCATGGGCCGCTACCGCCACAGGCCCCTCCACCTGTTCGGAGGAGTCGGCTTCATCGCGTCCCTCGTCGGAGTCGCGATCCTCGCGTATCTCACCGTCCTCAAGGCGCAAGGCCAGGGAATCGGCGCACGACCGCTGCTCCTGCTCGGCGTGCTGCTCGTCGTCGTCGGAGTCCAGTTCCTCTCGCTCGGGCTGATCGGCGAGATGCTGACGAGCCACCACGAGGACAAGCTTCAGTCGACGCGAAGTGAAAGCGCGCACGTTCGCGACGTGCTGCGCTGAGTGCCAGGCAAAACGCGGGGTGATCGGTAGGTGAGCGAGACGGCGCTGACTCGCCAAGGAACGTCACGCTCGACAAACACGGCAGCGCGCCTCCGAGGTCGCCTGCGCATTGATGCCTGGGACAGGGACGCGGCGCTCCGCGTCGTGTGTCTGGGAGCTGCCGCTTACGCGCTGCTGTTCGTCTTCGCCGCGGTCATGCACTACGTCGAGTACAAGACGGGCCGGTTCGACCTCGGGGACATGGTGCAGGCGATCTGGAGCACGATGCACGGGCACTTCCTCGAGTCCACGACTCTGCAGGGGCGTCAGGCCAGCCGGCTCGGCGCTCACGTCGATCCGTTCCTGTTGCTGTTCGTGCCCCTGTTCTGGATCTCGTCGAGCCCTTTGATCCTGCCGGTGGTGCAGGCGCTCGGGGTGGCGAGCGGGGCTTTGCCGGTGTTCTGGCTCGGTCGCAAGCATCTCGGCTCTTCGCGCGCCGCGGCGCAGTTCGCGTTCGCGTACCTGCTCTACCCGGCAACGCAGTTCAACGCGTTCACGAACGCGGACGGATTCCATGCCGTCTCGATGGCTGTACCGCTCATCCTCTTCGCCGTCTGGTTCCTCGACGAGGACCGACTCGTGGCGTTCTCGATCGTTGCGGTACTCGCTGCCTCCACGAAGGAGGAGATCCCGCTTGCGGTCGGCTGTCTCGGAATCTGGTACGCCGTCCGGAAAGGCCACAAGTTGTTCGGGTTCACGGTCTTCGCGGTGGGACTGGGATTGACGCTCTTCAACTTCCTCTGGGTCATCCCGCACTTCTCGCCAACCGGAGTCGAACCGTTCGCGGGCCGGTACCGCGCGGTCGGCGGCACGCCTACGGGAATCGTCCACAAGTTCTTCACCCACCCGACGGCCTTCGTTGACGCGGTAGCGACCGGCCACAAGGCGACGTTCCTCGCGCTGCTGTTCATCCCGGTCCTCTGCCTCTGTCTCCTGGAGCCGCTGCTCTTCCTCGGCGCCGTCCCCGACCTGGCGATCAATCTGCTGTCGAGCAAGAGCGAGCAGACGATGCTCAACTACCAGTACGCCGCCGGGATCGTGCCGTTCGTCTTCGCGGCGAGCATCTTCGGCGCAGCCCGCTTCAAGCGGCAGGCAGGACGCATCTCGCTCTGGGTGCTGGCTCTGGTGGCCTGCACCGCGATCTACAGCCCGATACTCGTCCTGATCAGCGATGTGCCCGCGCTCGGATCGCCCGTGACAGCGGCGCAGTCCCACGCACTCGGCCTGATCCCGAAGGGGGCACCCGTGTCCGCCTCGAACCTGCTCGGCGGATATCTCTCGGAGCGGCGCTACATCTCGACGTTCCCGTACGTCGCGCGCGCCCGCTGGATCATCGTCGACTCGAACGACCAGAGCTATGGCACCAAGGCGCAAGCTCGCTCATCGGGGATCTACCTGGACTTCGAGCGCACCCTGCGGAATTACGAGTCGGACAAAAAGTGGCGGATCGTCTATTCCTCGCACGGGGTGACCGTGTTGCACAAGCGGTCGACGACAACCGGCTGAGCGACTCTGCTTCGGTAGGTCAGTTGCCGTGGGGACGCCGTCGAGCGACGAGGATGTAGCCCAAGGCGCCGCGCTCGCGCCCGACGAAGAGCCTGTCGACTCGGAGCAGTGCGGCAAGGACCGGACTTCCAGCCCGAACGGGTTTGCTCAAGGCTGGTCCTTGTCGAGCGACGACCCGCTCGAAGACCGTGCGATGGTAGAGCGCTGACATCGGAAAGCCCCATGCCTTGCACGTTACGATTTCAAATCCTGCTTCTTGTACGCGGTTTTCGAGTTGCTCCCGGGTGTACCGGCGGAAGTGTCCGGCCCACTCATCGCTCCGTGAGAACCACGCCGGATTTCGCGGCACCGTGACGCCGAGCACTCCGCCCGAACGCAGTACCCGTGCGGCTTCTCCTAGAGCCGCGCTGTCATTCTCAACGTGCTCCAAGACCTCCGCGAGAATCACCGCGTCGAAAGAGTTGGCTGCGAACGGTAGGGATGTTGCGTCGGCGCGCTCGACTGCTCCCGAAACTCGCGACCGGAGGACGTCGAGAGCCTCCTCCGTAACATCCGTGCTCGTGACCTCGAATCCGCGAGCTGCCAACCGATTTGTGAACGTCCCCGACCCGGCGCCGGCATCGAGTACCGCCGGTCCGGGGCTGGCGGCCAAAAACGCCTCGAGCAAGAGCTGTTCGCGAAGCTCGTGGCGTGGGCCCTGAAAGTCCGGCTCGGTTCCCCACTGGTGAACGTCTCGGTCCACTTGGGCGAAGCTAACCCGAAGGTCGGCTGACTGTGCGGGTTGCCTATTTCGGTACTTGGGAGCGCGGCTATCCGCGCAACGACCAGGTCGTCGCCGCCCTCGAGTCAGCCGACGTTGATGTCGAGCTTGTACATGAGGAGATGTGGTCCGGAACACACAAGTTCGGCTTGAGCCCTGCAGTCCTTCCACGGCTGGCACGCGCTGAGGTTCGGCTCGCACGCGCATCTGTGCCGGAGGACGTCGACGCCCTGGTTGTCGGTTATCCCGGTCAGTTCGACGTCTGGAGCGCGAAACGCCATCAGAGGCCGGTGGTGTTCAACGCGATGGTGTCTCTCTACGACACATTCGTCGAAGATCGCGAGCGGTTCCGCGACGGATCGCTCCCAGCGAGAGTTCTACGCCAGCTGGATCGTTCCGCTTTTCGCGCCTCTGATCTCGTGGTGGCGGACACTCAAGCGAACGCGGACTTCATGCGAGAGCTTGCGGGAATCGGCGAGGTGGCGGTTTGCTATTTGGGTGCCGAGGAGCGGCTCTTCCAGCCCGCCTGGCAGCGCACTGACAACTTCTTCGTTCTCTACGTCGGAAAGCCCGCGCCGTTGCATGGTCTCGAGTTGATCCTCGAGGCTGCTCGGCGGCTGCCGGACGTCCCGTTTCGCGTGGTCGGCACTGGTCAGGTGACCCACTTGCTCGACGGGAGGCCGGCAAACGTCGAGCACGTTCCGTGGGTCGAATACGAACGTGTTCCTAACGAGTACGCCCGTGCCGGATGCGCGATGGGCATCTTCGGTACGAGCGGAAAGGCTGAGCGGGTCATCCCTCACAAGACCTTTCAGGCCCTTGCCGTCGGGACGCCTTTGATCACTGCTGACACCGTGGCTGCCCGCGAGTTGCTGGTCGACCGCCGGGACTCTCTCCTCGTCGAGCGGAGCGCAGAAGCTCTCGCCGCGGCCATCCTCGCTCTTCGCGACGATCCGGAGCTCGCAACGCAGATCGGTAGAGGCGGTCGGGCGACCTTCGAGCGCGAGGCGAGTGAAGCTGTGCTCGGCGCCCAGTGGCGCCAGGTCCTAGAGCGCGCCATTGAGCTCCGACAGTCGAGCCGCCGCTAAGCCGGGTCCGCGGCGTCGAGCGGTGGCTGGTCGCGCCGCTTCACCGCTCCCGCGACCGCGGCCAGTAGGACGTCCACGAGTATCAAGATCAGTCGTGACGCGGCGGCGACAACGAGTGCGTTGGCGGCTCCGATCCGGCCGCCCAGCAAGGCAACGAGCACCGCTTCACGGACGCCGAGACCTCCCGGCGCGTAGATCGCCACGAGGCCCGCAAGCCAGGCAACGGCGAATGCGCCCATGTAGTAGGCCAGGTCATGCGCGGGCACCGCCACGAGCCCCCGTGCGCAGAGCCAGAAGCTCATTCCGAGCAGCAGCCACACGGGCAGGAAGAGCAGCGTCGCTCGGATCGTCGCGACGGTGGCTCGACGGTCGCGGGCGATTGTCTCGCCGGGGACGAGCGCGATTGCAACTCCGGCGAGGATCAGCGCGCCCCACCATCCGAGGAGGAACCCCGCCATTGCGCCTGCGGCAATCGCCGAGGCAGCAAACTCGATCGGCAGGGACAGCCCGACGGCACGGCCGGGGATCCCGTAGGTGCGCGAGACGGCTGCCCGACCGGCGTACTGCCACACCGACCCGGGGATGTACTTGCCGAGCTGTGCCTGGAAGAAGATCCCCGCCCAGCGCAGATGCGTCCGGACGCCGAGCCCGCGGAGGATGGCGAGCCAGATCAGTCCGGCTCCGACCGTCGCGATCGCCGCCAGGGCGAACGAACCCACGAGAGCGCCCCAGTCGATCTTGGCAAGCTCAATGTGGCTTCCGTGCCAGAGTGAGCGCACGCGCAGAACTACGAAGACGAGTGCCACGACGAGAAGGAGCTGTGCGACAACCCGCACTCTCCTCGTCGTCGCGCGTTCGGCGAATGTCGCGCCAAGGCGGTAGAGGCGCTCCCGCGACACCATGATCAACAGTAAAGCCGACTCTTCAGATATCCGAGCACCGGGCATAGGATCGGCGGATCGACGACGAGGAAAAGCGACTCCTCGGCCGGAAGGTCTGGTTCAAGCCTCGGACCTTCGGCTATGGCTGGAGTCCCGCAAGTTGGGAGGGCTGGACCGTGACCCTCGTCTGGATGCTGCTCTCCGGCGCCGGCGTCGTTTGGCTGATCCCGCACGACCCCGCGTGGATCGTGCCCTGGGTGTTCGCGTGGATCGTCGGCTTGCTCCTCGTCATCCTCGCCACAGACTGAAGCATCAGCTCTGGGGCTCCTCTCGACTCCATTCAATGGGGCTGGACCCACTAGCCCTTCGGCAAGAGCCTGCATGCGTTTTGCCCGCGACGATGACATTCATGAGTGCTGATGCAGGCCGTAAGGGATCCCGGAAGCGCAGACGCGCACTGCGGCTATGCCGTGTGCTCACGTCCGGAGGCGCGGTCGCGTGCGAGCGCTGCGAGATCGCCGACCGGCCGCTCGCGCGCATGCGCGGGTTGCTCGGGCGCGACAGCCTCGAGACCGGCGGCGGGATGCTCCTCACCCCTGAGCCGTCGGTGCACATGGCCTTCATGCGCTTCGCGATCGATGTCGTCTTCGTTGACCGCGACCACAAGGTCGTAGGTGTCAGGCATGAGCTCCGTCCCTGGCGGGCCGCCGGAGCCCGAGGGGCATACGCCACCCTCGAGCTGCCTGCGGGAGCCGCGGCCGCAGCCGGTATCGAGGAGGGAGACGTGCTCGTCCTCGAAGATCTGGAGACCTGAGACCCGACACCGAGCGGGCGGCGCACAGTCGCTCCTTACAGCTCGACCTCGACCTCGGTGCCTTCGCCCTGCCGCGAGCGGATCCGCAACCGGCCGCCGAAGGCTTCAGCACGGTCGCGCATTGTGATGAGACCGAAGCCGCGACCGTTTCGCGTCTCGGCGTCGAAGCCGACGCCGTCGTCGGCCACGCGGAGCCTGATGCCCCCGGCGGCCCGCTCGAGACCGACGTGCAGGCGCTCGGCGCCGCTATGGCGCGCCGCATTTGTGACGGCCTCGGAGGCGATGCGTACGACCGCCTCGCGCTTACGCGCAGGAAGCTTGATGCCGCTCACCAGCTCCAGGTCGACCGCCGCTCCGTAACGCTCCGCGGCTTCGCGCGCCGCGCGGGCCAACGTCAGCTCCAAGGGTTCGTCGGTCGGCTGTGAAAGCGCTCCTACCACCTGCCGCGACTCCTTCTCGGCTCGCCTGACCCCGTCCATGATCCGATCGACGAGTTCGGGGTCAGCGTCCCTCCAGCGGAGCTTTTGCACGTTCCGCCCGATGAACGCAATCTCCTGTGCGAGTCCATCGTGTACGTCGCGAGCGACCTGCCGCCGCTCCTCGAGTGCTGCCGCGGCTACGGCGCTCGCCCAGTAGGAAGTGATCTCGCGGGCAGTTCCGATCAGCAGGACGAGGAAGAGGCCGAGGCGGAAGACGTCGCCCGTGTACACCCACGTCGGGTGAAGCGGCGGATAGAGGAAGTACGTGAGGCGAGCGGCTGCAGAGAGAACGCACGCAACAGCGAGCCAGCCGCTGAGCTCGTCACCCGTGATGCGATGGCGGCGCGTGAAACCGTAGGCGGCAAGGATGTACAAGAGCGCGAGGGAGAGCTGCGTCGCAAGAAAGAACGGATGCCCGACGACCTCCGGACGAGAGCCGTTTGCGGGGATCGACAGGCTGGCCGGGAGCGGCAGGCGCGGCTCGTATTCGATGATCAGCACAGCGCCGGCAGTCGCGAGAGCGAACGAGCTGATGTAGACCACGAGCGGCCAGCGGGCACCGCCCGCGATCCGCCGGCGCGGGAGCAGCGCTGCGAGGCAGATCAGGACGGCGGCGATCGTGCCCGTGAAGAGCAAACTCCAGACCGAGGCGCGGTTCGACTCGAAATCCGAGATCGGCGGAATCGCGGAGTAGATGAGGTTGGAGAACGCGAGGAGCGAGAGACCGGCGGAAAGGATCAGCTCGTCGAGGAACCCGAATCGCCGGAAGCGACCCAGCACCAGGAACGCGGCAGCAAACGCCGTGATAGACGCCGTCGTCTCGAGGGCGACGTGGAGTGAGGGGCCGCGATATCCGAACTCGAGCTGCGCGACGAGAGCGATTGTCACGATCGCTCCGGCGCAAGCCAGCGCGCCTCCGATGACGAGGTCCCGCAATCGCAGCACAACACATACTTGACGCGGTCCTCTGTTACCAAGAACCGGCCTTCGGCTGGTTTCCGACAGCCTCTTCGGCTAAGACTCAATCAGCCGCGGGCTCGGAGGAATCTCCGTCGCGGCCTCCTTAGGGCAGTTCACCGGCCGGGCTCGAGCAATTGTGTGTCATCCCTTGGCTCGTCAGCGCCGGAAAGGGGCAGCACAGCAAGTCAAGCCCTCGCCCCTTGAGTCACCTGCGACTCCTTGTAGATTCCCATGCGACCGATCCGACAAAGCGAGAGGAGCTCTTCCATGGTGACCAGACTCACGATTGCGGCGACGGTGGCCACTGTCCTTTGCGCCTTCGTTTCGACCGCGAGTAGTCGGGCGGCGCAGCCGGTGGCGCACGTGAACACTGAGTCATCATCGCCGAGCTTTCTCTTCGTCGACGCGGCCTACAGCGGGCCGCCGATCTTCGATCCGTGGCATTTCTCGCACCCGCTCACGGATCTGGGTTGCTCGTTCATGCCGCTAGATCCGTCGAGCGAGGCCGGCGCAGCGAAGGTCACGTTGCGAACCCACGGCTGGACCTCAGGCGATCTATACGACCCGAACACCGGTGAGTTCCTCGGTCAGCAGGACGCGCTCCACGCGTGGCTGGGCGGGATGGTCGTCGACTCCGCTGGGCACCAGTACAGGATTGCCGGGACGTTTTTCGACGACGGCTCCCGACACGTGCTCCCGGGACAGGACTACTACGGGATTGGTCAGGTAGCGATCACTGGATCCGCCGGCCGCATCGTCGGGAACGCCATCCTCTACCGGGTGATCGAGGGGGGCGATTCCTGGTCGATCGACTTCACGAAGGTCGATACCTGCACCTAGCCCCGTCGGGACGCGACGGCCGGCGCAACTATCTGAGATCCGTCGCCCGGCGGTCCGGCGGCGAGATTCGTTTGACCGCCTACCGCACCGACTCGGTGACGACGGAGGCCTAATCCTCGCTCGAGAGCCGAGCAGCGAGCTTGGTAGTCCACAGCTTCCACCGTTTCCACAGCCGCTTGCGTTCGAGGACGTCGCGTCGTATGGATGAGGCTGCTCTTTCGATTAACGCCAGCCAACTCGGCGCGCTGCACTCACAGGAGCCTGAGGTGACCGTCGTCTACGCCGTTCTCTGCACGTATCTAGCCGTGCTCACTGCGTTCCTGGGATGGTGGGCTCGCTTTCCGCGCTAAGCGCCGGGGCGGGCCGAGCGCTTTCGAGCTCGGCGTCCCGGTCGCTGTCGAAGCAGATGGCAATGTGAGGCGGCGGCGGTCACGTCCCGAACGGCGGTCGCGACCCGTTCGGCGCTTGCCTCCGGCCGAATTCGGGTTCAGGAGTGAGCGGCGGGCGACTAAGGGCAGCGGCCTGAGCCGCTGCATCCTCGCAGGCTAGGCCAACCGCGTCCGCGGTACGAAAGAGGAGAGAGCCACGCTCCAGGTGCCTGGCTCTCCGTGGAGGGCTCGTCGGCTACGGATCGCGTTGCTGCGTCCCGCGGCGTAGCAGAGGCCTACCTGCTTCGAGCCGAGAGTGCCGCGGACCCGCAGCTTCGCCTTGATCCGCGCACCGAACTTTGCCGACGAAATCACTGTCGGCGCGACGCCGGTCGTGTTCGCCTTCAGCAGCACGCGCTTGACCTTCACCCAGCGCCTGGGTCGCCAGTCCGAAGTAAGCCCGGCGTCAAGAGCCACCGCGACAGCCAGATGACTTTCCGAACGGGTGTGTTGGGCTACCGGCGTCTAGTGACGCGCTGGTTCGATGCTCCAGGCGGGGTGGATTTCGTACCAGTTGTTGTTGAGATCAAGTACCCATGCTCCGATGATGCGCACGTGCGCTCCCAGCGCAGGCGCGGCGACGTCACGTCCGGAGCAGGTGCCGAGGTCGGGGACGTCAGCGACGTGGATTGGCTGGCCGGGAGTGCAGCCGGGCTGGTCGCGGGGCACGATCTCGATGTGCAAGCCGCCCTCGCTGCGGTTGTGCGCGTTCAACATGCCTGCGTAACCGGGGTCGGGTGAGACTTGGAAGCTCACGTCACCGTCGGGATTCTTCACCGGTGCCTCCTTGACTGTCCCCTGGAAGGCGGTGCACGGGCTGAGGACTTTCAGCCGATCGGGACCATGCACTCCGTCCCGCGCGTTTCGCTCGCACGCCCGGCTCCGGACCGCGTGAGCCTTCCCGGCCACGGTCGCACTCGTTGACGAGCTCACTCGGCCGCCCCCGCAACCAGAGGCCGCCCCGGCGAGACAGACGACCAGGACAAAACCAAATACGAAGACCGGACCTTTCACCATCCAAGTCTCGCGAACCGGCATGAGTCCCATATGAGCAGATCATCGCTCGCCGGGGCGAGCGTCCTCTCGCCCAGTCCGCGAATACGCCAGGCAAGAAGGGGTACAAAGCTCATCCTTGCAAGGAGCGTGATGTAGCCGTGTAGAGCCGCCAGTGCCTCGCGTTCGAACGGTGTGAACCGGGAGCAGGTGGCTGTGTGACGTGTCCTCGGCGTCATTTCCGGGAGCTCTCGCCGCCATCGAACTCTTGTATCCGCTGTGGAGGCCGCAGCGGGAACCAACGCCGCAATCCGCCGATCACGGACGACGGCGAAAGTGAGGATCCAGGGACCTCGCCCCGTTTGCGAGGCTTCGCACAGGAGAGCCAGACTGAGGTCGCCCGGCTCTCTCCGTGGAGAATCCCTAGCTGCGGATCGTGTTGCTGTGACCCGCGGCGTAACAGAGGCCGACCTGCTTCGACCCGAGGGTGACGCGGACTTTCACTCGTGCTCGGATGCTCGAGCGGAACTTTGCCGCCGTGATCACCGTCGGGGCGGTGCCGGTCGTGTTCGCCTTCAGCAGGACGCGCTTGACCTTCACCCAGCGCTTGGTCGCGCTGCGGTAACGCTGGAAGGTGGCCGCTTTGCCGGCGAAGCTCTCGGCGGCGAAGACGGTCACCGCATAGTGGTGCCTCGAGACCTTCTTGAGCTGCAGATGCGGCTGCACTCCGGCGGTCGCTGCCGGGCTGGTGGCGTTCTTGAGCTTCGCCGAGTAGGCCGTCTTCTTCAACGGCGATGCCGCGTAGGAGAACTTGCCGCCGGTCGTCGTGGTCACGGTCGCGAGCAGCTTCGACGCCGTCGTGCCGCATTCCGTGCCCTGGATCTGCACCGACTGTCCGGACTGCTTGCTCGCAAGCGTCCCCGTTAGGGTTGACTTGCGCCCGTAGACGACGCTCTTGGGGCTGAGCGTCAGGGGGCCGGACGTCAGGGCCATCGAGACTGTGACGGTCCCGCGGAACTTGTTCCCCTTGTGCGCGGGATCGGAGAACGTGTACTTGCCGACAGTCACGAACGTGCAATTTCCGCTCTGTCCCGGTGCGATCACGAACGGAAACGTAGAGCTGCAGTGGAACCCGGTCGACTGCTTGAACTGGACGGTGTGGGCGACCGTGTCCTTGTTGTCGAAGACGACCGTGTCTCCGAGGTTGATCGAGACGGCTGTCGGCTTGTAACCGGTGGCGCTGATCGTCACCGTCTGCGAGGCCGCCGCGGCCGAGCGCGCCTGTTTGGCGGCGGCGCCCGCCGCTGCAAGCACGACGACGGCGAGAAGGAATAGCAGGGGCTTGCGCATCGGACTTCCTCCGTTTCGGGCGGGTAGCTCTGGTTCCGTGCCCGTCCCGAAGAAGTTGGACGGGTAGCGCATAGATCCTGTTCGAGCGATGTCAACGCGTCGCCGGTCCGACGTAAGTGCTGCGTAAAGCGCGCTGCCATACCCGGCTGCTCCCGCGCTTCATCGACTCCTTCCGAGCCGCCGCCTAACCCGAGGCCCAGCCTCGGTCGCGGCAACACGAGTCGGCTCGACCCATAGTGGGTTCGGTGGCGCCTTCGCCACGAATCTTGGAACGCCGAGTCTGATCGCCGGCAGTGGCGCCCCCCGAAAGGAGGATTGCGCTACTCGCGGTGATATGGAACGTTCAGAGACGGTTGCCGGTTGACGATAAGGGCCTAGAGATGCGGCGGAATTCATGGTGGCGCCTGAGCGTCGTGCGGCCGGTGCGGAGGTGGGTCGGCCCAGCAGCGGTTGTCGTGCTGGTAGGGGTCGCAATCGCGTCCGCTGCGAGCTCGCCCACGACTGCGCACCTGGCCGTGCCGGTGCCGCAGACCGCCGCCGGCCCGTCACGTGCGGCTCCCGGCCCTCTCCACACGGAGGAAGCGGGACCTCGGGTCGCGCACGCCCACACCGGCAAGCCGGCCACCTTGATGCCGCAGCAGCTTCTTCTCAAGCGGGCAGCTTCCGCGGTCTTCGACGTCCGGAAGCTGAAAGGGGCGGTGGTGAAACGGGAGCGTCCCGAGCACGAAGACCCATTCGGGCCGCCGGAGGGGTTGGAGGCTTCGGCCGGATCGTCGCTGCCGTCGAAGGTCTCACCGAGCGGCATCGTCTCGGGAGCCGCACCCGCGCCGGGGCCTGACTCATCGTTCGACGGGCTCGACTTCGCGAACTGGGGCGCCGGGCACCCGCCGGACGAGAACGGCGACGTCGGTCCCAACTACTACATCCAGGTCGTCAACACCTCGATCGGCATCTACGACAAGTCGAGCGGCAACAGAGTCGCCGCGTTCACCTTCAACGCGTTCATGAGCCAGGGCAACTTCGGGAACCTCTGCGACACGGACAACTTCGGTGACCCGGTCGTCCTCTACGACAGCTTCGAGAACCGCTGGTTCATCACCGACTTCGCCTTCAAGCTCGACGCGTCCGGAAATGTCGTCAACCCGCCCGGTGCGTTCCAGTGCTTCGCCGTGTCGAAGACCGGTGACCCGGTCACCGGCGGCTGGAACTTCTACTCGATCGCAGCCCCCGGAGCGCTCAACGACTATCCGAAGTTCGGAGTCTGGCCGGACGGCATCTACATGTCGGCCAACATGTTCGGCTACCCCGCGTCGGGCTCGTATGAGGGGTACCACGTGTGGGCGCTGAACAAGCAGCAGATGTATGCCGGTGCGCCGACCGTGCAGGTCGTCGACTTCTCGGGCGACACCTCGGACTTCACCGTCATCCCGGCCAATGCCCGGCTGGAGGCGGGGACGCCGCCGGCCGGATCGTCCGAGTACTTCGTGTCGACCGAGCAGTTCCTCAACGCTCTCTCGATCTACAAGTTCCACGTCGACTGGGACAAGCCCTCGACGTCGGCGTTCACAGGGCCGTTCACGCAGCTCCAGCCCAATTGTTGGCCGAACGCCTCGCCCGGGAACGCAGCAACGCCCGCCAACGCAGCCGACGTGCTCCCCATCCGGGCGATGGCGCAAGCCCAGTACACGAACATCGGGGGCGCAGAGTCGCTCTGGGTCGACCACACCGCCCAGCGCGGCGTCAGCGCGACCAACACGAACTGCAACGCCACGACGGGTGGCAACGCCACGATCCGCTGGTACCAAGCCAATGTCACCGGCGGCACCGTCGCAGCGAACGTCGTCCAGGGCTCCAGCTTCGACCCGGAAGGCGCCAACACGTTCTTCCGCTTCATGCCGAGCCTCGCTGTCGACCGCATGGGCGACATGGCGATCGGCTACACGAAGTCGAACGCGACCACGAATCCGCAGGTCAAGTACGCAGGTCGGCTCGCCGCCGACGCCGCGAACACGCTCGGCCAGACAGAGCAGACGCTGATCAACGGGACGGGTGCGCAGAGCGGCAACTGCGGTAGCTCCTCGTGCATTCGCTGGGGCGACTACAGCGGCATGGCGCTCGACCCGAACGGCTGCGAGTTCTGGATGACCGGCGAGTACTACGCCACGAACGGCCTCAACGACCTGACGAGGATCGGGTCGTTCCACTACCCCGGCTGCACCACCGTCGGCAACGGCACGCTATCCGGCAACGTCACCGACGGGGCGAACCCGATCGCCGGGGCCACCGTCTCGCTCGGGAGCCGGACGACCACCACGGACGGGAGCGGCAACTACTCGTTCACGGTCCCGGCCGGAACGTACGCCTCGCTGACCGCGAGCAAGTCGGGCTTCGACGACGGCTCGGCCTCGACCATCACGGTCCCGAACGGCGGCACAGTCACCCAGAACTTCACCCTGAACGCGGCCGCACAGAGCGGGTGCTTCACCGACAACTCACGGGCGACGTTCCAGCGCGGCAACCCGTCCAATTGCGACCTCGTCTCTAGCCCCGGCAACGTCGTACTCGCTTCGCCCAACGCCCCTGACGCGCAGAACAGCACCGTCAGCCCGACGGGCTTCGGCGTCTCCAACACGAGCTGGGCAGGCCAGACCTTCACGCCCACCGTCACCGGCCAGATCACACGCGTAGACGTCGAGCTCTTCTGCTCGACCTGCACCGCGAACAGCCCGAACGTCACGCTCTCGATCCGCAACACCACCGGAGCGACGCCTGTACCGACCGGCCCCGACCTCGCGACGGCCACGCTTCCCGGCTTCAACGACGGCGGCGCAGGTGGCCTGAAGACGTTCACGTTCGCCAGCCCGGTCGCGCTCAGCGCGGGCACGCGCTACGCGTTCGTCTTCCGCCTCGCTTCCGCCTTCGCGAGCGGAACCGTCGCGTACACGTGCAGTTGCAAGACCACCGGGTACAACAACTCGAACCCGTACGCGAACGGCCAGTTCGTCACCTCGGGGAACAGCGGCGCGACGTGGGCCGCAGACACGACTTCCGGCGGGCGCGACCTCAACTTCGTCACCTTCATCAACGCCGGCTACACGTCGAGCGGCACGTTCGTGTCATCCCTCAAGGACGCAAACCCGCAGCCGGGTAGCACGACGCACTGGACGACACTTTCCTGGACGGGGAACACGCCCGCGGGAACGAACGTGAAGTTCCAGGTGGCCGCCAGCAACAGCCAATACGGCCCGTTCAACTTCGTCGGTCCCGACGGCACCGCGAACACGTTCTTCACCACGAGCGGCGCGAGCCTGAGCCAGTTCGACGGGATGCGGTACGTCAAGTACGAGGCCTTCCTCTCGACGAACAGCAGCTCGATCACGCCTTCGCTCTCGAGCGTGAGCGTCTGTTTCAACGACGCCTCGTCGGCCACGGCGACAACGCTCGCGGTCGGTCCGGCGACCGGCACGTTCGGCGGCAACACGAGCCTCTCCGCGACCCTGACCAACAACGGGACACCCGTCGCCAACGAGTCGATCGCGTTCACGCTCAACGGGACGGGCGTTGGCAGTGCCCCGACGAACGCGAGTGGCGTGGCGACGCTCCCCAGCGTGAGCCTGAGCGGGATCGCCGCCGGTTCGTATCCGACCGGAGTCGGAGCCTCCTTCGCCGGGGACACAGGGCTGGACTCGTCGACGGGGTCCGGGACGCTGACTGTGAACAAGGCCGATCAGACGATCACGGTCAGCACGCACGCGCCGGGGAGCGCCGTGTTCAACTCGCAGTTCACGGTGGCCGCGAGCGCACCGGGCGGCGCGATCGTCTACGCGAGCAGCGGCGGATGCTCCAACTCGGGCGCGACGTTCACGATGACGAGCGGTACCACCACGTGCACCGTCAAGTACGACCAGGCGGGGAACAGCAACTACAACGCTGCGCCGGAAGTGACCGAGTCGGTAACCGCGCAGAAGGCGTCCCAGACGATCACGGTCAGCACGCATGCACCCGGGAGTGCTGTCTTCAATACGCAGTTCACGGTGGCGGCGAGTGCGCCCGGCGGCGCGATCGCCTACTCGAATGGTGGTGGCTGCTCGAACAGCGGCGCCACGTTCACGATGACCAGTGGCACGACGACCTGCCAGGTCAAGTACGACCAGTCCGGCAACGCGAACTACAACGCCGCGCCGGAAGTGATCGAGTCCGTAACTGCGCAGAAGGCGTCCCAGACGATCACGGTCAGTACGCATGCGCCGGGGAGTGCCGTCTTCAACTCGCAGTTCACGGTGGCCGCGAGCGCGCCGGGCGGCGGGATCGCCTACTCGAGCAGCGGTGGCTGCTCCAACGGCGGCGCGACGTTCACGATGACCAGTGGCACGACTGGCTGCCAGGTCAACTACGACCAGACCGGCAACGCGAACTACAACCCGGCGCCGGAGGTCACCGAGTCGGTCACCGCGCAGAAGGCGGCCCAGACGATCACGGTCACCACGCATGCGCCTTCGACGGCCGTGTACGGGACGTCGTTCGGGGTTGCGGCGAGCGCTCCGGGCGGAGCGGTCACGTTCTCGAACGGTGGCGGCTGCTCGAACAGCGGCGCGACGTTCACGATGACCAGCGGCACCACGACCTGCCAGGTCAAGTACGACCAGGCCGGGAACGCGAACTACAACGCCGCGCCCGAGGTGACCGAGTCGGTAGCCGCGCAGAAGGCGGCCCAGACGATCACGGTCACGACGCATGCGCCCTCGACGGCCGTGTACGGCACGTCGTTCGGAGTTGCGGCGACCGCCCCGGGCGGCCTGGTCGCGTTCTCGGACGGCGGCGTATGCCTCAACATCGGCGCCACATTCACGATGATGAGCGGCACCGGCACCTGCACCGTCAAGTACGACCAGGCCGGCGACTCGAACTACAACGCCGCGCCGGAGGTGACCGAGTCGGTGACCGCTCAGAAGGCCGACCAGTCGATCACGGTGACGACCCATGCGCCGGCCAGCGCCGCTTTCAGCTCGCAGTTCACGGTGGCCGCGAACGCACCGGGCGGTGCGATCGCCTACTCGAGCAGCGGCTCCTGCTCCAACACCGGCGCAACCTTCACGATGATGAGCGCGAGCGGCACCTGCACCGTCAATTACGACCAGGCCGGCGACGGCAACTACAACGCCGCGCCCGAGGTGACCGAGTCGGTGACCGCGCAGAAGGCCGACCAGACCATCACGGTCACGACCCACGCTCCCCCCAACGCAGTAGTCGGCTCGAGCTTCGATGTGGCCGCGACCGCACCCGGCGGCCCCGTCGCCTACTCGAGCAGCGGAGCCTGCTCCAACAGTGGGACGACCTTCACGATGGTCAGCAGCACCGGCTCCTGCTCGGTGATCTACGACCAGGCCGGCAACGCGAACTACAACGCCGCACCCGAGGTCACCGAAACAGTGAACCCGGGGAAGGCCGACCAGACGATCGCGGTGACCACGCATGCACCGGCCAGTGCTGTCTACGGGTCGCAGTTCACGGTGGCCGCGACAGCGCCCGGCGGTGCGGTCACGTACTCGAGCAGCGGCTCCTGCACGAACAGCGGCTCGACGTTCACGATGACCAGCGGTACCGGTGCCTGCTCGGTGATGTACGACCAGGGGGGCGACGCGAGCTACAACGCGGCGCCCGAGGTGACCGAGTCGGCGACGGCGCAGAAGGCGAGCCAGGTGATCGCGATCACCACCCACGCGCCCGCGAACGCCGTCTTCAATACGAAGTTCACGGTCGCGGCGACCGGCGGCGGTTCGGGCAACACGCTCATGTTCTCAAGCGGCGGCGCCTGCTCCAACTCGGGCGCGACGTTCACGATGACGAGCGGCACCAGCACGTGCACGGTCAAGTACGACCAGGCCGGCAATGCGAACTACAACCCTGCGCCCGAGGTGACCGAGTCGGTGACCGCGCAGAAGGCGGTGCAGACCATCGCGGTCACCATGCATGCGCCGGGAAGCGCCGTGTTCAACTCGCAGTTCACAGTGGCCGCGAACGCGCCGGGCGGCGCGGTCGCCTACTCGAGCGTCGGCTCCTGCTCCAACAGCGGCGCGACCTTCACGCTGACGAACGCGAGCAGCACGTGCACCGTCGAGTACGACCAAGCCGGCAACGCCGACTACAAGGCCGCGCCCACGGTCACCGAACTGGTGGACGCCGTAGCCGCGTTCGGCGGCTTCCAGGCACCGCTCGCGAATGCCGTGCTCAAGGCGGGTTCGAAGATCATCGTCAAATTCACCTTCACCGACGCCTCGGGTCAGCCGCTCTCGTCGGCGGCCGCGGCGGAACTCGCAGCTGCCGGCAGCGTGCAGGTCGCGCTGACGGGGCCCAACGGCAGCACCACCCAACTCGCTTCGGCGTCCTGTTCCTGGGTCACGGCGGGCCTGTTCTTCCAGTGCAATCTCAAGACACCCTCCGGGCTGAAGACGGGCACAACCAACCCGTACAGCCTCACCGCGACGCAGCACATCGGCGGGCACTTCGTCCCGGCGCCCCCGTACACGAGCACACCGGCCGATGCAAACCCGGAGACGATCTTCTTCCAGCCGCAGATCAAGGTCTCAGCCCACGTCGGCAGGCGAACGCCCCGGCGCGGACAACTCCTCCGGGCACGGATCTCCCTCAAGGGCCAGATGGAGTTGTCCGCGCCGGGGCG
>Ga0207646_10001787_pt1 | contig 26042 bp, 28 predicted proteins | sample KBSK5502metaG_FD_184343 | JGI IMG/M metagenome (GOLD analysis project Ga0207646, IMG submission 184343) | Corn, switchgrass and miscanthus rhizosphere microbial communities from Kellogg Biological Station, Michigan, USA - KBS K5-50-2 metaG... | ecosystem: Host-associated > Plants > Roots >...
GCTACGGCGCCCTGCTCGAGCGGGCGCGGGCCACGCTCGCCACCCTGGCGCTGGAGAGCCTGAGCGACGCGATCGTGCGCAATCTCTCCCACGGCGAGCAGCGCCAGCTCGAGATCGCGCTGGCGCTGGCGGGCGGGCCGCGTGTGCTGCTGCTCGACGAGCCCACCGCCGGGCTCTCCCCCGCCGAGTCGCGCCTGATGGCCGGGCTGCTGCGCCGGCTCGACCCCGCGATCACCGTGCTGATGATCGAGCACGACATGGATATCGCGCTCGAGCTGTCCGAGATGGTGACGGTGCTCCACTACGGCCGCGTCATCGCCGACGGCCCGCGCGAGCGGGTGAAGGCCGACCCGCAGGTGAGGGAGATCTACCTTGGCGCTTGAGGTGGACGGCGTACACACCTACTACGGCGAGAGCCACGTGCTCCATGGCATCTCGCTGCGCGTCGCGCCGGGGGAGGTGCTGGCCATCCTGGGGCGCAACGGCATGGGCAAGACCACGCTGATCCGCTCCATCGTGGGCTTCACCCCGCCGCGCCGCGGCCACGTGCGTTACAAGGACACTGACATCACGCGGCTGCCGCCGTTCAGGATGGTGGCGCTGGGCATGGCGCTGGTGCCCCAGGGCCGCCGGGTCTTCCCCTCGCTGAGCGTGCGGGAGAACCTCGACGTGGCCCGGCGCGGGGCGGGACGCTGGAGCCTGGAGCAGGTGTACACGCTCTTCCCGCGGCTGCGCGACCGCGCGGCCAACCGCGCCAACAAGCTCTCGGGCGGCGAGCAGCAGATGCTGGCGATCGGCCGGGCGCTGATGTCCAATCCCGAGCTGCTGCTGATGGACGAGCCGACGGAAGGCCTGGCCCCGCTGCTGGTGCGCGAGGTGGGCCGGGTCATCGCGGAGCTGAAGCGCAGCGGGCTCTCGATCCTGCTGGTGGAGCAGAACCTGGCGCTGGCCCTCTCGGTGGCCGACCGGGTCCACGTGCTGAGCCGTGGGCAGATCGTGCACACGGGGCCGCCGGCCGAATTGATGCGAAACGACGACGTCAAGACGCGTTATCTTGGGGTGGCATGATGCGCTTCGGCACCTACTTCTTCCTGCAGGCCCCGCCGGGCCACCGGCACGCCGACATCATCCAGCGGGAGCTCGACCAGATGGTGTGGTCGGAGCAGCTGGGCTTCGACGAGGTCTGGCTCACCGAGCACCACTTCATCGACTACGGCCTCTCGGTGGACCCGGCCACGCTGGCCTGCGCGGTGGCCTCGCGGACTTCGAAGATCCGGATCGGCCTGGCCGCCGCCATCCTGCCCTTCCACGATCCGATCCGGCTGGCCGAGCAGATGGCGCTGGTGGACATCATCTCGAAGGGCCGGCTCGACGTCGGGGTTGGACGCGGCAACCGGCCGTCCGAGTTCCGCGGCTACCGTATCCCCCAGGTCGAGAGCCGCGAGCGCTTCGACGAGGCGGTGCAGATCATGGTGCGCGCCTGGACCGAGGAGCGGTTCAGCTACGACGGCCGCTTCTTCCAGCTCGACCAGGTGCGGGTGATCCCCAAGCCCTGGCAGCGGCCGCACCCGCCGGTCTACCAGGTCTGCGTGTCGCCGGACAGCATCGAGTCCACGGCGCTCCGCGGCTGGCCCATGCTCAACTCGATCCTCTTCGGCGGCGTCGAGCAGATCGTGGCCAGCCGCGACCGCTACGTAGCCACGCTGCAGAAGGCCGGGCGCAGCCCCGCCGAGATCGCGAGCCTGCTCGCGCGGTGGGGCGTCTCGCGCCAGATCTACGTGGCGCCCACCGACGCGCAGGCGCTGGCCGAGGCGAAGGACGCCGAGATGTGGTACCAGGAGTCGTTCCGGAAGTTCGTCATCCCTTCGCCTATCGAGGACAGCCATCCCACGCTGCAGCCCGGCTTCCGCGCCATGGCCGAGCGGCTCTCCAAGATCACGTGGGAGGGGCTCGTGGCCGAGACGCTGGCCTTCGGCTCGCCGGAGACGGTGGCGCGGCACATCGAGCAGATGCGCCAGCTGGGCGTGGGGCAGGTCCTGTGCTGGATGAACTTCGGCGGCCTGCCCGAGGACAAGGTGCGCCGCTCCATGGAGCTGTTCGCCCGCGAGGTCATGCCCCGCTTCAGATAAGATGAGCCCTTCCTCCTTATGACCCTCTCCCCACTGGGGAGAGGGTAGGGTGAGGGGCTGGAAGGTGAGGGCTCGAGGTTTTCAGTGCCCCAGCTCTACGACCGGATCGGCGCAGGCTACAAGGCCCACCGCCGCCCAGACCCCCGCATCGGAGCCGCGATCCTCCACGCCCTCGGCCCCGCCGGCTCCGTCGTCAACGTGGGCGCCGGCGCCGGCTCCTACGAGCCGACCGATCGCCCCGTGGTGGCGGTCGAACCCTCTCCGACGATGATTCGCCAGCGCCCGCCCGGCAGCGCGCCCGTCGTCCAGGCCTCCGCCACCGCGCTCCCGTTCCGCGACGGCGCCTTCGACGCGGCGTTGGCCGTCCTCACTGTCCACCACTGGCCCGATCGGGCCCGCGGGCTCGGCGAGCTGCAACGCGTGGCCCGTGATCGGGCGGTCATCCTCACCTGGGAGCCGGATGCAGCCAGGTTCTGGCTCGTCGACGACTACTTCCCGGCCCTCGCCGCGCTCGACCGGCCGATCTTCGACACTCTTGACGATTTGCGCCGCATCCTGGGCCCGGTCGAGATCCAGCCGCTGCCGATCCCGCACGACTGCGTGGACGGCTTCCTGGGCGCCCACTGGCGCCGGCCCCACGCCTACCTGGACCCGGCCGTCCGCGGCGCGATCTCCACCTTCAGCAAGATCGGCGACGTGGAGCCCGGCCTCTCGAGGCTGCGGAGCGACCTGGCCGACGGCACCTGGCTCCGGCGGCACGGTCATCTGCTGGAGCGCGACGCCCTCGACCTGGGCTACCGCCTCGTCATCGCGCAACACCCTCTCCCCCCTGGGGAGAGGGCAGGGTGAGGGGGACTATCAGGTACCCGCGAGTCTCTCCACGACCGGCGCGAACGCCTCCATGTCCCGCTCGAAGACGGTGAGGTACGAGATCCCGTACCGCTCCCGCCGCTGCCGGATCGTGTCGCAGATCTCGTCGATCGTTCCCAGCAGCACGTAGGGACTCTCGAGCACGAGGTCCCGGGCGACCTTGAATCGAGCCGCGAGCTGATCGGCGGTGTGCGTCCGCTGATCGCTCACCACCACCGCCTGGATCAGGGCGTTGAGCTCGAGCGAGTCGAAGCGATCGCCGTCGGCGGCGCGGGCCCACTGGATCTTCTGCCGGAGCGCCGCTTCGCCGAAGTCGGTCCGGTCCAGGCCACTGCCGTCCTTCAGGGCCCGCGGGACGAACCCGACGATCGAGGCCTCGCGCGCCGCGAGGGAGAGGGTCCGCTGACCTCCGCCACCGATGAGGATGGGCGGATGCGGACGCTGGACCGGCACCGGCCGGCCCTCCAGATCGGCGATGGAGTAGTGCCGGCCGGTGAAGGTCACGCGCTCTCCGGCGAGCAGGCCCTTCACGATGGTGACGGCCTCTTCGAGACGCTCGACCCGCGTGGCGGGCGCATCGAACGGGATGCCGGCCTGGTCGTACTCCGCTTTCAGCCACCCGGCGCCGAGACCCAGCTCGAACCGCCCGCCCGAGAGCACGTCGAGGGTGGCCGCTTCCTTGGCGAGCACCACCGGATGGCGGAAGTCGTTGCAGAAGACGAGCGACCCCACGCGTAGCCGCGTGGTCGCCAGGGCGGCGGCGGTGAGGGCAGGGACGGGGGCGAGCTGATCGCGGAAGTGGTCGGGGACGGCGAGGACCGAGAAGCCGAGCCGCTCGACCCGCCGGGCCTTCTCGGCCCAGGCGCTGCCCGCTGAGACGGAGGGGACGGTGACGCCGAAGCGGAACAGGCGAGCGCCCACGCGTCACACCACCTTGTAGACGTTCACTTCCTCGGCGCGCCCCTTGACCCGCACCGCGGGCAGCTCCTCGACCTGGACGCCGCCATCGAGCCGACTCCGGGTGGCCTCGCTGATCAGGATGTCCACCTTGAAGTCCTTGGTGAGCCCCTGGATGCGCGAGGCCAGGTTGACCGGATCGCCGACCAGGGCGTAGGAGAGGCGCTCGGCGCCGCCGATATTGCCGGCCAGCACGGTGCCGGTGTGGATGCCGATGCCGTGGCGCAGCGCGGGCTTGCCCGCCGCCTCGCGGCGCGCGTTCCACCCCCCCAGGCGCCGGCGCATCTCGAGCGCCGCCCGCACCGCCATCTCCGCGTGGTCGCCCGTCGCGATGGGCGCGCCGAACACCGCCTCGATCTCGTCGCCGATGAACTGGAGCACGAGCCCGTGGTGCGCGCGGATGGCCTGGTCCATCTCGGTGAAGTATTCGTTCAGGTCCTGCACCACCTGGCGCGGCACGGTGGCCTCCACCCACGGGGTGAAGTCGCGCAGGTCCGCGAAGAGGATGGTGGCCTCCGTGAGCTCGCCCTCGCCGCGGATGCGCCCCGCGAGGATCTCGTCGCGGATCTCGGGCGTGACGTACTTGCCGAAGGTCTCCTTCACCATCTCGCGCTCGCGCAGACCATGCAGCATGCGGTTGAAGCCCTCGGCCACCGCGCCGATCTCATCGGTGCTGAGGACGGGGGCGCGGCCGTCGAGCCGGCCGCGTTCCACCTCCGCCATGGCGCCTTCCACGTGCTTCAGCGGCGCGGCCACGCTGTTGGCGGCGAAGATGGCCAGGCCCACCGCGGCCACGATGCCCACCGCGACGAGGAACAGGATGGTCACGCGCAGCCCGTCCACGATCCCGGCGGCGGTGACGGGGTCGGCGCCGAGCAGATCGAGCGCCCGCCGGTAGGCCAGGATGCCGAGCACCGCGAGCGGGACGATGCCGGTCATCAGGAAGATCGTGAGCAGCCGGGCGCGCACCGCCAGCCGGGGCACCCGCCGCACCGCGCTGAGGTCGCCCTCCGGAAAGAAGAAAGGCAAGCGGCGCCGCCACACGTGCTCGCTGGCGAAGAAGATGAAGGCGGTGGTCAGGCCGCCCGCGATGACGGTGGTGCCGAAGACCTGGCGTGCCGCCTGGAACGGGGACAGGGCGGTTCCCAGCATGAGCGGAATGGCGATTCCCCAGATGAGCCCAGCCAATACCCAGCCGGTGAAGGTGAGGCCGGCCGCGAAGTACGGGAAGAGCAGGGCGCGCCGGCGGACCAGGGCCGCTTCTTTCTCCGAGAGCGGTTGCCCCGCGCCGGCCCGGGCGATCGGGGCCACCCACCGGATGTTGAACCGGAGACCGATTCCGACCAACACGGCGAAGAAGATGATCGACAACACGATCTCGTGGAGCCCGACCGGGGGCGCGTCGGCCGCCGCCTGATCCACGACGCGGAAATAGAGGAAGGCGACGATCGCGCCGAGGAGATTGCCGACGGCGTTGATCAGCCGGAGGACCGGCGCCGGATTGGGCGACTGCGCCATGCCGCGATTGTAAACCGCCGCTACGCTTCCCGGGGAAGTGGCCGTCGGGATTGGCTATTGACCGCCGCGCGGACGCCCGGGTAGGCTTGAGGGCCGCCACCGGAGGGGGCGCCCGATGCCGATGGAGACGTGGCGATGAGCGCGTGGCGGACGGCGCTGCTGTCGGTCCTTCTCCTGCTCGCCCCCGTCGCGGCCCCGGCCGCCGAGCAGCACGACATGCGCCTCGTGGGGCTGGACGATCTGCAGGCACGCTCGGCGTACCAGCCGGTCGTCCATCATCAGGGCGCCCGGTGGATCGCCTACGTGGGCCACCACGGCGGCAGGCGGACGAACCCGCTCACGGGCCAGATCGAGCAGAACGGCACCTCCATCGTGGACGTGACGGATCCGACGCAGCCGCGCTATCTCCATCACATCCCGGGGGCTCCGGGCGAAGCCGAGGCGGGCGGCGCCGCCATGGTGCGCGTGTGCGACGGCAAGACGCTGCCGCGCGGGGCGCCCGAGAAGACCTATCTCCTCCGCACGCTCGGCAATCTCGCCCACGAGATCTGGGACGTGACCGATCCGGCGAAGCCCGCGCTCCTCACCACGGTGCTGGACGGTCTCAAGAGCACCCACAAGAACTGGTGGGAGTGCGAGTCCGGCATCGCCTACCTGGTCTCGGACGGCGCGCCGCGCGGGTGGCGCACCAACCGGATGACCACGATCTACGACCTGAGCGATCCGGCGCAGCCGCGCTTCATCCGCGACTTCGGGCTCCCCGGCCAGGAGCCGGGCTCGACCGGCACCGCGCCCGAGGGCGTGCACGGGCCGATCGCGCTCAAGAACCGCGTGTACTTCGCCTACGGCACCGGCGCCAAGGGCGTGCTGCAGATCGTGGACCGCGAGAAGCTGCTCGCGGGCAACCCGCAGGCCGCCGACCGGTTCGCGCCCACGCCCGAGAACCTGCTCTATCCCCAGATCGGGCGGCTCGACATGTCGCCGGCCTGGGGCGGGCACACGAGCTTCCCGGTGCTCGGCATCCCGGTGCCCCACTGGTCGCCGGACGTCCCGGGCCGCACGCGCGACTTCGTCCTGCTCGTGTCGGAATCGCTCCGCAACGAGTGTCAGGAGATCCGCCAGCTCTCTTTCATGGTGGACGTGACCACCGAGCGCACCCCGTACCCGGTGGCCACCTTCGAGGTGCCGGATCCCGCCGGCGAGTTCTGCCGCCGCGGCGGCCGCTTCGGCCCGCACTCGAGCCAGGAGTCGTTCACGCCCATCTACTACGGCCGCCTCGTCTTCATCGCCTACTTCAACGCGGGCGTGCGGGCGGTCGACATCCGCGATCCGTTCCACCCGGTCGAGGCCGCCTTCTTCATTCCGGAGGTCACCGCGAGGACAGACAAGCGCTGCATCGAGGTGTCGGGCGCGCCGCGCTGCAAGACGGCCGTCCAGACCAACAACGTCGAGGTGGACGACCGCGGCTACATCTACCTGGCGGACCGGGCCGATACCGGGCTCCACATCGTGGAGCTGACCGGGCCCGCCCGCGCCATCGCGAACTTCCCCAGGCCATGAGCCGGTTCATCGATCTCTCGGTCACCGTCGACGAGAACACGTTCAGCCCGCCCTCCACCAACATGAAGCTCGAGGTGACCCCGCACCGGCGGGGCCCCGGCTTCTGGCAGGTGTCGAGCGTGAACCAGAGCCTGCACACCGGCGCCCACATCGACTCGCCGCTCCACGTCTTCCGCGACGGCATCACCACCGCCGAGATCACGCTCGATCAGGTCATGGGCGAGGCGCTGGTGGTCGACCTCTCCTGGGTCGGGGCCAACCACGCGATCACGATCGACGACCTCAAGAAGGGCGGGGCGGACGACGTCCGGCGCGGCGACATCGTGCTGCTGCGCACCGGCTGGACGGACACGATGTACGGGCGCTGGCCCGACTACTTCACCCGGTCGCCCTACTTCCCGCCCGAGGTCGCGCAGTGGCTGGTGGACCGCGGGCCCAAGAACATCGGCTTCGACTTCTTCGAGGAGTACTGCGCGCGGCTGCCCGACTTCACCTCGGAGGACTTCGCGATGCACCGGGTGATCCTGGGTGCGGGCGTGGTCATCATGGAGGGCCTCACCAACCTGGGGGCGCTGCCGCGCCGGCGCGTGGAGTTCGCGGCGCCCTTCTACAAGATCGCGGGCACCGAAGGCGCACCGGCGCGCTTCTACGCCACCGTATGAGCGCCCCCGACGGGGTGCTGCTGCAGACGGACCGGCTCACCCGGTCCTTCGGCAGCCTGACCGCGGTGAACAGCGTCTCCCTCACGGTGCGGCGGGGCGAGCTGCGCTCCATCATCGGGCCCAACGGGGCGGGCAAGACGACGTTCTTTCGCCTGGTCTCCGGGGAAATGGAGCCGTCCTCGGGCCGCGTCGTGTTCAAGGACGCCGACATCACCGGGCTGCCGCAGCACCGCGTGGTCCGGCTCGGGATCGCCAAGTCGTACCAGATCACGAACATCTTCCCGCACCTCTCCGTGATCGAGAACGTCCGGGTCGCGGTGCAGGGCTATGCCCGCTCCTTCAACTTCTGGTCCCGCGCCGACGCCCTGGAGGGCGTCCGGGCGCGCGCCGACGAGATCCTCGCGTCGGTCGGCCTCGCCCGGCAGGCGGCCCGGCTGGCCGCGCATCTCTCGCACGGCGAGAAGCGGCACCTCGAGATCGGCATCGCGCTCTCCTCCGATCCGTCGCTGCTCCTGCTGGACGAGCCCACCGCCGGCATGAGCCCGGAGGAGACCGACGAGACCATGGTGCTCATCCGCGAGCTGGCGAAGGGGCGCACCGTGGTGCTGGTCGAGCACAAGATGAAGCTCGTGATGGGCATCTCCGATCGCGTCACCGTGCTCCATCAGGGCGCGGTGCTGGCCGACGGCACTCCCGACGAGATCCGCTCGAACCGGCTCGTGCAGGAGACCTACCTGGGGGCGTCTCGTTGAGCCTCCTGACCGTGGAGGCGATCCACACCTACTACGGTGAAGCCCACATCCTCCAGGGGGTGTCGCTCGAGGTCGGGCAGGGCGAGGTGGTGACGATGATCGGCCGCAACGGCGCCGGCAAGACCACCACGCTGCTCTCCATCATGGGCATCGCGCGGGCGCGCCGCGGGACGGTGCGCCTGGGCGGCGAGGACATCACGAAGCTCGGGACGCACGAGATCGTGCAGCGGGGCATCGGCTGGGTGCCGGAAGAGCGACGCGTGCTGCCGAACCTGACCGTGCTCGAGAACCTGCGGCTCGGCATGATGGCGGTGGCCGCCGCGGATGGTGCCGAGCGGCTGGAGGAAGCGCTCCACTACTTCCCGCGCCTGCGCGATCGGATCGACCAGCGCGGCCGCTTCCTCTCCGGCGGCGAGCAGCAGATGCTGGCCATCGCGCGCGGGCTGGTGGCGCGGCCCCGGATCATGCTGGTGGACGAGCCGACGGAGGGGCTGGCCCCGATGCTGGTGCAGAGCCTCACCGAGATCCTGCGCGAGATCAACCGGCGCGGCACCACGATCTTGCTGGTCGAGCAGACCCTCGAGGTGGCGATGGCGCTCTCCCATCGCCTCTACGTGATGGACCAGGGCCGCATCCAGTTCGCGGGCACGCCGGACGCGCTCCGGAAGGACCCCACGATCCAGCAGCGGTTCCTGCAGGTGTAGCTCTCCCTCTCCCCTCATGGGAGAGGGCAGGGTGAGGGGTTGGGGTTCCACCCGTTTTCGTGGTTCCCTCGTATACCTCCTCGAGATGACGTCGAGACAGTGGGCGCTGCTGGGCGGGCTGGCGGTCTTGTGGGGCGCGTCGTTCTTCTTCAGCAAGGTGGCGCTGGCCGAGCTGCCCCCGTTCACGCTGGTGCTGGGCCGCTTCGGGCTGGCCGCGCTGGCGCTGCTCACCGCCGCACGCTTGAGCGGCCAGCGGATACCGCGCTCGCCCCGCCTCTGGGCGGGATTCCTCGTGCTCGGGGCATTGAACAGCTTCATCCCCTTCGGTCTCATCGCCTGGGGCCAGGTGGAGCTCACGAGCGGTCTCGCCTCCATCCTGAACGCGACCACGCCGCTGTTCACCGCGCTGGTCGCGCATGTCTGGGGCGACGAGCGGTTGACCGACAACCGGGTGGCCGGCGTGCTGGTGGGATTCGCGGGCGTCTGCGTGCTGATCGGCCCCGGCGCGCTCGGCAGCCTGGGCGCGCATACGCTCGCCGAGCTGGCGATCCTGGGCGCGGCGGTCTCCTACGCCTTCGCGGGCTCCTACGGCAGGCGCTTCCGCGCGCTGCCCCCGGTGGTGGCGGTGGCCGGCATGATGACGACCGCCTCGGCGCTGGTGCTGCCGGTCGCGCTGGTGATGGATCGACCCTGGACGCTCACGGTGGGCGCGCGGACCTGGGGCGCCCTGCTCGCGCTTGCGCTGCTGACCACCGCGCTGGGCTTCGTGATCTACTTCCGCCTGCTCGCCACCGCGGGGGCCACCAACGTCATGCTGGTGACCTTGCTGATGCCGGTCATCGCGCTCCTGCTCGGCTGGTTCCTTCTCGGCGAATCGATCACCGGAAGCGCGCTGGCGGGCATGGCGCTCATCGCGGGCGGGCTGCTCGCCATCGACGGGCGGCTATGGCCGTGGCGTGGCCTCGCGGTTGGCTCGCGCTCGACCGCCGCCTGAGACGCTACCTCCCTCCACGTTCGGGCTCCCGGCCCCGCGGCCACCGCGATGCGCCTTGCCAGCGCTCGCACGCTCGTGTATGTTCCTCCCGCCCGACGCCCGCGATCTGGGCCCGCTCGATGCGCCGGAAACCCCCAAAGGAGGGGCACGTCATGGCCGATAGGACTCGCTCCAAGAGCCGAAGCAGCTCGGTGACTCGTCGTTCCTTCCTGAAGACGCTCGGGATCGCCGGCGCCGCGGCCGGCGCCGGACCGGCCGTGCTGCGATCGCCGGCAGAGGCCCAGGAGACACCGTTCCGTGACCCCGCCGCGAAGCCGGGCGGCACGCTGCGCTACGGGGTGCACACCGCCCCCGCCCACTTCGACGTGCACCAGTCGGGCACGGTGGCCAATATCGGGGCGCAGAGCCCCATGTACGACACGCTCATCCGCCGCGACCCGCGCGACGGGCAGACGATCATCCCCGACCTCGCCTTCAAGTGGGACGTCGCGCCGGACGGCAAGAAGTACACGTTCCATCTCCGGAAGGGCGTCAAGTTCCACGACGGCGCCGACTTCACCGCCGAGGACGTCAAGGCCACCTACGAGCGGATCGTGCGGCCCCCGAAGGGGGTGGTGATCCCGCGCTCGTCGCTGTTCACCACGGTCGGCGAGATCGTGGTGCCGGACCCGCACCGGATCGAGTTCCGCCTCACCGAGGCGCGGCCTCGCGCCTTCATGCTGGGCGCCTTCGCGAGCGGCTGGAACATCATCGTGCGCAAGAAGACCCTCGACGACAACCAGGGTAACCTGCGTCAGGTCATGGCGTATCCGGGCACCGGTCCTTTCCGCCACGTCTCGCGGAGGGACAAGGAAGTCTGGATCATGGAGAGGAACCCCAACTACTGGAACAAGGGGCTACCTTACGTCGATAAGCTCGAGATCTACCACTTGCTGCCATTCTCCCCAGAGCTGGGCGCGGCGTTCCTGTCCGGTAAGCTCGACTATGCGCGGCTGCTAGATCCGATCTCCTGGCGCAAGGCCAAGGAGATGCCCGGGGTCACCGCGGCCGTTTTCAACCAGTCCGTGATCCAGACGTTCTACATGAACCAGAAGAAGGTCAAGGCGTTCCAGGATGTGCGGGTGCGCCGGGCGATTCACCTCGCCATGGACCGGCACGTCCTGGTCGACGTGGTCAAGGACACCGCGCCCATGCAGATCGGGGGCTTCGTGTATCCGTTCCACGAGGCGTCCACGCCCAAGGCAGAGCTGGAGAAGCGGCTCGGTTACCAGAAGGATCCGAAGGCGGCGATCCAGGAAGCCAAGAAGCTCATGCAGGCGGCCGGGTACGGCCAGGGGATCAAGGGGCTCGACTTCCTGATACGCGGTGGGGCCAACACCTTCAAGCTCTGGGCGGTCGCGATCCAGGCCATGCTGAAGGAGCATCTCAACGTCGAGTGCAACCTGCGAGAGGTCCAGATCTCCCAGTGGTTCGAGGAGGCGGCCGCCGGCAACTTTGACCTCGGGATCACCGCCATCGTGTCCGCGCTGATGGACCCGTCGGACTACTTCTCGTCTTGGTATGGCAAGGACGCCCCGAACAACTACGGGGGCTGGACGAACGAGCAGTTTCACTCGCTCGCCCGGAACATCGAGCGGGAAGTCGACGACAACAAGCGGAAGACCATGATCCGGCAGGCGGAGGACATTCTCGAGAGCGATCCGCCGCTGATCCCGGTGGCCTACGAGCAGATCTGCGACGCCTGGTACAACCGCGTGCACGGCCAGAACCCGAGCAAGTACTTCGGGATCTACGACGTGGTGCGCTGGGACCAGGTCTGGATGGCTCAGTCCTAGGCCCTCGAGCTCTCGCTCGTGCAGAAGTACCTGCTCCGGCGGGCGTTGTTCGCCCTGGGCACCCTGATCGGGGTCTCCCTGATCATCTTCGTGGTGCTGCGCATCCTGCCCGGCGATCCGCTGGTGGCCATCCTCGGGGTGGAAGGTCACGCCAAGATGGCGCCGGCGGATCGCGCGGTGCTCATGCGGGATCTGGGGCTGTCCGACTCGCTGCCGGTGCAGTACGTGCGCTGGATGCGCGACATCGCGACCGGCGAGCTCGGCAAGTCGTTCTTTCGCGGCGACACCGTGCGCGATCTGATCCTCCACCGCGGGCCGCTCTCCGCCGAGATCGCGATCCTCGCCCTGATCATCTCGTGGCTGGTGGGGCTGCCCGTCGGCATCCTGAGCGCGACCCGCCCCAACGGCTGGGCCGACGCGGTGGTGCGGTCGCTCTCGGTCCTCTTCATCGCGGTGCCCGGCTTCTGGCTCGGGCTCCTGATCGTGCTGGCCCTGCTCTTCTGGTTCGGCTACAAGGCCCCGATCATCATCGTGCAGCTCTGGGAGAATCCCTGGCAGAACTTCCAGCTCATCATCGGCCCCGCGGTCGTGCTCGGGCTCGCGCAGGGCGCCTACATCGCGCGCATGTCCCGCTCTTGCCTGCTCGAGGTGATTCGCGAGGACTACGTGCGGACCGCGCGCGCCAAGGGCGCGGTCGAGCGCGCGGTGGTGATGCACCACGCCCTGCCCAACGCGCTCCTGCCCGTCATCACCATCTCCGGCGTGCTCCTGGGCTTCGTGCTCGGCGGCTCGGTGGCGGTGGAGCAGGCTTTCGGCGTGCCCGGGCTCGGCCGGGCCCTCGTGGTGGCCATCGTCGAGCGCGACATCGTGGTGGTGCAGAACCTGGTGCTGCTCTACGCGGGGATCTTCGTGCTGGTCAACGTGCTCGTGGACATGAGCTACGCCTGGCTCGATCCGCGCATCCGGTACCAGTAGGCCGTCGCCCATGGCCAGTCCGCTGCTCCGCGAGCTCGGGGGCTTCGCCCGCCGCAACAGCCTCTCGTTCCTGGGGGGCGTGGTGGGGCTGCTCGTCGTCGTGATCGCGCTGGCCGCACCCGCAGTGGCGCCGCGCGACCCGCTGAAGGCGGACTTCCGGCGGATGAACAAGCCGCCGGACGCGCAGTCGTTCTTCGGCACCGACCAGGTCGGGCGTGACACGCTGAGCCGGGTGATCTACGGCGCGCGCACGTCGCTCTTCGTCGCCTTCCTGGCCGTGCTGCTCGGCACCACGGTGGGATCGCTCTGGGGTGTGGCCTGCGGCTATCTGGGCGGGCGGTTCGATCTGGTCAGCCAGCGGATCATGGAGGTGCTGCAGGCCTTTCCCGACCTGATCCTGGCCATGGCCATCTCGATGGCCATCGGCACCGGGCTGCCCGCCGTCATCGCGGCCATCGCGGTCACCCGCCTGCCCTTCGGCGGCCGCGTGATCCGCTCGGTCGCCATCAGCGTGCGCGAGATGCCCTTCGTGGAGGCGGGGCGGGCGGCGGGGGCGTCGCAGCTCCGCATCATGGCACTGCACGTGCTGCCGCAGTGCGTAGCGCCCTACCTGGTGCTCGCCACCACCCACCTGGGCGTGGCCATCGTGATCGAGGCGGCGCTGGGATTCCTGGGCGTCGGCGTCCCACCCCCCACGCCCACGTGGGGCAATATGCTGGCGGACGCGATCACCGGCCTCGTGCCGCACTGGTGGCTGGTGCTCTTCCCCGGGCTCGCCATCACCGTCACCGTGCTCGCGTTCAATCTGCTCGGCGACGGGATCCGCGACACGCTCGATCCGAAGCTGTCGCCGGCCGTGCTGCGCCTGGTGACCGGCTCCGGCCGCGCGGCCGCCCCGGCCGCCGCCCCGGTCGGCAAGCCCTCCGACGCCACCGCCTAGTCTGGGTCAGCTGATGGGGTCAGGTAGCCCCATCAGAGGGGTTTGCAGCCGGGGCGGTCGTAGCGGTGGAACTCGCCGCGGGCGTTGATGGCGATCCGGATGCTGGGCTCGGTGCCGACCGGCTCCAGATGGTGCCAGAGATGCTTGGGACCGAACACGAAATCCCCGGCGCGCGCGTGGATATGCCCAGCCTGCCCCTCGATGTACCAGTCGATCTCGCCGCGCAGCACCACCCACCACTCGTCGTGGTGGTGATAGTGCGTGTCGTTCGGCTGCCCGGGCGGGTGGCAGATCAGGAAGGCCTGGATGTCGTCGGTCAGTACCAGCGCGTCCGACCACGGGGTCTCGCCCTTCTTGGCGATGAGGTCGGGCAGGCGGCTCTGCAGCGAGTGCAGCTCGAGCAGCGGAACGGGTGTCGTCATGTCGGGGCTCCGGGTCGGCGCGTGAGCCGCCGCCGCGCGCCCTCGGCCGCCTGGACCAGGCCGCCGGGGAAGATCAGCACGATGGCGATGAAGAGCACGCCGAAGATCAAGAGGTGGAAGTCCACCCAGCGCATGGTCAGGTACTCCTTGAGGAACACGTAGAGGACGGCGCCCAGCACCGGGCCGTGCAGGGTGCCGACGCCGCCGATGAAGGTCATGAGCAGGGCCTCGAAGGTCCAGTGCGGCCCGAAGGGGTGCGACGGGTAGTAGCTGATGTGGTAGTAGGCGAAGAGCCCGCCCGCCGCGCCCGCGAGCCCGGTCGAGAGGGCGAGCGCCCGCAGCTTCAGCGACAGCGCGCCCACTCCCGAGGCCTCCGCCGCGTCCTCGTCCTCGCGGATGGCCTGCATGCCGAGCCCGAGCCGCGAGCCGGCCAGGGCGGCCACCGCGATCACCGACGCGGCCGCGAGCCCGAGCGCCAGGTAGTAGCGTTGCGAGAGGCGATAGGCCCCGATGGTGGCGGCGGGAAGGGTGGAGATCTCGGGCAGGACATTGTTGACGGTGGCGCGGAGGATCTCGCCCAGGGCCAGGGTGCCGATGGCGAAGTACGCGCCGCGCAGGCGGAAGGCGGCGGCGCCGATGAGGAGCGCGAAGACGGCGGCCACGAGCGCGCCCGCGGCCATCGCGAGCACCACCGGCACGCCGCCGATCCAGAGCGTGCGCGCGGTGAGGGCGCCCAGGCCGAAGAAGGCGGCGTGGCCGAGGTTCACCTGGCCGGCGTAGCCCGCGATGATGTTCCAGCTCTGGGCCAGCGTGATCGAGAGCAGGATCAGGAGCACGAAGTTCAGCACGTCGTCGCGGCGCACCAGCAGCGGCAGGAGCGCGAGCCCGGCGAAGCCCGCGAGGATGCCGACGGTCCATGCGCGCTCGGAAGCCGCGATGCGCGGTCTCACCGACCGAACAAGCCGCGCGGCCGCAATACCAGCACGACCACGAAGATGACCAGCCCCACCACCTCGCGATACGGCCCGCCGAAGGCGGCCGCGCTCAGGGCCTCCGCCACGCCGACGAACAGTCCGGCCACGAAGGTGCCCAGCATCGAGCCGAGGCCGGCCAGGACCACGACGATCAGGGCCTTGAGCGTCCACTCGAGCCCCATCGAGGGGCTGATCGAGTAGCCGACGCTCACCAGCGTACCGGCGGCGCCGGCCAGGGCCGTGCCGATCGCGAAGGCCAGGAGATAGGCGCGGCGCACGTCGATGCCGGTGAGGAGCGCGGCCTGCCAGTCCTCCGCGGTGGCGCGAATGGCCTTGCCCCAGCGCCAGCGGGCCAGCAGGAGATGCAGGGCGGCGATGAGCGCGAAGGCGATCGCCAGGCTCCCCAGCCGGATGACCGGAATCGAGAGCTCGCCTACGGTGAGCACCGCGCCGCTATACGGGGTCGTGATGGAGCGGTCGTCCGCCGTCCACAGCCGCACCGCCAGCGCGTGCAGGGCGAGGGCCAGACCGAAGCCCACCAGCAGCGAGTTCTTGATGCGGATCTCTTCGTGAGCCCGCACCACGAAGCCGAAGAGCCCGACGTACAGCACGGCGCCCAGCAGGAGGGATCCGGGGATGACGAGCAGGAGCGCGGCGAACGGATCCCAGCCCAGCAGGGCGAAGAGCCAGAAGGCGCCGTAGCCGCCCAGCATGATCAGCTCGCCGTGCGCCACGTTCAGCACCTTGAGGACGCCGAAGACGAGCGACAGGCCGGCGGCGGCCAGCCCGTAGAGCCCGCCGAGGAGCAGGCCGAGCACGATCTGCTGCGCGAGCAGGGTCACGGCGCGGCCGTCGTCACTCGCGCACCGCGAGGGGCCCCAGATAGGCGCGGCGGACGTGCGCATCCTGGAGGAGCGCTGAGCCATTGCCCTCACCCACGATCCGTCCGCCCTCGAGGATGTAGGCGCGGTGGGCGAGCGTGAGGGCGGCGCGGACGTTCTGCTCGACCAGGAAGATCGCCACGCCCGCGCGGTTGATCTCGGCGAGCGCGTCCAGGATCGCGCGGACGAGCTGGGGGGCGATGCCGAGCGAGGGCTCGTCCAGCATCAGGAGGCGCGGGCTCGCCATGAGCGCGCGTCCCACCGCCACCATCTGCTGCTGGCCGCCGGAGAGCGACCGGACGATCTGCCGCCGCCGCGCGTGAAGGACCGGAAACAGCGCGAAGACCCGGTCGAGGCTCTGCCGCCGCGTCGCGCGGGCGCGCGGCGAGAAGGCGCCGAGCTCGAGATTGTCCTCCACCGTCATGCTCGCGAAGAGCCGCCGGCCTTCGGGCACCGTCGCGAGGCCGCGCTCGACGATGAGGTGCGGGCTCAGCGCGCGGAGATCCTGGCCCTCCCAGCGGATGGCACCCGCGCGGGGCCGCACCAGCCCCGCGACGCAGCCGAGCAGGGTGCTCTTGCCCGCGCCGTTGGGACCGAGGAGCGCGACGATCTCGCCCGGACCCACCCGAAGCGTCACCCCGGAGAGGACGCGGACGTCGCCGTAGGCGGCGTCCACGTCGTGCAGCTCAAGCATGCGGGGCTCCGGGACGCTCCGCGCCCACTCCGGGCCGCTCCGTTCCCAGTCCGGGCCGCTCCGTTCCCAGATAGACGTCGACGACCCGAGGATCCGCGGCGACGGCGGCGGGCGGGCCGTCGGCGATCTTCTCGCCGGCGCTGAGGACGATGATCCGCTGCGCGAGGTCCATGAGAGCCCACACGATGTGCTCCACCATCAGCACCGTCAGGCCCTCGGCGACCAGACGCCGGACGAGGGCCATGGCGGCCGCCGTCTCGGCCGGATTGAGGCCGGCCATGAACTCGTCGAGCAGCAACAGCTCGGGCCCGGTCGCGAGCGCCCGGGCCAGCTCGAGGCGCTTCCGGTCCATCAGGGTCAGCGCGGAGGCCGGCACCGCGCCCCGGCCCTCGAGGCCCACCAGGTCGAGCAGGCGCTGGGCGTCGGCCTCCGCGGTGGCCGGGGAGCGCCGGCGACCGTAGAGGCAGCCCACCAGCACATTGTCGAGAGCGGAGAGGCCCGCGAAGGGCCGCACGAGCTGGAAGGTGCGCGCGACACCGTGGCCGCAGATGCGATGCGGCGCCCAGCCGCCGATGTCGCGGCCGCGAAGGCGGATGCGCCCGGTGTCGGGCCGTAGCGCGCCCGCGATCACGTTGAAGAGCGTGGTCTTGCCCGAGCCGTTCGGGCCCATGATGCCGAGCAGCGCGCCCGCCTCGAGGCTGAAGCTGACGTCGCTCACCGCGAGAACGCCGCCGAAGCCCTTCGTCAGCCGCTCGACCTCCAGGAGGGCCACGCTCGCTCAGGCGCCGCTCAGCGCTTGGCGAAGGGCGGCGCCGGGAAGGCCAGCGGCGCGGTCGCGGTCTCCTTCGGCCACACCAGCTCCTGCTTGCCGCTCACCCACTGGAGCAGCGCCTGCGGGACGATGCCGGTGCCGTCGGGCCGGAATTTCACCGCCCCGATCACGGTGTTCAGGTTGGTGGCGGCGATGGCGTCGCGCACCTTCTCGCGGTCGGGGAACCCGGCGCGGGTGACCGCGGCGGCCAGGATCTCCACGCACGCATAGGCCGGCCCCACGAGCGGATCGGCGGGGCGGCCGAACTTCTTCTGGTGCGCGTCGTTCAGCTCCCGGACGCCCGCGCCCTTCATGGCGTGGTGCCAGCCCGCGGCCAGCACCATGTAGTCGCCGTCCTTGCCGAGGTTCTGGGACCAGATCTGGGCATCGGGGGCGCGGATGAAGAGCGACAGCTTCGGCGTATAGCCCAGCTCCTTCATCTGCTTGACCATGGTCATGCCGTCGGGCGGGGTGGGTAGCGCCAGGACCACCTCCACGTTGGCGCTCTTGGCCTTCAGGATCAGGTCGGAGAAGTCCTTGGCCCCCGGCGCGTACTCGCCGTGCACGACCACCTGGTAGCCGCCGGTCTTCCCGGCTTCCGTCCACGCGGCCGCCATCTCACGGCCCCAGTCCGTCTTCTCCTGGAAGATCGCGACGGTCTTGGGCCGGTCCGCGGCGGGGATCAGGGTCAGCAGGCCCTGGGTGGCCTGGCCGATGTCGGGCGATTTCCAGAACGGCGAGAAGAGATAGCGGAAGCCCTGGGCGTGGATCTTCTGGAGCGCGAAGGCCACCCCGAGATACGGGATGCGGTTCTTCTCGGCCACCGAGGCCGCGGCGGCGTGGAGGTCGGAGCCGAAGCCACCGAGATAGCCGACGACGCCCTGGGCGGCCAGGGTCTCGAGGCGCGCCACCGTCTTGGTGGCGTCGGACTCGTCGTCGAGGAGGACGAGCTCGACCGGCATCTTCACGCCGCCCACCAGGACCCCGCCCGTCGCGTTCAGGTGCTCCACCGCGAACTCGTAGCCCGCGCGGATCTGGGCACCGCCGGCGCCGTAACGGCCGGTGAGCGGCACCACCGCGCCCATCTTGAGGGACTGCCCCCAGGCGGCGACCGGAGACGTGCCGAGCAGGGCTAAGGCCAGCAGAGCCAGGATTCTCATCAGTGATCTCCTTTCCAGACGAGACGGGCCGTCTCGGCGACGCGGTGTAGCTTGGCGCGCTGCTCGGCCGGCGAGATGCGGTTGCCTTCCATGGTGGAGGCGAAGCCGCACTGGGGGCTGAGGGCCAGGCGCTCGAGTGGCAGGAAGGTCGCCGCCTCCGCGATGCGCGCCCGCAGCGTCTCGACGGTCTCCAGCCGCGGGGTCTTCGTGGTCACCAGCCCGAGCACGACCACGCGGTCGTCTGGCATCGCGCGCAGGGGCTCGAAGCCGCCGGAGCGCTGGTCGTCGTACTCGAGCAGGAATCGCTGGAAGTGGCTCCGGGTGAAGACGCGGGCGATCGGCTCGTAGCCACCGCTCGCATAGAACATGGACTGGTTGTTGCCGCGACAGATGTGTAGGCCGAAGGTGACGCTCGGATGGCGCGCCGCCGCGATGACCGCGTTGTCCATCTCGATGCAGGCGTCGATCAGCCGGTCCGGATCGCTGCCGCGCTCGCGATAGCCCTCGCGAAGGGCCGGGTCCAGGAGCGCCGCGTACTGCGGGGCGTCGATCTGGATATAGGTGCAGCCGAGCCGCACCAGCTCCTCGACCTCGCGGCGCGTGAGATCCACCACGTCGGCGAGGTAGGCGTCACGAGTGGGATAGGCGCCGGCGGACTTCGCGGGGTCGTAGTAGGCAGCCGCCTGCTGGCAGCTGATGAGCGTGACCTTGACCGGCGTGCGCGTGCGGGCGCGCAGGTAGACCAGCTCTTCGGTGCACATGCTGTGGCGCCAGCGGAGCTTCTCCACCACCACCGGGCGCTTGAAGACGAGGCGCTCGCCCGCGTCGTTGTGGAAGGGGATCGCCCAGCCGCCGAACTTGTCGAAGCCGTCGAGCGCCTCGATCAGATGGCCGAAGAAGGCGTAGCGCCGCAGCTCGCCGTCGGAGAGCACGTCGAGGCCGGCCTCTTCCTGGAGGCGCACCGCCTCGTCGACGGCGCGATCCTCGACCCGCTTCAGCGCCGCCGCGGAGATCTCGCCACGCTCCCAGCGCTCGCGGGCGGCCTTGAGATTGTCCGGTCGCAGCAGGCTGCCGACTACGTCGCTGCGAATCGCGTGCAACTTTCTACTCGGCGATCCTGAACATCGCGCCCTCGATCCCGAGGGCGCTCTTGCCGATCCCCTCCAGCATACGGTCCACCGTGGGCGGCATCAGGGTCGAGGTGCGGAGATCGCGGAAGGCGCGCTCGGCCGGGAAGTCCTTGTAGGCGCCCCGGCCGCCCACCACCTGGATGACCTTGGAGGTGACGGCCAGCCCGACCTCGGTGGCGAGGTACTTGGCCCGGCTGCCGAGGACCCCGCGCCCCAGCACGTCGGCGGCCTCCCAGCGCTCCGCGGTGTCGGCCAGCACGAGCAGGGCCCCATCGAGATGCGCGGAGAGCTCGCCGATGTGGCGCTGCACGGTCGGGTCGTGGGCCACCGCGATGTTCTCGGGCTTCACGACGCGCTTCTTGGCGTAGTCGATCGCGAAGGCGAGCGCGCCCTCGGCGATGCCGAGATAGACCGCGGCGTAGCCCAGGGCGAAGCTCTCGACCACTCCCACCCGCAGGGCCTCGCCGGGATCGCCGATCGCGGCGCCATGCGGCACGCGCACGCCGGTGAACGTCACCGACGGGCTGAACGTGGCGCGCATCCCGAGGGTGTTCCACTTGCCGTCGGTGGCGATGCCCGGCGCGTCGGCCGGAACCAGCACTTGCAGCAGCGCCTTGCCCATGTCGGTGCCGCCCTCGAGCGCGCACCAGACCATGTAGTGGGAGGCCCCGAGGGCCATGGTGCAGAAATGCTTGACGCCATCCACCACGTAGGCGTCGCCGTCCTGTCGGACGACCGTCTCCATCAGGAAGGTGCGGGAGAGGCTGACCGCGGGCTCGCTGCCCCAGCTCCCGAAGAGCTTGCCGTGCGTCACCACCTCGTCGAAGTAGCGGCGCTTCTGGTCGTCGGTGCCGAGCGCGTCGATGAAGCGCATGACCGTCGAGTGCATGTGCACGGTCATGGCGGTGTTGGCGCAGCCTCGGGCAATGGTCCGGATCATCCCGATGTAGGTCGGCATGTCGAGGCCGAGGCCGCCGTAAGACGGGGGGATGCACGAGCCCAGAAGGCCATCCCGGCCGAGCACGCGCCAGCTATCGACGGGGTTGGCGCCGGCCGCGTCGTACTCGGCCGCCCGCGGCGCGATCTGCTCGCGCGTCAAGCGGTCGACCCGGTCGAGGATGGCTTTCTGGGCCGCGGTGTACAAGAGACCTAGCTCATGCCCCCGACCGGCTTGCGGTTCCCGGTGACGCAACGGCAGGTGCCGGCCTGGTGCAGCTCGATCATGTTGCCGAACGGGTCGTACATGAAGATCTGCTGCGACTGCGGGCCGACCACCCCCGTGGTCACCCAGAATTCCACGCCCATGCGCTCCAGCTCGGCCTTGGCCTCCTGGATGTCGGGCACCGCCAGCGCCACGTGGGGGCGGGAGGGATCCTTGTCCGGCCCCTGGGCGAACTTGGACTGGCCGTCAACGCCCATGAGATGGATCTGGGCGGTTCCGCCCACGTCCATCCAGTAGCCGTCGATGGTGGGAATGACCGGGCGGCCCTGATCGGCACTCAGCCCGAGTACGTCGTGGTAGAAGCCGTAGGCTTTCTTCACCTCGGCGGGCGAGGGACCGACGCGGATGCCGTGATGGTGGAGCTCAAGCACTTTGACGGCCATAGATGCCTCCTGTGAGCGTGCCCCAGATCCCCTTGGGGAGGAACAGGACGAACGCGGAGAAGATCGCGCCGATCACGATGGGCCAGGACTCGGTGATGAGGCTCAGCCGCTCCTCCAGCACCAGGAAGGTGGTGGCGCCCACGAAGGGGCCGAAGAACGTTCCGGCGCCGCCCAGGAGCGTCATCATGACCACCTGGCCCGAGGTGGTCCAGTAGAGCGATTCGATCGGCACGACGGTGAGCCGCAGGGCGTCCAGTGACCCGGCGAGCCCGGCGAAGCAGGCGGAGAAGACGAAGGACAGGTGCTTGACGCGGTCGATGTTGTACCCGCACGCCACCGCACGGCTGCTGTTCTCGCGGATGGCCTGCAGCACCGCCCCGAAGGGCGAGTCGAGGATGCGCTTGAGCGCCGCCACCGCCAGCCCCACCAGGACGTAGGCGAAGTAGTAGAAGCCGAGGGTGGTCTCGATGGAGTACTGCCAGGGCCCTAGCCCCAGGGTGAGCTGGGGAATGCCGCGGAGGCCGTCGTCGCCCCCCGTCCAGTCGGCCAGGTGGAAGCCGACGAAGTAGAGGAGCTGGGCGAAGGCCAGGGTCAGCATGGCGAAGTAGATACCGCGGCGGCGGAGACAGAAGAAGCCGATGACCGCTCCGCCCAGGCCGGCCAGCAGCAGCCCCGAGGCGAGACCGACCCAGAGCGAGCCCACGTGGAGCTTCGCGAGCGCGATGCCGGCCCCGTAGGCGCCGAGGCCGTAGTAGGCGGCGTGGCCGAAAGAGAGGAGCCCGGTGTAGCCGTAGAGCAGGTTGAAGCCCATGGCCAGGAGGCCGAAGATCAGCACCTGGGTGGCCATGGTGCGGTTGGGCACGATGAAGGGAAAGACCACGAAGAAGACCCAGAAGGCGAGCACCGGGCGTGCGCCCACGCGGGCGGCGAAGGCGCGGAGCGCGCTCATTCCAGCAGCCCCGCCTCGCCGAAGAGACCGCTCGGCCGCACCAGCAGCACCACCGCCATCACCATGAACACCATGATCTCGGCGAGCTTGGGGACGAAGAGCGTGGTGAGCCCCACCACCTGGCCGATCAGGAGCCCCGCCACCACCGCACCGAGCAGGCTGCCCATGCCGCCCACCACGATGACCACGAAGGATTCGATCACCATGGTCACGCCCATCTCGGCGTAGGCGCCCCGCATGGGCCCGGCCAGGATGCCGGCCAGCCCGGCGAGCGCGGTGCCGAGGCCGAAGACGACCAGCCAGACGCGCCCGAGGTCGATGCCGAGCGCGCGGACCATCAGCGGATCGCGCGAGCCCGCGCGGATGATGAGCCCGATGTTGGTACGCCCAAGGAAGAAGTAGAGCGCGATCAGCACCGCGACGATGACCGCGACCAGGAAGAGCCGGTAGGCCGGGAAGGTCATGAAGCCCAGGTCGACGGCGCCGGCGAGGGCTCGCGGCGGATCGAGGGTGAGGCCGATCTTGCCCCAGAACACCTTGACCCCTTCGATGAGGATCAGCGAGAGCCCGAACGTCAGCAGCAGCGGATCGTCGGGCGAGCGGCCGTAGAGCCGCCGGATGAGGAAGCGCTCGATGAGTAGCCCGAGGGCGCCGACCATGAGCGGCGCCACGATCAGCGCGACCCAGAAGTTCCTGGTATAGCCGAGCAGGAAGACCCCGAAGTACGCCCCCAGCATGTAGAGGGCGCCGTGGGCGAAGTTCACCACCGTCATCAGCCCGAAGATCAGCGACAGGCCGATGGCGAGCAGGACGTAGATCATCCCCAGCACGAGGCCGGTGAAGACCTGCGCTAGGAGCGTCGAGAGCTCGGGCACGAGCTAGGCGTGCCCTTTTTCCTTGCAGGTGCGGTCCAGCTCCTCGTTGGCGGGAATCTTCGCCACGATATCCACGAAGCCCCACTCGCCCTTCACCTTGCCCGGCTCCCGGCCCCGGCAGATCCAGAGGTCCTGGAAGGACTTGTTGTCGCAGGCCCGCCACCACTGCTTGCCCTTGTAGTGGTCGTAGACCGGGTTCTTGCGGAGCGCGTCGGCGACCGCCTCGGAGTCGGTGGACTTGGCCAGCTCGCAGCCGCGCGCGATCTCCATCACCCCGCTGAAGGCATAGGCCCCGTAGTCGCCCGGAGGCGCGCTGTGCTTCTTCCGGTAGGTTTCCACGTAGCGCTTCGCCGACGGATTGGTGTCCTCGAGCTCCCAGTAGAAGCTGGTGCCGCCGTAGACGTCGCCGTAGAGGTCGCCTCCACCTTCCTTGAGCTGGGGCAGCCAGACGAGGGGCTGGGCGATCTTCATCTGCTTCTTCATGCCCGCCTGCACGACCTGCTTGAGGAAGGCGATGTTGTCCGCGCCCGGGGTCATCGACACGAGCACCTCGGGCTTGGCGGCCTGGATCTTCGGCAGGTGGGCCGAGAACTCGGCGCTGCCGAGCGGGTAGGGCGTCGAGCCCAGCAGGGTGCCGCCCTGCTTGGCGAGGGTCTCGGTGAGGACGGCGTTGTTCTGCTTGCCCCAGGCGTAGTCGGCGTAGATGATCCACCACCTCTTGCCGAGGTTCTGGGCGATCCACGTCCCGACCGCGCGGCTGGTGATCGTGGGGTTCAGGGCTTCGTGGAAGGTCAACGGGCTCGTGTCCGGCTTGGCGCTGATCTCGTCGGACTGGCTCACCGAGATGAAGAGCACCTTGGCCTTCTTGGTCTGCTCGTTGATGGCCATCTGCACGTGCGCGGCCAGCCCGCCCACGATGAACTGAACCTTGTCGTTCTCGATCAGCTCCTTGGTCCGCTGGGCCCCGACGGCGGGCTTGAGCTGGTCGTCGCGGAAGAGGACCTCGACCTTGCGGCCCAGGACGCCGCCCTTGGCGTTCAGCTCATCCATGGCCAGGGTGGCGCCGACCTGCTGGTCTGCGGCGAGAGCGCCGAAGGGCCCGGTGAGCGGGAGAGGGAAGCCGATCCGGATCGGATCCTTGGACTGGGCCCGCAGAATCGCAGGGAAGGATAGGGCCGCGGCGCCGGCCGCGGTGGTTGCCAGGAATGAGCGCCGATCCATGGGGGGTCCTCCTCAGTCGTTGAGTGAGCGCGCCCCTCGGGGGGACGGGTGGCCGGTATCATAGGAGCCCGTCCGGGCCGTGTCAATCGGATCAGGGTGCGGCACCTTGCTCGACCGGCTCGTTGAAGCGCAGCCGGTTGCCGAAGGGATCGATCACCTCCATCACCCTGGCGTTCCACGGCGCCAGCTCGATGCCCGGGCGCATGAGGCGATAGCCCTTGGCGATGATGCCGAAGATCGGGATGGCCTGGAAGGTGGGCGGCATCGCGGTCAGCCCGCGGCCCGTGCCAGGCACGCGACGAGCGCGCGCGGGCTCTCGCACAAGACGTCCGCGCCCGCGTCGGCCAGCTCGCGGTGGTCCCCGAATCCCCACAGCGCGCCGATCGAGCGGAGGCCGTTGAGCTTCGCGGCGGTGATGTCGAGCCCGCGGTCCCCCACCATGATCGAATTCTCGGCGCGAATGACGCCCGTCTCGAGGAGATGAGCGAGCAGGTCGACCTTTCGGTCGAAGCGCCCGTCGAGCCCCGCGCCGTAGACGCCGGCGAAGTGACGCGCGAGATCGAAGTGGGCCACGATGCGGGTGGCCGCGGGCTGGAGCTTCGCGGTGGTCACGAACATGGCGTCCGCGAGCCGCGCGGCTCCTTCCAGCATCTCGGGGACGCCGTCGTAGACGCGATTCTCGTATAGCCCCGTCTCGTCGTAGCGCGCGCGGTAGTGCGACAGGGCCGTGTCGATGAGCGCCGGGTCGGTGGTCCCGAGCAGCGTCGAGAAGGTGCCACGCAGCGGGGGCCCGATGTAGGCCGCGAGCTCGTCGTCCTTCGGACAGGGCCGCCCGAGCCGTCCGAGCGCGTGGCGGATGCAGCCGGTGATGCCGGCGCTCGAGTCGGTGAGGGTGCCGTCGAGGTCGAACAGGACGGTGAGGCCGCTCATAGGATGCGGAAGACCGGATGCTTGGGCGCGATGCGGGCGAGCTCGGCCTCCGGGGCATCCGCGCCGACGCCACCGAAGAACTGCTTCACCTCCCACGCCCACGCCTCCAGGTAGGCGCGCAAGATCGGCGGCTTCTCGTGGTCGGGCACCTCTTCTACGCGCACACTCTCGGTTTTTCCGCCGACGGTGAGTCGTCCGGCGTGGCTGACGCGGATGTTGCGTACCCACTGCGTCTCGCCGCGCGGGGCGACCAGGTAGCGTTGGCCCTTGAAGCTGAGCGGGTTGACCGGCGTGCGGTGCCATTCGCCGCTCTTGCGACCCTGCACCGAGAGCACGCGCGCCCCCTTCATGCTCAGCCCGAGCCGACCGGCGAGAAAGCTGACGACCGGGTTGAAGACGCGGGTGGTGAAAAAACCGGGCTTGATGTAGGGGGTCGCCGGCATGGTCAATCGGATCCAGGCTTGCCGGATATCAGGATCTCCGTCTTCACGGAG
>Ga0207646_10001788_pt1 | contig 26037 bp, 19 predicted proteins | sample KBSK5502metaG_FD_184343 | JGI IMG/M metagenome (GOLD analysis project Ga0207646, IMG submission 184343) | Corn, switchgrass and miscanthus rhizosphere microbial communities from Kellogg Biological Station, Michigan, USA - KBS K5-50-2 metaG... | ecosystem: Host-associated > Plants > Roots >...
AATGATACGGCGACGACCGCGCCGCGGCCCGTCATCAAGTCTTCCCCCCTTAACCAGCCCGACGCCAACACCCCGGTATTAGGGTAGCGGACCACCACCGATGCCCGCTGCGAAGCGAAGCCTTCGGTGAGCGCGAAGAACGGGCTGTTGTTATAGAAACCGTAGGTCTCGGCCGGCATCCCTAACCCGACCGGGTGCGTGGTGTCAACCTGCACGCGTACGATGGTGCCCGGCGCGTAGTGCTGTTCGCGCGTCAGGCCGCGTTTGAGGTTGCGCACCGGGATCGGGAACTTGTCGATGATCAGATCGCAGCTCGCGCCCAGCGCGACCAGCGTCCCGCCGTTGCGGACGAATTCGCGGAGCGCCGCCACGCCTTCGTCGCCGATGCCGCCGCGGTACTCCGGCCGAACGGCTTTGAAATCGAAGCCTTCGAGGATGTCTCGCACCTGCTGGTCGGGGAGAATCAGGGCGTCAAACTTCTCGCGCAGTTTGCCCGCCTTGAGCTCGGCGTTGTGCAGCGTCGTGTAGGGGAACTCGTACTGTTCGAGCACCCACCGCGTCCAGCCTTCATCCATGTTGGCGGTCCAGGATTGGTAAAGACCGACGCGGGGCCTACGTAATGAAATCATCGAAGTCGCTTCTGGCGGGATGCTAATCTGAGGGCCAGAGTTTTGTTTGAGCACATCTTCTACGGATAAGAGCAGTTTGTTTTCGGCCGCGCGCATCGAAATGCCAAGCTCGCGCGCGAGAGGTTCTATTTGCTCACTTCGGGTTTTTAGGATTGCCACCTTGGACGAGAGGCCATCTTTGGTGCGCCAGGTGGTGAGCACTAAGGGCATCACTTGAGTCTCTTTCAGTTTGAGCAAGCGGTTGATGGCGATGGCTGAGGCCGGCCCTTGATAATCAAATTCGTATCCTCTACCTGACCCGCTCACCGAGCCGCTGGGCTTGAAGACCTCATCCAGCCGGGTGAGCCGCACGCTCGCAGGGAACGACTTCTTGACGAATATTGTTTCGACTCCCATCTGCATGCCGAGCGACCAGGCCGTCACATCGTAGGGCGGCTCGGGTGGAGAATTGGGCGAGCGGCGGACCTCTGGATAGGTCTGTTTTTCGAGCAGGTCTTTCGCGTAACGCGCGAAGACCTGATTCATCGGGATCACGAAAGTTCCGGCCGGGTATTTTTTGCCGTCAGCCTCAAATTCCGCTTCAACGCGTGAAATTTCGACCCCCGCCATCCGCAACTTCTCGAGCAGGTGCAGCGCCGCGCGGGGGTCGTGCTGCGCCTGGGCGTTGATGATAATCGCAGCCGGATCGCCCTTCGCACCTGATTCAACTGTCGCGCGATTGATCTGGTAGATTTGCCGCAGCAACTGCTCGCGCTGGTCGGCCGCCGTTTCGAGCAGCGCCATCGTCGCGATCAACTCGTAATCGACGATGTCGCGCAGCGTCCACCTCCCGCCGAGCCACGGCCGCGGGTACTCGGTGCGCGGCGTCACATCACGCGGCGGCGGCAGCGGTTCGTTCGGGTTCTCCATCTGGCGACGCATCTGAGCCTGGAAGTCTTCGGCCGCGGGCTCAGGCTGACGGCCGGGCTGGGCGCGGCGCTGCTCAGTCGGTGACGCTACGCGGGCGCTCGCCACTTCGGTCAATAATCCGATCTGGTTGTGCCACCATCCGCTCCAGGCCATCGCGCCCTGCCAGAAGTTGGTGTAGGTCGAGTTATAAATGATCCCTTCCTTGCCCGCCGCTTCGAGCGCCGCCGCTTGGGCCTGGCCGAAGATGCCGTTCCAGCGGTAGACGAGCGGGTGCACGTTCGGGTTGATCGGGTCGGTCGCGGGCATGACAAAGATGCGGGCGCCCTGGCTGCCCATTTGATGTTCGTCGAGCCAGACCGAGGGGAACCAGTCGTGCCACAGCAGCCGCGCCGTCAGTTGGCTCTCCTTCTGGGTGAACATATACAGGTCGCGGTTGTTGTCGTGGCCGATGTAAGGGTGATAGAGCCACGGCAGCGGGCTGGCTTCGAATTCCGTCCCGACGTTTTTATTGTACCAGTCAGTGACCATAATCTGGCCGTCGGGGTTGAGGCTCGGCACGAGCAGGAAGATCGTGCGGTCAAGAATCTTCTTCACCAGCGGCGAGTCGTCCGTCGCCAGGCGATGGACGAGTTCGAGCACCATCTGCGAGGCGCCAATCTCGGTCGAATGAATGTTACAAGTCACCAGCACCACGGCCTTGCCCGAGCGGAAGACCTCCTCGCGCTCGGCTTCGGTCGGCGAGCCGCCCTGGAAGTAGAGCCTGCGCTCAAGCTGCTTGAAGTGGTCGAGGTTCTTGAGCGTCTCCGGCGCGCTGATTTCGAGCAGGACGAACGGGTGGTTGTTGGTCGTCTTGCCTAGCTCGCGGAAGCGCACCCGGTCCGAGGCGCGGGCGACAAGTTGCAGGTACTCGACGATCTTGTCCCAACGCGCGAGCTTTTTATCCGTCCCCACGCGGAAGCCGAGGAATTGTTCCGGGGTCGGCACCTGATGATCCGCGGCGACAACCAGCCCGCGCTCGTCGAGCAGCAGCAATAGAACCAGAGGCAAGGCGGCAAGCACAACAGCGGTAGCCCGGCGTGAAAGCATAGACGGTGGTCCTTTCCAGAATGGCGGTCTTGGTTAGGTCGTCTGCTAAATCAAAACACGCAACATTGGTACAGTACGGGGAGCGTGAGCGACCTGATGCTGGATTAACGGCCTTTCCCGTGATCATCAGGTCGCTCACGCTCCCCGTACTGCACTGATGCTTGTTCGCAGACGTGACCGTAAATATAGTCGAGAATTCGGCGGTGGGGAAGTGCAGGAGAAGCTCTTTTCAAGCCAAGCAAGGACTAATCCTGGCCTGCTCCCCGAGCAGAACTGGCCCATGGTGGGAACGGGAGCAGGCGAGACTCTCCGCCGGAGAGTCTCATGGCTGGCGCTCCCGGGGACGGCGGGACCGCAAGGGGAGATCGGCTTGATGTCGCCTTCCCCTTGCTCTTACCTCTGACTGTTGCCGACTGCTACCCGTACGGTTTCTTGTCCGCCGGTTCGCTGCCCGGCCTCGGCTGCTGCCGGGGTGGCTGCTCCCGTCGCGGGAACGGCAGCCTCGTGAGTGGCCGCGCCTGCCCTTGATGGCAGTCATTACAGCCCACGGCGCTCCCGTCCTTCTTCGTCAGCCCGCGGCTGAACTCGGTCATCATAAACCGCGCGATTTGCTTGCGCGGGGTCTCCTCGCCGAAGTTCTCCTTGTGGCAGTAGGCGCAATTGACGCCGAGCGCCTGGGTGAACCCCTGCATCACTTCCATGAGCTTGTCCTCTGACAGCGCGCCCAGCACCTGAAGGCCGGAGGATGCTTTCGCCATCGAGTTTTCAAAGGGCCGCGTGCGCAATAGGTTCGGCTGGCCCTGGTGACAATGATTGCAGGTCACCGCGCTCCCGTCTTTGTGCTTCATGCCCATGACGTAGTCGCGCAGCATCAGGCGGGCGGTTGCTTTGCGCGGCGTGTCAAGCTCCATCGTTGGCATTTGATGGCAGAAGTTGCACTGCACGCCGAGCGCTGAAGCCCAGGACTGCATCTCCTGGAATACTTGTTGGCGCGACATGCCCTTGAGCACTTGGAGATTCTTCGGCTCGGGTGGCGCCTGTGGATTAGCTGCGGGATTGGGCCTGGGCTGCTGAGTTGTTTGCTCGCCCTGCGTCTGCTGTGGTGACGACTGCGCCGGCCGGTTCGGCTCTTGGGGCTGAGTTTGGGCCAATTGCTGCTTGGCCGGTCCGATAGAGATGATTACTAGCGCGAGTGTGATGATCAGTCCAAAAATTTTCGGGGTGCGTACTTGAGACACTTGCTCCTCCTAGCAAATTGAATTGAAGCTTGAGTCAGGTTGTTGGTGATTCAGTTGATCGTGCGCCCGATGCTTGACCTTGCGGATGCGCTCTGGCACCTGCCCCGCGATGAGCGCTATGATAGGTTCTATCATCTACGCCATCGACGACAAGTCCTCGACTACTGCTGTGGCCGCCGCGCGGATGGGGCGTTCTGACCGAAAGGGGGCTGACCGAAACCGCGACCGCCGAAGCCATTGCCAGGGATCGTGACCGGTTGCACGCCGAGCACGCCTCGCACGATAGTCAGTCGCGTGAGGATGCGCGGTTCGGTCAGTTGAAACTTGTCGGCCGCCGTCTGGGCCCGCTCGAAATCGCCCTTCGCCAGCGCCGCCAGCTCTTGCCCGTAGCGCGTCACTGTGCTGGCGAGCGTGCTGCCGCCTTGAATCGGCAGTTCACCGTCCTTGAAGATGTCCACCTCGAAACCGCTCAGCAGGGCGGCGGCCGAGAGGAGTTCGTTGAGCTGGCTGATGCCCGGCTCCAGCACCTCGAAGCTGTGCGCGGGGTCCAGGGCGGCGATCGCGTGGGCGACTTTCAGTTGAGCGTCGAATTGTTTGTAGTTGCTCGCCCGTCGGGTGACCATCGGCCGCGCCTCATCCAGGAGTTGGAGGGCCAGCTTCGGGTTGCTCTTCTGCGTCGCGCTGGACAACTGGAGCAACATCTTGACGCGCTCCTCGTCTGAGGGCAGGCGGAAGAGCGCTTGACGGACTTCTTCGAGCTTACCGGCGCCCGCCTTGAGCGCCGCTTGCTCGAGGTCCGCCGTCTGAAGCACCACACCGCGCGTCGATGGATCGAGATGCTCGTTGGCGATCTGGCGGGCGCGATCCGGATTGCCATCATCCAGCGCTTTGAAGGCGGCTTGCTGATAGAGGCTCGATTGCATCCCTGGCGGGGCGGCCGCCGCGGCGGCCGCGAGGCTCTCGGTCGTGCCTTGTTGCACGAGGTTGTTGATTTGGCCGAAGGCGAGGCGCGGGTCATTGCCCACTCCCATCTCGGTCAGCTTCTGGCGCACGGCAGCAGCGCGCGTGGGCAGGTACTGATCGATTTGCGGCAGCAGCGTTTGCAACCCCATGAGCATCCCCCGCGCGTTGTTCTGCTGGATCTGCTCATCAGTCAGCGGGGTCTGTTGATTATTCGGCCCGCCGCGAAAGCCGTTCTGCCCGCCGCGGGGATTATTCTGCCCCCCGCGAGGATTATTCTGCCCGCCCAAATTGTTCGCGGTTTGCGGCGTGGCCTTGAGCGCGGCCGCAATCACGGTCTCCAGCAAGTTGCTGAAGGCCGCTTCACTCAGCACCTGAGCCGCGCTATTGGCCTGAGCAGTGTTGCTGGGATCAGCTTTCGCGGCATCGGCGGGGGCATTAGCCGGAAGCGGCCCCGGGCGCAGCAGACTGAGCGCCAGGCTGCTGGCATCCTGTTTGGCGAGCAGATTCTCCGACTGGAGTTGCTTGAGCAGCTTCTCCGAGAATTGCGCGGCGGCATCCTTGTCCTTGAGTTGAAGCTGGGCGAGCACTCTGGCGAGCGAGTTGGGATACTGGCCTTTGCTCAGCAACTCCTCGGCGTTTCGCAGCGCCAGCTTGGGGTCGCTCGCCGCGATCTGCGTCATCAGATTCTGCTCCAGATTCGCTTCCGAGTTCGGTCCCCTGCCGTTTCTGGCATTGGCGTTGGCCGGCGGCTCCGGCTGGCGTGTCGTCTGCAAGAGTTGATAGGCCAGCGTCGAGTCGTGCCGCGCGACCGTCAGCAACAGCTCTTGCCGTAATTGAGACGGCACCCGAATCAGGTTGAAGTACTGCCGATCATTGCTGTCGATGTTCCGCATCATCTCGGCGACGGCGGCAGCGGCTTCGGTGAACAACGCGCGGGCACGCCCTTCGTTGCGGTCCCAGAGCAGGTCCCCGCCGGCGATCTGAACGCGAACGCGATTCTCCGGCAGCCGGAGCGACTGGGCTTCCGAGATGACCTGTTCGAGCAGGGCAACGGCCTTCTCTTCCGGCGTGGTCTTCTCCTTCTGTTGCTGCTCAGCCGGCTGCTGGCTGGAAGCCTCTTGCGCCAGGGTAGCCGGGGCAGCCCATAGACCGATCAACAAAACAACAATCCCTTGCTTGACTCTCATTCATTCACCTCATCACTAAAAGTGCCAGGAGCGGCCGGCTTGAAACGCCCGCCTTTCGCTTAATACTGAACTGAGGCCAGATTGGTTTCCTAAAGATCATTAGCTTTGATTTCACCAGGGTGCCCATCAAACTACCCGCGCCACATGGGTACAGTACGGGGAGCGTCAGCGATCTGGTGTTCCTGGAAAGGCCGTCAATCAAGCATCAGGTCGCTGACGCTCCCCGTACTGGACCGGCGCCGATGGAGCCGCTGACGTGCGACTCAGAAACTAAACCTGAGATTGAACTCTACATGACGTGCCGGGCCAACTCTATTCGAGCGGTCAAAGAAGGGTGAGGTGAGCGCGCCCGTAAATGGACCGGGGTTGACATGGTTGAGCAAGTTCGTAATCTGCGCCGACAGCGAGAGGTTGAAGCGGGAGGAGACCTCATTGTTGTTTCCATTGCGCCCGCCACCGCGCCCGCCGCCACCGCGACCACCGAAGCCACCGCCACCGAAGCCGCCACGGCCACCGCCGAAACCACCACCACCACCGCCGCCACCGGCACGGCCACCACGGTCTCCTTGCCCACCCTGGCCACCTTGACCACCGCGCCCGCCGCCGGGGCCTTGTGTATCTGGGCCTGGACCTTCCGCTTGATCGCCGCCCGGAGCCGAGTCACCGCCCGGCCCTTGCCCCGGCCCGGTCTGATCACCTGCTGGCCGGTTCTGAGAGAGTTGCCCATTGCGATGGCCGAAACCGAAGGTCTTGGTCACACTCAGATTGAAGTTGACGGAACCAGCACCGACCGCGAGTACCCCGTTCGGAAAGTTGGTCAAGAGGAACTCCCGCAAGAAGACCGGCGTCGGCCCCACGCCGCAATCCCGGAGGCAACGGTCCGGGATCAATGAATAGAGGCTGGCCAGCAGATCGGAGTTGCGATTGATGCCGGCTGGCCGGTCATTGATCGCCGAGTCGCGGTTGTCGTCGGTGCCGGTCGTAATATTGAACGGCGCGCCCGACGTGACCAGGACGAACGGCGACAAGCGGAAGCCGTGCGGGAGCGTCACGACGCCCATGATATTGAGGTGGTGCCGGCGGTCGGTGAAAGCGCGGCCCCACTCCGGCCGCAGGTTGTAATTATCCGCCGGCAGCGTTTGCGGACCGTCAGCGTCGCTGTTGGTCCACGAGAGCGTGTAGTTGCCGAAGACCGAGAAGGAGCGGCCGAAGCGCCGGTCCAGGCGGAACATCAAGCCGTTGAAGCGCGAGGTCGCGGAGGACTCCAACTGGTAGAGATTGCCTTCTGCCGGGTTGGGCCGGCGCAACCCGCCGACGCAAAACGGGTCGATGTGATTCGGGTCATCATTCGTGCACGGCTTCGGCGCATTGATGTTGCGCGTGCGGAAGAAATGCACGCCTCGGGAATAGATATAAGTGAAGGAGCCGGTCAGTCCGCGCGGGAGTTGGCGCTCGATGCTGCTTTGAGTGAAGATCGTATAGGGTGCCTGCAAGTTGGGGTCGAGCACGCGCTTGATCGAGTTTCTGACTTCGACCTGCTGATTGCCGGCAATCGGATCGCAACTCGCCAGGTTGTTGGGGAATTGAGGGCAGAAGAGCGGATTGCGGATGACGAGGCTTTGCTGCGTCACCCCGTCGTAGCGCAAGGTGTTCTCGTAGAGACCGCCGCTCAAGCGATTGAAGAAGAGGCCGCCGCCGGTCCGGATGACCATCTTCCGATCTTTGGAGGGCGACCAGGCGACGGCGAAGCGGGGCGCGAAGTTGAGCTTGTCCGGCAAGTGCGCCTGGAACTCGTAGCGCAGGCCGGCCGAGACCGTGAGGGACTGGCTCAGGCGGAAGTCCTCCTGAAGGAAGAAGGAGGCCTGGTACTCACTATAACGCAACAGCGGGTCGCCGCGATTGACTGTGAACTGCGTGGGCCGAGCCGGCGTGAGCGGGCTGTTCGGGTCGAGTGGATTGACCGGCACGAGGTCGCCACCCGTCACGTGCCGATATTGGTCCAGGCTCGAAAACGTGTAAGTCCCGTTGAAGTTGGTCGCCGCCAAGTCGCGGTTGTTATCGTATTCAAGCTGGAAGCCGCCCTTGAGCGTGTGCTTCTTGTAGGTGAAGGTCAGGTAGTCCTGAAAGTCGAGTTGATTCTGCCGCGTGGCGTTCGGACAACAAGTGTTCCCGCCGCTCTGGAAGGCATCCAGCACGTTGATCGCTACGCCCGGAGTTTTGGCTGTCGCGCTGCTCACCTCGTGCTGCAATCGCGCCCGCGTTTCGTGAATCAGGCGCGAGTTGATCAGGAAAGTCTCGGAGATCATCAGCGTCTGATTGGTGTTGTCGTTAATCGAGCCGCGGTCGGGCAAGGTAAAACCATTGTCGCCTCCGTTGCTCTCGCGATGGGATTGATGATAGTTGTAGCCGAAGTTGAGCGTGTTCTTTTTATTGATCAAGTAGCCGGTGCGCAGGCCGAAGGAGCGATTCTCGTTCAGCGAGGGGACGTTGGTGATGAACGGACCATTGAGCGTAATGGCATTGATGGTGTTGGCGCTGTCCACCGTGCGATTTTCGCCATTGAAGAAGAACGACATCTTCTTGGGGATGATCGGGCCGCTGAGGGTGAAGGAGTAGCGCTGAGAATCGAACGCGGGCTTGGTCGTCGCGTTGGCGCTCCGCGCGTCGAGCGCTGCGTTGCGGAGGCTGAAGCCCACGCTGCTATGCCACTGCTCGGTGCCGGGCTTGGTGATGATCTCAATGCGGCCGACCCCCGGATGCGCGTATTCGGCGGTGAACGGGCTCTGGTTGATGCGGATGCGCAGGATCGCCTCGCGCGGCGGCAGCCGCCCGCCGGGGAAGCCATCGATATAGAACTGCGCCTCGCCCTGCCCGCCCTGTGCGCCGCCCGCGGCCGGGCCGGCCAGCGCCAGCAGGAAATCGCGCAGGTCGTCCTCGTTGTCGGGCAGCATCTCCATGATCATCTTTTCATCCAGGACGATCGCGCTCAGATTCTGATCGGGCTCGACCGAGACGCCCGCGCTTTCGTCGGTGATGTTGGTTTCGATGTTGACCGGGGCGACCGTCAGGGTGATCTTCAGTGGCGAGGTGTCGGCGGGCCACCGCAAGTCGTTCTCGACATGCGTCTGGAAGCCCTTGAACTCGACGGTCAGAGTGTAAGTGCCAGGCGCCACGTTCGGGATCGTGAATTCACCCTGGGCATTGGTGACCGCGCCGCGTTTCTTGCTATCGGCCGCGATGAGCGTCACGCGCGCGCCGGGGACGACCGCCCCGCGTTCATCCACGACTTGGCCGCGCAACGGGGCGGCGCTCTGGGCTGATAGCGTGGAGGCCGAAAGCAACGCTCCGCAGAGGGCGAGCAATAACCGGGCAAACCAATTCTTCATCGCCAACCTCGCGCCGAAGAGTTCAACTTATGGAGCGCTGCTCCGATGGCGCAGCTTTGGTAGTTTCTGGAAATAGTGCGCTGTCAGGAAAGACTACCAAAGCGGCGCCAGGTGATACCGCTGGCGAATTCAGCGATGTCCGACAAGCTGCCAGCTTGTCGCTGAGGTGCGCGATCAAACCCCTTGGTTTTGGCTGCCAGCCTGCGACAAGCTAGCAGCTTGTCGGACCTGGGTTGAATTCGCCAGCGGTATCCCAGGTCGCAGCACTCCATAAGCCGCTCTTCGAGTTCCTTCGTAGATCAAATCACTGTTTGGTGAAAACCAGCTTGGACTCTTGCGTTCCTCGCGGTGACTCGGAGGTCCGCTTGATCTTGAGCGCCTTGCCGTCCTCGGAGAGTTCCCAGACCTCCTTGGTTGTCAGAGTCATTTCGTTGCCCTGGCGATTGAAAGTGCGAGTGGTGGTCAGTTCCAATGTCTTCCCGCCACTCTTCCACTGGGCTTTGAGCGTGCTCGCGCCGCCCATGCCGCCAGGCGCTTCCATCTTCGTCTCTTTCCCGTCGAGCGTGTAAGTCGCAGTGGGCATCATTCCGAATCCGCCGCCCCGGCCACCACGTCCACCGCCACCACCTTGACCACCGCCTTGTCCGCCACCACCGCCCTGACCGCCGCCGCCGCCTTGGCCACCACCGCCACCTTGTCCGCCGCCTGGTCTGCGACCACCACCACCACCAAAACCGCCGCCACCCGGACCGCCACCGCCGGTGATTTTGGTCTCTACCGTGAGCTGCTTGTCATCCTGAGTGACGGTCAGCGTGTAGCTTTCGACGTTCTGCAAGTTCGGCGGTAAATCTTGGCTCTGCGCTTTATCCAGCGCCCAAGTGCCGGAAAAATTGGTCGGCGCCGCGCTCACCGGCCAGAGGCCGACGAGCAACGCGCCCACCAGAGTGCAACCGATCAGAAGTCTCTTCATATACTCTCCTCCTTTAAGAAAAATGTTTCGAGATCACAGGGTGAAGGTCTGACGTTCGAGCCCTGTCAAGGTTTGCCCGTGTCATGGAACTCATGCTTGGCGTCTCGCTCTGCCACCATCGCGTCGTAACGTTGCTGCTGGTCGGGCGAAAGCAGCGCCCGGATGCGGGCATCCGTCTTCTGGCGGAGCGCGTCGAAGCCAGGGCACCCACCTGCACGGAGCGCGTGAGTCTCCTTGCGCGCCTCATCAAAGACAGCCCGCAGCTTGGATGCCTGGTCGTCGCTCAGCTTGAGGTCGCGCCGCAAGGCCTCAGCATAGTTGTTGGGGCCGTTGGGGCCGCGGTACCTGAAGCCACGGCCAGGCCGCTCTGGACGCTCGGCGTTGGCCCGCAGGCGATAGATCGCGTCAAGCGCGGCGCCGGTCGCGCCTCCCACGAGGAAGACGCACAGGAGTACGCCCCACACCTTGAGCTTCAATCTCCCTTGCTCGGTCATCTCTGTCCCTCCTGCCTTTCCGTTTCCCGCTCGTCCCAACGCATAATGGTGGCCAGCATCTCATCGCTCGACAGCGAATTCGCGCCAGCGAAGATCACGCGCTCATCGCCCCCTTCGCGGAGGTCAGACAAGGCCATCTCGCCCGCCGGCTTCGCCCTCGGCGTATTCATCGCCACGACCCAGGACAACGCGCCGGCCGTGGCCATGACCCCGACCATCGCCGGGATGGCGCGGCGGGCGGCGGCGAGCAGTGTGAGCCAGAGATTGTCGGCTTCGGCTCGGCGGCTGCGTTCGACGATCCGTGAGCGCAGGCGGGCGTAGAGATGAGGCGAAGTGGCCGTCGTCTCCATTTCCTCTTCGCTGACCTTGAGTACCCGCAGCACCGCCAGGCCGACTCGGTCGAGCCGCGTGTCCTGTATCTCCCACTTCTTCCTTCGCAAAATCATTCTCCCTCCGGCCGCTGGTCACGATAAGTGTGGCGCTCCGCCGGGTGACGCCGACGAAGAGTTGTGGCCGGCGCCGCCTCATCTCAGGCTTGAATTACGGAAAGCAATGCTAGACAGCCGCCCTGTCTATATAGTGGAGTCAGGCGTGTGCTCGGTCACAACTATTTATGCGACAAGGTAACTACTCAGCCTACCCTGGGAGCGCAGGCCATGAGACTCTCCAGTGGAGAGTCTCATGGCCTGCGCTCCCAGGGCTGCGCAGTTACGCGACAAGTTAGAAATCGGGCGATCTTCCGGCCAGGCCCCTCTTCTCTCGTGTAGTTTTGGTCGAGCATCGCCGTCGCTCAAGAGATAGCAGCCCGTAGCCTCTGTCCCTCCCCCTTGCGCCTTTCCGCGAGCTTCAAGGCGGTGAGCGCCCGGCGCATTTTATGGCGGGCGCGGAAAGCTTGAGATTTGATTTTGGACTTGGACCAACCGGTCAGTTGCGAGATCTCGTGGACCGAACACTCCTCAATGTGAAGGAGAGTCAGGAGGAGGCGGTCGGGGGCCGGGAGCCGGGCCATCAGTCTGTTTGCTAGTTCAGTCTCCCGTGCGCGCTCGCCCGCGCCGAGATGCAGCTCAAAGGAGCGTGCGGCGAGGTGGCTGTCCAGCCAAGTCTCTTCATCCTCAGCCAGGTCGGTGAGCAGATGCTCGGCCCGGCGTCGGCGCCGGCGCAGCTCGTTGTAGCAGTTGTTGACCGCGATCCGGTCCAGCCATTGCTCGAAGGAGCCGCCCCGGCGGTAGCCCGCGAGGAAGAAGAAGGCCCGGGCGAAGGTCTCCTGCGCCATGTCTTCAACCGTCTCGTGGTTGCGGAAAAAGTGGCGCGCAATGGCGAAGACCCGCCGGCGGTGACGCCTGACGAGGTGCTCAAAAGCGCTCCCATTGCCGGCGAGGGTGTGGGCGATCAGATCGTCATCGGCCAATCCGGCAGCAGCCTGGCTGTTTCGTGGGAGAGGTGAGAGCGTTCCTACCAGCCGGTCGGCAGAAAGAGCATTGAATTCAAGGTCTGGCAATCTGCCACTCACCATGCGCAATTCCTCAAGGCTGATCCGGCGGAGCTTGAAGCCGCGGTGGCCCTTCCGCCGGCCGCCGTCGCTCTTGTTCCAGCAGTTCGCGGAACTTGATCGCCTGCTCCGGCGTCAGGACCTGGCGGATCTCGGAGAGGACGCGGGCTTGCACCTTGATCTGCTCCGCCTGCGTCGCAGCCAGCTCGGCGGCGCGACGCTCGACGAGCTGAGGGTCGAAGCTTAGCCCGTAAATCGCCTCTTCGAGCGCTTCGTTCTGCGCCTGGCGGAGGCGGTTGAGCACCGGGATTTGGTTGCCGACCTGGCGCGTCAGGTCCTGCAACTTCGCCTTTTGGTCGGGCGTCAGATTGAGCTGGCGGAAGACGCGGATGAGCGCGTCTCGCCGGGCGATGCCGCGAGGCACCAGCCGCTGTTCCTGCTCATTGAACTGTGGCGGCGGTCCCGACCCTTGCGACTCTTCGGGAGTCGGGTTTTTGCCCGCCACTAGATCCTTCGATATTTGGCGGTCGAGGCGTGGCGGCTGCGAGCTTTGGCGCAAGCCGTCGCGCGCCAGGACTCTGGGCGGCAATTGGGCAGTTGCCGAACCCACACTCCACCTCGGCCCGCAGACGAAGGCGATGAGCACGAAGCAGATCAACGCGGCCTGCGCGCGTGGATTCGAGAGCAGGTACTCAGTCCAGCGCCTCATCTTTACTTTCATCTTCCGCCTACTCACCCCCGGCCCATCTCTGTCAGAGACGATCCTCGCGCCCTAGTCATGGTCGGGCCTCCTCAGGCCTTTCATCCCGGAGCCGTGAGTGTAGGGCTTTTCCTTGATCGCGTAGTCGGGCGGCACCTCGAAGAGTGAGTGCGCCGGTTCGCTGCGCTGGATGTTCGTCAGCCGGTAGACGTGCTCGCCCATCCGCGGATCGCTGTGCTTGCTCAAGACCACCACCTGCAAAGCCGGCGAGTACCAACGTTCGGAGACGATCTCGAGCGGGCGGTCGTTGCCGATCTGGCCGGCCGGGATCGTGAGGGTCGAGCGCGTGCCCTCGGCCTCCACGCCTTCCAGCGTCTGCTTGCCGAGCGATTCCTCTTTGGCCTGAGCGGATGAAGGCGGGCGGTGCTCCGGCGGGGGGCCGCTCCAGAGCTTCATCTTGCGCGCCGTGCGGTCGCGCGGGTCAAGGACGTACTGCACTCCGGCCACCGGGTCATGGAGAAAAATCATCTGAGGCGCTTCACCGGCCGCCGCGAACGGGCCGATGGCGCTCAGCGTCTGCTCGCGCCGGGTGCGGCCTTCACTGTCGCGATAGACCGAGGCGGTTGTCTTCCGGCTGATCCGGGTGCCATTGCTGAGGGTTTGGACATCCTCGGTAGTCACGGTGGCGGAGTAAGGCGCCCCCTTGACCGTCTTGCCGCCGAGGCGCATCTCCGACTCCACGAAACTGAAGGTCGGATCAGGGGGGGAAGGCCGCCTGCCTTGGTCTCGCCCCTCCCCGTCACCGCGTCCGGCGGGGCCGCGGCGCTCGGCCGGAGGCTGCGGCCGCTCCGACTGCTTCTCTTGAGCGAGAGCGCCGCCGGCCAGCGTCGCCAGCAAACCAGTTATGGCGATTATCAGTAGCTCACGAAAGCGTAGGGGCAGACCTGGGTGTCTGCCCCGGTCTCGCGTGAAAGCGGGCGCACACGTAGGTGCGCCCCTACGATCTGTGGCCTTTCGTGATCTACTGATTATCCAGTGTCTTTGTCTGCTCATCATAATCACACCTATCTCTTTCCTCGCGAGCTCAGCGTCTGCGTCCTATTGCAAGCCCCAATAGATGTCAGCCATCAAAAACACGCCCAGCAGCGCGACGCAGAAGAAGATCAAAAATAAGGCCAGTTTTTCTTCAAACGCGAGCTGATATTGCTTGGTGTTTCCCTGCATCCCTAGCTCCCAATTATTGGACGAACCGGATCGCCCGCGCCAAGCCGTCATCACCGATGACCACGTCGGCTTTGACCAACTCGCCCGCCCGTTCCAAGTTCATCGGCAAGCCGAAGGAAACCAGCGCCGAGCGCGGGATCTTGACGCGCACCACGTGCCCACTTTCGAGCGCGGGGGCATCGGCCGTAAAGGTCAAGGGGAGAAAGTCGGTCGCGACTTCGCCCGCGTGGCCGTTGGTCCGTGACATCGTTTGGCGGCGACGGGCCACGGGGCGCGACTGGTTTGGCAGAGGACGATCCACGGTCATACGCTCCGGGCGCTCCGTCTCAGGCTCGCGCTTGCTTGGCGGCTTGCTCGATTCGACCTCGCGGGTGGGAGATGGAAGATTCTGTGGCGATGCGGACCGCGCGACCTGCCTCGGCTCAGGTGAGGGCTTCGGCAGCCAGTATAATATGGCCGTCCCGAGCAGCAGACATATCGCCGCCGCCGCCAGAGCCCAGCCCCAGGAGCGTCGTGCGCTCAACTGCGGGCTCAGCCCCAGGCCCGTGGGCGCGTGCCGACTATCGGCCAGCGCCCGCTCACCAGCCCGCCGTCTTTGTTCAGCCGTAATCCGTGAGCGCAAGCGGTCGTAGAGGTCAGGCGAGCTGGCTACTGCATCGACCTCCTCTTCGCTCACCTTGACTGCTCGCAGCACCTCGAGGCGAACTCGGTCCAGGCGCTCGTCCTGCGTCTTCAGCTTCTTGCTTCGGAATATCATCACCGCTCCTTACAAAAGGGGCCGGCCGCATCAAGCCGGCGACAAGCTTCCCCGCCAGTCACAAAAACCGGTGCAGCACGCGCTGGAGTGCCGCCCGCGCCCGGTGCGCCCGCATCTTCACCTTCGAGGCCGACCAGCCGGTCAGCTCGGCCGTCTCAGCCACTGAAAGGTCGGCCATATTGAGCAGCGTGAGCACCAACCGATCGTCCGGTTCAAGGCGCTGAAGCAGCTTGCTCGCCAAATCGCGCGAAATGGCTGTCTGCTCGAGATCGCTCCCGGCGCCGGCGTCCCGCAACTTTTCGGTGAGCCTGGCCTCCTCCGCCTCGCTCAGGTCGCTCATCACGCTCTCGGTGCGCCGCGCGCGCCGCAGCGCGTGGTAGCAGGTCCGGACGGTGATGCGTGAGAGCCAGGCGATGAATGATCTCTCCTGCCCGCCGCGGTAGGTGCCCAGCGCGAAATAGGCCTCGGCAAAGCTCTCCTGCACGACCTCCTCGACCTGCTCGCGCCGGTAAAAAAAACGGTAAGCCAGCCGCGTGACCAGGCGCCGGTGCCGCTCGAAGAGGAGCGCGAAGGCCGCCTCCTCCCCAGCACACACGGCCGCGACCAGTTCATCATCCGCCGGCTCATCCGCCATAGGTTCCAACTCTGCGACCGTGGCGGAACCGGAGATCTCAGTCCATTGATCCATGCGACAAGCTGATGACGCCGCCGACCCCGGGAGCGCAAGGCGTCAAGCGAAAGCCCTTGAACCAAGCCGTCACGAGCGTCGGTCACCCACGGCCATCCAGTGGCGCCGTAGAACGGTTCACGCAATGATTCCGACCGCCGCCACCGCAGCGCGTGCAGTGCCCGCGACAGCGATTCTAGTCATGTAGTGGCGCCCAGAGCGGTTTTGGTCACAATTATTTTAATCGCCGCCTTGGCCACCCGAAGCCGGCCGGGACGGCAGAAAGATTTTGTGATCAAGGCTTGGACGCTCTGCTTCCGCCGTCACTCTTTTCTCCCGCCGTCAACAGATTATCTGATGACCTTGTCAGATGGTAAAACCATGAGGTAATCTCATCCCTGATCCAACTAGCAACACCGCTCCCCTATCGGGGATCCCGATTAAAGCGCATCAGCGAAGCGAAGTCTATCGAAGTCTATCATGGCCAGTACCAGTAAAAGATCAGCGAAAGTGATTTGCCGCAATGGCTGCGTCTGGGTTTCGCCGAAGCAGTTTTGGCATTGGGTGCGTGAAGATGTCGTGGAGTATGTGAGCGAGCCGCCGCTGACGGGCAGATTCCACGGGCGGTCCGACCACTTTTTAGTCACAGTCGAGCGTACCCTGCTGGATCAGGCCTGTCCTGAGCACCTGCAGGCAGCCCTACTAGCCAGACGCCAACTGAAGAGCCGTCGGTGACCTGCTAGGCGCAATCGTTCTTGCCAGCCAGTCCGGCCACGTAGCCCGTGGCGTCCGCCCCGGTTCGGGAGATCGAGTTTCAACCAGCACCAGCCGTCAAATACAAGGCGGCGTTGAGCACGATTTATCCCTCGCGCCGCCATCTGGTGCAGGCGATCTTCCTCAGTTCACCACGCCACACCGTGACGTCAGCCTGAAAGCAAAGAAATCGGCGTCCTCCGCCAGGCTGCGGCCTTGCCTCCGCCCCGCCCCCTTGCTGGAAGGCCGCTAACCGAATACCTCAACTGGAGAACCAAACTTGATCTGCGGCGGCGCCGCCCGGGATGCGCGGCTCGCGCAACTACGAAGATCGGGGCGCGGCTTGACTCCCTATGTAGATAATTATATATATAGGCATCTATCATCCTAGAATCATGACTGACCACTCAGTACAAGGAGCGAGCAATGGGCAAAGGCTATCTGTCTTACACGATGGCGCTGATGTTGCAGGCGCTGGAGAACGGTTACCGATACGGCTTCGACGTCATGACGGTCACGGGGCTGGCGAGCGGGACGGTCTACCCGGCCTTGCGGCGGTTGGAGGACGCCGGCCTCGTCCTCTCCAAGTGGGAGCGGCCGGGCGTCGCGCAGCAGGAGCAACGTCCGGCGCGCAAGTATTACGAAGTGACCAAGGCGGGCCGGGAGGCGTTGGCGGAGGCGCGCCAACGCTTCCGGCTGCTCGAACAGCTCGCCCCGCAATCCACCGGCAGGCTTAAACCCGCGGGTGAGAAAGGCTGAGGTGGCGGTCGTGCGTGGACGCAGAGGCGCAACCCATCAGCGGCCCTGGCTGCGGTTAATCACACTGGTCGGCGTGCTGGTGCCGTGCCGCTTGCGCGCCGACTGGCGGCAGGAGTGGGAGGCCGAGTTGCGTTACCGCGAAACGTTGCTGGAAGAGTGGGACAGGCTCAACGGGCGAACCAAACTGGCTTTGCTCTGGCACAGCCTGGGCGCATTGATGGATGCGTTGTGGTTGCAACCCCGCAGATGGGAGGATGAGATGTTTCAAGACTTGCGCTATGGCGTGCGAATGTTACTGAAGAATCCAGGCTTCACCGCTGTCGTGGTGGCGACGCTCGCGCTCGGTATTGGCGCCAACGCGGCGCTCTTTTCGGTGGTCAATGGCGTGCTCTTGAATCCGCTGCCCTACCCGCAGCCTGAGCAGCTTATAACGCTTCACCAGAGCAAGCCGAATTTCGAGACCGGCGCGATCCCTTATCCGAATTTTCAGGACTGGCAAAAAGAGAACCAGACCTTCTCCGCGATGGCCATTTCGCGTGGCTCCGATTTCAGTCTGATCGGGACGGGCGAAGCCGAGCGCGTCGGCGGGCGATGGGTCTCCGCAGACTTCTTCTCTGTGCTTGGCGTCAAGCCAGCGCTGGGGCGCAGCTTTGCGCCGGGCGAAGATGAGCGTGGCGCAGGCCCGGTGGTCTTGATCAGCGCAGACCTTTGGCAGCGCAAGTTCGGTGTGGCGCCGGATGTGCTGGGCAAAAGCCTGACCCTGGATGACAAGAGCTACACGATTGTCGGCGTGCTCCCGGCGAGCTTCAATCTCGTTCGCGGCGCTGATGTCTATCTGCCGATCGGCCAGTGGAACACTCCCGCACTGCGGAATCGTAGCGCTGGTTTGGGCCTTCACGGCATTGGCCGGCTCAAGCCCGGCGTCACGCTCGCGCAGGCGCAGGCCGATCTGGACAGAGTGATGCGGAATCTGGCCGCCGCATATCCCGATGCCAACCGAGGCCATGGCGCGAGTCTCATCCCGCTGAAGGAAAGAATGGTTGGCGATGTCCGGCTGATCCTGTGGATGTTGCTGGGTGCGGTCGGGTTTGTGCTGGCTGTAGCGTGCGTGAACGTCAGCAATCTCTTGCTCGCGCGCTCAACCGGCAGGACACGCGAATTCGCCATTCGCGCTGCGCTGGGCGCAGGCCAGTGGCGCTTGCTGCGTCAACTGCTGACCGAGAGCATGCTGCTGGCATTAGCCGGCGGCGGGCTGGGGTTGCTGCTCGCTGCCCTGGGCACGCGAGCCGCACTCGGCGTGCTGCCTACCGCCTTGCCCCGTGCGGATGAGGTCGGGCTGGACGGCCGCGTCCTGCTCTTCACCTTCACCATTTCGCTGCTCACCGGGATGCTATCGGGGCTGGCTCCGGCGCTCAAGACTTCGCCATGGCGTTTGTCCGAAACACTCAAGGAAGGCGGGCGCGGAGCGGGCGGTGGGCGCCACCGTGCGCAGGGCGTCCTGGTCGCGGTGGAGATGGCGCTGGCGCTGGTCTTGCTCGTCGGCGCGGGCTTGATGATCCGGAGCCTCAGCGCGCTCTGGCAGGTTGACCCGGGCTTTCGTCCGGACGATGTGCTGACCTTCGGACTGAGCTTTCCGCCCTCGATGAGGACGGCCAGCCCGGAGGCGGTTCGCGTCGCCTTGCGCGAACTCAGTGATCAGCTCAACTCCATGCCGGGTGTCCGGGCCGCTTCATTCTCGGCGGGCGCAGCTCCCTTGCAGGGCGAGGACGACCTGTTCTTCTGGCTCGATGGCCAGCCCAAGCCGGCGAGTACGAGCGAGATGAATATGGCGCTGGTGTATCGGGTCGAACCCGGCTATCTGACGGCCCTGGGCATCCCGCTCAAGCAAGGCCGCTTTTTCACCAATCAAGACGATGAACGAACTCAGCCCGTCGTGGTGATTGACGAAGTCTTGGCCCGCAAATATTTCCCGCACGCAGACCCCCTCGGCCAGCGAATCCACCTGGGGGGCGACCGAGACCCGTTGCAGATCGTCGGGGTGGTCGGGCACGTCAAGCAATGGAGTCTCGATTCGGACGACAAGGCTTTGCTCCAGGCTCAACTCTACGAACCGTTCAGACAGTTGTCGGGCAGTCCTTCCGGCGTGGGCGTAATGATGCGTGCCGAGGGAGTTGCTGGAAAAGCCGGGGCGGTGCCCCCAGCGCTGTTTGACTCGATTCGCCGTGTCGTCCAAAGCCAGCACAGCCAGAATGTCATCTTCAGACCGCAGACGATGAATGAGGTGATTGCCGACTCGCTCACCCGCCAGCGCTTCTCGATGATCCTGCTCGATGCCTTCGCCGCGGTAGCATTGCTGCTGGCGAGCGTCGGCCTCTACGGCGTCATTTCGTATCTCGTCGGCCAGCGCACACACGAACTCGGTATCCGCCTCGCGCTGGGGGCACAACGCCAGGACGTGCTGCGTCTCGTCTTAAGCCGCGGCATGAAGATGGCGCTGAGTGGCGTGGCGCTGGGACTGGTTGCCGCGCTGGGCTTGACCCGGCTGCTGGCCAAGCTGCTCTACGGCGTGAGCACGACTGATCCGGCAACCTTCACGGTGATTGCCTTGCTGCTCGCGGCGGTGGCGCTGCTGGCCTGCTTCGTTCCGGCGTGGCGGGCGACGAAGGTCGACCCGCTGGTCGCCTTGCGGCACGAGTGAGAGAGATGACTGAGGCGACTCGTCCAACGCGCTTTCGCTTCTGGCTTTGGCTGATCGCTTTGATCGGCGTGATCGTGCCGCGCCGGTTGCGCTCAGATTGGCGGCAAGAGTGGGAAGCCGAGTTGCATTACCGCGAACTACTGCTGGCCGAATGGGACAAGCTCGACTGGCATCACAAACTCGATTTGCTGTGGCACAGCGCGGGCGCGTTTGCCGATGCGCTCTGGCTGCAACCTCGAAGACTGGAGGATGAAATGTTTCAAGACCTGCGCTACGGCGCGCGAATGTTGCGGAAGAACCCCAGCTTCACGCTGGCCGCGGTGATCACGCTCGCGTTGGGCATCGGGGCCGTCGCGGTGGTCTTCAGCGCGACGCTGGCGGTGCTGGTGCGGCCTTTGCCTTATCGCGAAACCGGCCGTCTGGTCTGGTTGACCAATAAAAACGCTTCGCTCGACGTCAAGGAGACCTTTCTCAATCCGTCGGACATTCTAGACCTCCGCGAGCAGGCGAAGAGTCTTGAGCAGGTCGCTTCGTGGGGAACCCTGGCGGTCAATGTGTCCGACTCCGGCGTGGGCGCGCCTGAGAGAATCGAAGGCGTTTTCGCCACAACCAATTTCTTTCAGACGCTCGGCGCTCAGCCGTCGCTCGGACGGGATTTCACTCCCACTGACGGCGAAAAGACCGGCGCCGAAGTGATCATCAGCCACGGATTGTGGCGCCGGCGGTTCGGCGGCAATCCCGGAATAATCGGGCAAAGGATCAAAATGGGGCTTCCGGAGCGGATGGGGGCGGTCGGGACAATCGTCGGCGTGGCGCCACCCGGATTTCAATTTCCGGCGCGCATCGAAATCTGGATGGCGGCTCAACTCGACAGAAGACCGCGTGGCGGCGGACACAATAATCGCACGATCGCCAGGCTCAAACCGGGCGTGACAATGGAACAGGCGCAGACGGAGATCGGCGTCATCGCGAGAAACCTGGCGCAACAATATCCTGACACCAACGCGGGCTGGGAGATCACGGCCACTCCCTTTCGCGATTATCTGTTCGGAGGCGCGAACGTCGCCCTGCCTTTGCTATTAGGCGCGGTCGGCTGCTTGCTGCTGCTGGCCTGCGCGAATATCGCCAACATGCAATTATCCCGGGCGACGGCTCGACAGAAAGAGCTCGCCGTGCGATTGGCGCTCGGGGCCGGAAGAGCGCGCATCGTCCGGCAATTGCTGACTGAAAGCCTCCTGCTGTCCGTCGCCGGAGGGATCGTCGGACTGCTGCTGGCGATGGGGGGCTTGAGTCTGCTGCGCGCGATGGGCCCGGATTCGATTCCGCGTTTGAAAGAAGCCGCCATCGATTTCCAATCGATCGGTCTGACGGCTATGTTGTCCGGGCTGACGAGCCTGCTCTTCGCCCTCGCGCCCGCCTGGCAAGCGTCCAGTCCCGACCTGCAGCGGGCGCTCAAAGACAGCGGGCGGACCACTGCGGGAGGGACGGGGCGTCGCCGCATTCATAGCGCGCTGATCGTCGCGCAGGTCTCCCTGGCTCTTGCGCTGCTCGCCGGAGCGGGATTGCTCGTCAAAAGCTTTTGGAAACTGCACGAGGTCAGCCCGGGGTTCGATACGGACCATATTCTCACCGCCGGCGTTGCGCTCAGTTTTGTCGATTATCCGAACGGCGATACGCCGCGCCGCGCCGCCTATTTTCGGCAGGCGCTCGAACGCGTCCAGAGACTGCCCGGAGTCGAATCCGTGGGCGCCATTTCGCAGCTGATGTTCGGCGGACGAACGCTGCAATTTAACTTCAGAATCCAGGGCCGCGCCGAGGATCGCCAGGAGCCGCTGGCGGATTACAGGGTGGTGACGCCTTCCTTCTTCGAAACGCTCCGCATCCCGCTCAAGAAAGGCCGCGTTTTTTCCGAACGAGATACGCTACAAACCCCGTTCGTCTACCTCATCAACGAGTCCTTCGCCAGGACCTATTTCCCCGGGATCGATCCGCTCGGCGAGAGGCTGAGCGCCGATGATCACACGCCAGTGGGAGAAATCATTGGCATTGTGGAGGACTTTAGGCATCGCGGGCTTGACGCTGACCCGGCGCCTACGTTCTATGTCTCCTATCTACAACATTCAACTTTTGTGACCATGAACTTCGTGATCCGTTCGTCAGGCGATCCGGACAGCCTTGCCTACGCTGTCCGGCGCGAGCTTCAAGCTATAGACCCCAGCCAGGTGGTGTTCAACGTCAGGCCGCTGGAAAATTTTCTCTCCGATTCAACCACGCAGCGCAGATTCAACACGCTGTTGCTCGCTCTGTTCGCCGCTCTGGCGTTATCGCTGGCGGTGGCCGGGATCTATGGCGTGATGGCTTATGCAGTCGCGCAGAGGACACACGAAATCGGCGTCCGCATCGCCCTGGGAGCGCAACCGAGCGACACGCTCAAGTTGATGATCAAGCAGGGGATGGCACCGGCGTTAATCGGCGTGGCGATTGGGTTGTCCACGTCGTTTGCCCTAACCCAGTTGATGAGGAGCCTGCTTTTCAACGTAAGCGCGACCGACCCGTTAACCTTTGCCGCCGTCGTAATGCTGCTGATATTCGTCGCCTTGCTGGCTTGCTACATCCTAGCGCGGCGGGCGGCGAAAGTGGATCCCTTAATTGCGCTTCGGTACGAGTGACTGCGAATCGTTCCCTCGAAATGACTGCGAGGTCAGGGATGAGGGGCGAAGACCGATGAGGTCTTTGATAACTTGATTTTCGTGCAGGTGCAATTCCTGTCCCCAGATGCAAGGGTGAAGCATATTCCCCACGGCAACGACTGACCCTCAATGCGGTGAAGCGGGAATAAAAGGCGGTCACGCCGAACCCAACGGCGAATCCCGTCGAGCACAGTGGCATACGGGTAGGCAATCAAACTCACGTCCGAATCGTCGTTAATCCGAACAAGCCTACGTGGGTTATCGGCTTGGCCGAAATGAGGCACGGTGAAGGGCCGGACAGCTTTATTCCTGATCCGGACTGCATCCCACAAGTAACCCGGCGAACAGTGAGACCCTAAGTGTCACGCCAAACGAAAATCAGGAACGAGATAACGAATCGTCGGCTCTCCGGCGCGCGCCGGAGGAGGTGTCAACCACAAGCTGGCGGGGAATGGGATTGTCTGAGAAGCAAAGGCCCGTAGGAAAGCTACGGGATAGGCTGACGCAGACACGATGACTTGGAAGATAGAGGGGTGAGTCGGAGTGCAAAAGCTATGAACACGGTTGCGCAACAACCGATGGATGGATGGAACAAGATTCCGTGGCACAAGACCGAGCGGAATGTGTTCAAGCTCCAAAAACGCATCTATCAAGCCTCGCCGCGTGGAGAGGCGGGCTGCGTCCACCACCTCCAACGACTGCTGGTCAATTCACGGTCAGCGAAGTACCTGGCCGTGCGACGAGTCACTCAGGACAACCGCGGGAAGAAGACCGCGGGCGTGGACGGCATCAAAGCATTGACACCACGCGAGCGACTGGCATTGGCTGAAAACCTGACGCTGGATGGTCAGGCGCAGCCAGTGCGCCGAATCCGGATACCAAAGGCGAGCAACGAAGAGTGGCGGCCCTTGGGGATTCCCGTGCTGGCCGACCGGGCGCGCCAAAGCCTGGTCAAAGCGGCGCTCGAACCCGAATGGGAGGCGCGTTTTGAAGCGAACAGCTATGGCTTTCGTCCGGGGCGCAGTGCCCACGAGGCGATCAAAGCGATCTACGACGCGATCCGCCAGCAGCCCAAATGGGTCTTGGACGCGGACATCGCCCAAGGCTTTGACCGGATTGATCAAACTGCGCTCTTGGCCAAGCTCGCCACCAGTCCGACGTTGAGCAGAAATATCAAGGCGTGGCTGGCAGCGAGCGTGATGGACGGGGCAGAGTTGTTTCCGACCACGGCGGGAACGCCGCAGGGCGGAGTGATTACTCCTCTTACACAATAGACACATTCTCTCTTTCCATTACGCTTTCCCTCAAAAACCATCCTCTTTATATATCTGGTCGTAAGTATGCCAATTACCGTTGGCAGAAGTCTGGACCAGAGCAGAACACGCTGAGTTCTGCCGAGCATAAAGAGGTCTCGCATCATGGGAAAGAAGAAACCGTCGTCCCGTCTCTGGACGGTTCATCTGGAGTCACGCTATCGCCCCGACCGCGACGCACGGATCTCCAGAGCTGACTCTCTCGCCCTGCCCATCATCAACACACCAACCCGGAAAATCCAAGAGGAGGAAAAAGATCATGAAATTACTACCCCAGCGCGTGGCGATTTACGCTCGCGTTTCCAGTGAACAACAAGCCCAACATGGCACCATTCAATCGCAACTCGCGGCGGTGCAGGAATTCGCCGCGACGCAAGGGACGAAAGTTGATCCCGATTTGATCTTCGCTGATGATGGCATCAGCGGCACCACCCTCGCCCGACCACAGCTTGATGCGCTGCGTGACAAAGCTGCGGCTGGTGAAGTTGATCAGATCCTCGTTCTCAATCCAGATCGCCTCGCCAGAAAATATGCTCATCAACTGATGCTCGTCGAGGAGTTCAAAAAACTCTCAGTCGAAATCATCTTCGTCAATCGTCAGATTACGGCTTCGCCGGAAGATCAACTGCTCCTGCAGATTCAGGGCGTCATTTCCGAGTACGAACGTGAAAAGATAGTTGAGCGCCATCGCCGCGGCAAACTCCACAAGGCGCAACAGGGCAAAGTCTGCGTGCTCTCCGGCGCCCCTTATGGCTACGTTTATATTCCTGCCACTCAGACCGAAGAAGCTCGTTATGAAATCCACGAACGCGAGGCGGCCGTCGTCAAACGAGTCTTTCATCTGCTCGTGGATGAACATCGCAGCATCGGAGCCATCGCCCGCCTGCTCACCCAGGAACAGATTCCAACGCGCCGTGAAATCGGTCGCTCCCGAGCGATCGGTGATCTGGGCGATGCTGAGAAACCCGGCTTATACCGGGCACGCTGCTTATCGCAAAACTGAAGTCGTCGAGCGGAAGCGTCCGACCAAACAAGCTTTGGATCGTAATTTCTACCCCAAACATGTTCACTCCAGCACGCGGGATCGTCCGCCTGAGGACTGGATTCTGATTCCGGTTCCGGCCATCATCAGCCCAGAGGTCTTCACTCAAGCGCGAGAACGATTGGTCGAGAACAAGCGTTTTTCACCCCGCAATAATCAGAAGTACGAGTATCTGCTCAGTGGCTTGTTGCGTTGTCAGGAATGTGGCTATGCGCTCTATGGCAAGCCCGCTTCCAATTCAAAGTACAAGCGTCTCTATTATCGCTGCGCCGGACAGGACGGTCATCGCTGGACCCAGGGACGTGTCTGCGCGGCGCATCCAGTGCGGGTTGAGGCGCTCGATGAATTGGTCTGGCAACAAACCTCTCGCCTGCTGGAGCAACCTGACCTGGTGCTCAAGGAATACGCGGCTCGCGTGCAAAAGAAGCAGCGACAGCATAGTGATTTCAAAGATCTGCGCATGAAAAAAAGACGTGAGATCAAACAACAGGAACTGGAAAAAGAGCGCCTCCTCGATTTATATCAGACCGGGCGGGTCACCCTCACCGAGATCGAGTCGCGTTTGCAAGCGATTCGTGCCAAGATCAAAAAAGCGCAGGATGAAGGCACCCTGCTGGAAAAAGAAGCCAAAGAGGAAAGCCATCGGTTACAATTGATCGAGCAGTTCACGGATTTCACGCGACGCATGAACACGAACCTGTCGACGCTGAGTTTTGAGGAGCGCAAACAAATCGTGCGCTTACTGGTTGAAGAAGTCATGGTGAATACCAGCACTGACGAAATCACGGTGCGTCATATCCTGCCATTGGATCAAAAGTTTCCTTTGTGTAAGGAGAGTAATCTCGCCGTTATTGGCCAACGTCGCCTTGCACGGGTTGGAGACCATCAGCGTGGAACACTTCCCGAAACGGCGGGATTTCCGTCCGCCGAAGGTGGTGCGTTACGCCGATGATTTCGTGCGCCACGAGGCGCGAATTGAGCACGATGCAAGTGCATCTGCTGCCAGTCGTAGGACAGCAAGCCTATCCCCCTAGTCTTTGAATCGAGCAGTTCAGAGATGAGGGCACGCCGGGGGAGACAAAA
>Ga0207646_10001792_pt1 | contig 25960 bp, 22 predicted proteins | sample KBSK5502metaG_FD_184343 | JGI IMG/M metagenome (GOLD analysis project Ga0207646, IMG submission 184343) | Corn, switchgrass and miscanthus rhizosphere microbial communities from Kellogg Biological Station, Michigan, USA - KBS K5-50-2 metaG... | ecosystem: Host-associated > Plants > Roots >...
AGCAGCCGGTGGCAAACGCTCTGAGGATCAGGAAGAGCGAGAGGGGTTCAAGCGCTTTGACGGGCGCGTATTGACCGATGACCGGCTGGTGGTGCAAGACGAAGGCGTTCGTGAGCCCGACGACAATCAGCAGGAGCGCACTGACAATAAAAAAGTAGGTGGGCAGAGCGAAGATCGAACCCGATTCGCGCACCCCACGCAGGTTGAGGATCATCATCAGGGCAACCAGCGCGATGTCGATAGGAACCACGTAGTGCTCCAGTGCGCTGAAGAGGGAAGCCAGATTCTGCACCCCGGCAGCAATACTGACCGCGACGTTGAGCACATAGTCGATCAGCAGGGCAGCGGCGGCCACCAGGCCTGCCAGTGTGCCCAGGTTTTCCTTCGCCACGATGTATGACCCGCCTCCATTGGGGTAAGCGGGAATCGTCTGGCGGTAAGAGATCGCAACGATGCACAGCAGGCCGATGATCACCAGGCTAATGGGCAGCGTCAGCCCCAGGTGCTGCGACCCACCCGCAACCAGGTTGATCAGGATGGCTTCCGTCGCGTAGGCCACGGAGGAGATGGCGTCAGAAGAAAGCACGGCCAGCGCCTTGAATTTGGTCAGCCGTTCGTGTTCTGCCCCCGTCGTGGAGATGGGCACACCGATCAGGATGCGCTTGAGCAAGGCGGCCGACTGTCCCAGGCGAGTGTGAGGCGTGTAGGCGGCTTCAGTGGCCTCCACCACGCCGCTTTTGACGCGCCGGAATTCTGGATGGCTCGGAAGCACGATGCGCACGCGCGCATCCCCTGGCCGGCTGCCCCGGAGTTCCTCAGGGTGGCCAGGTAAGAGGAAGTCAATGTCACTCTCATCGAGAGGTGGTGGGTGACCGCTGGGCGCACCCTGATCAGGATCGTTTTTCAGCAACGGCTTGTCTGTTGCATCTCTGGCTTCTGCCTGCTTCTCTTCCATGCGCATATATTACTACATTAGCAAGCTATTTTCGATAGTTGCTAAAAATATGGACAAGTATTGCCTGTCCCTATTTCTCGCGTTCAGCTACGCCTGTTTACGAAACAACCGACTAGGCGGCAGGTTACACTACGGGCAACCTATCCCATAGCACCAGGATACACCTGTCAAAGGGAAACACGCGAAGGCGAGTGAACCCCTCGTCTCCGGCGTCTCACCGGACTGGTGTACTCTGAGGCATGCTGCTGTTTCCATGCCTCATGACGCTGCATGAGCACGGCTTTGATGGCTGTTCGGTCACGGCACGCGCGCAATTGGGCGTCCCCCACGCGACGACTCAGGTTGATCGCTGCGTTGTGGTCAGCGTGAGCCTGGAAGCCGCACACCTTGCAACAAAACGTTTGTTGGTTCGGTCGATTGCCGCGGTCGGTATAGTGACACGCACTGCACTCCTGGGAACTGTACGCACTGATGACCAGGGTTGCCACAACCCCACGTTTCTGGCTATTCCATCGGATTTGCGCGGGAATCTGTCCTAAATTGGACGCCCTCAGATAGGCATTTTGTGCCCGCGCCTTGAACCGCATCGAAGCCACCGATAACTGTTCATAGGCAAACTGGACGCCTTCGTGTGCTGGATCAATGAAACACTGGCGAACGGCACGATTGATCTCTTGCTTGACATGCCGAAGAAGTTTCTGCCCCGTGCGGCTGCTGGTGGATGGCAGGGTCGCTGCGCCTTTTTTCTGCAAACACGCCCGCAGTTTGGCCTTTCTGCGACGCTTGGCACGATCCCGCTTGTGCCTGGCACGCAGGTTCTTGTGGAATGCGCCGTAGTGCTTGCCCGTGCTGGTGGTGACGAAGTTGGCAATGCCCACATCAATGCCGACCACCGGCGCATCTGGTCGTGTCTGAATAATTACCTCCTCGTCATAAGAGAGGGTGAGCCACCACACCCCAGCACGCTTATTGAGCTGCACACTGCTGTTCAATTTCTTCGCTTGCCGGGTTTTGGGGTCTGTGAGTTGCTCTTTGTGATACTCCGCCAGCTTAACGGGGACCTGCATGGGCCGACCTTTCTCCAGGGTGCTGATGGTCAGCCAGTAATCATAGGTCGAATCGCGGGACTTCTCCAGCTTCACCACATTGGCATTGGCCTGAATACATGGCTGTCTCAACACAGGCACGTTCCATTCGCGCCATTGCGGCTCCTGTGCGGATGCCGTTAAGGTTCCCTCTGCTTGTTGTTGCTGGTACCGCAAGAGATCATCCTGGTACTGCTGATAGGCAGCAGTCCGATTACTACGCCAGGACTGCGCAATGCCTGCCGCTTGTTGGATGGCGACCCGGTGCCAGCGTTCGGAAAGAGACGTGGGAAAGAGCGGAGCGCGCAGCTTGTTAGGTCGCTCTTCCATACAAAAGAGTGTGACGTACTGCTGGCAGAGTGCCAGATACACTGGGGCAAGCGCGTCGAGGGCAGCCAGCTTGCCTGGATTGGCCTCAGTCAAGCGAATATGGGTCACGGCTTTGGTGATGGTATGCGGCTGGGCGGCTTTCCTCTCGCGCTGGCGCTTCTGCTGCATGTTCATGGCTCTTTCTGCTCGTTCCTCTCTGTCTATCTCTTCTTTTACGCCTCTTGCAAAGCGGTCATGGGCAAGGGTTCGGTTTTGTGCTCAGCAGAAGCTTGCTCGCGCTTTATCTGTCTCTATCGCAGATTTGATTGAAGAAGTCAATGAAACTGAGAAGTAGCTGGACCTTTTATTATGTGTGTGATTTTACCCAACACTTAGACAACGTCTCTGAAGCATATCCTGGTTCTCCCGCAGGCCCGCTGATAGGACAAGGGGTCTGTCTTAGGCCCCTCATATGTCTTCAGGCATATAAAACACCCTTCTCTTCTCATCCTCTGCTTGAAATGATCTTTTCCACCCATGCCGGTATCTGTTGCATGAGGATATCAATCTGTGGAGAACGAGCGATAGCTCCCGTAGGATAGCGACTCAGATATTCTATGATACTCCAGACCTTGGCTACGACAATCTCCTGGGTAAAAAACGGCATCTCTTGAGTAATGAGCGATGAAGAGCGACTTTCCAATCCCAGATAGGTTGTGGCTACCGCCTGGAAAACTGCCCTATCACCCAGGCCCGGAACGGTAATCGCCAGATCTATTGCTGGCGTTGCTTTCCCAAAACGCTCCCAATCGTACAAGACAAGTGTCCCATCATCTCGCAGTCCCCAATTGGTGGGATTCGGGTCTCCAGAGATCCAGCACCGAGGGGTAAAGAGCATTTGGTGACTCAGTTGGAGATCCTGAAGGATGGGAGCCAGACGACGAGCCTGTGCAGAAGGGAAGCAGGCAAGAGCCTCATTGGTCATGGCATCAGACCAGCTTGGTTCAAAGGGAGAGAATGCCAGGTTGAGAGGAAGCCTTTGGTGGAGGCGTTGGAGTACGGTCAGCATCTCTTGATCAGCGCTCCAGCGAACGCGTGGCAAAGGAGTCGGGATATCTTCAAGGACAAGCCAGAAGGTCTCAGCATCCCTGCCAGACCATTCGAGACGAGGGATTGGAACATCCAGTGCCACAAGGGTGGGAGCAATTTTCGCATAGAAGAGACCCTCGCGTGGCTGTGTGCACCGTTTGACAACCACGCTTTGCTTTGAAGACTGCACACGCCAGACGGCGTGGCTTAGTCCTCCTGCCAGAAGCGCGATGTGCAAGGGCACACCATAGCTCTCCAAGAGAACAGTGCGAAGACGTTCGGGCCAGGACTCAGGAAACGACATGTTTCTTCCTTCAAAGGGAACGCCATTTTACGGCCTCAAAAGCATGATCATAAGTTCGAATCGCATCAGGGATGATATCTTGCTGGAAGACTTTGTTTGGCTCTTTAGTCTACCATATTTCGCACCAGCGAACCTGCGGGCTTATAAAACACGCCCATCCATCGGTCGGCTGGCTGTTAGATTGTAACAATAATTCATTTTCGCTCATCCATAGCCTGCATCAAAATCGCTGCTGCTCAATGTGATATACTGAGTAATGAGAGAAAAGGGATAAAGATATGCAGGCTATCGAGCGCATTCCAACACTTGAACCCAGAAAGCCGATCGATTTGTCGCGCGTTCTGCTAGAGACTGTCATCGCTATTGTCGGCGCTTTGCTGGTGACAGGGATCATTTACTTTTTCCATCTCTATCCACTCATTCCAAATATCTCGTTCCTGTATCTACTGGTAGTGCTGGGATTGGCAAGTAGCTTCGGCCTCTATGCCGCCATTGTCGCATCTCTCACTGCCTTTCTCTCCTTCGACTACTTCCTGGTGCCACCTCTCTACGTGTTTACCATTAACCGCTGGGAAGAATGGGTTGCCCTCTTTATCTTCCTGCTGACGGCTCTCCTGACCAGTCAATTAACGGTCGTCCTTCGTGAGCGCACCGCCCTTGCCCGACGTCGTGAGCGCGAGTCGAAGATTTTGTATGAACTGATCCGTCTTGCCAACTCGCAAGAACTCTTCGAGGAGCAGCTGGGCATCGTGGTCGAGTCCATCGTACGCGTATTCGCAGCCTGGGGGGTGTGCGACTGTGCCTTGCTCCTGCCCGGTCCAGATGAAACCCTCACGCTGCCCGCCCAAGCCACTATCGGCAGCAGAGAGCTTGTCCTATCCCAGGAGGAGCAGGCCATGGCAGTATCAGCTCTAACTCAGGGACGCATGATGGAGAAGCGCACTACTCCTCCCCCTGACTATCGCGATAGCGTCACCCATATCAGTCAATACAGTAACATAGGGCCTGTCACAACCCTCCGCTTCATTCCCTTGAAGACCGCAGATCAGGTGCTTGGCGTACTCGCACTGCACATTCAACATCCTGTACCCTGGTTTACCACCATTGAACGTATGCAACAGGAGCAGGCGCGCTCCAATTCTCGCATCGACTTCTTCTGGACCTTCCTTGAGCAGGCCACATCTATCCTTGAGCGTGCGCGCCTTCGCTCGTCAGTGGCATCCAGAAACGAGTAGAGTTTATTTTCATGAGGTATTTTTTCTGGTGGATTTTCCAGCCTTTTTTCGACTCTTCAACACCAATTTCCCCAAATCCGTCAAACAAACTGCGGAATGTGGGGTACATCCAGATTTGTCTGTATTTTTGCTATATTTCCTAAAACCAGCTATAGGTTGCGCGCGCGACTGCTTCCCACCGGAGCCCTTCTTCTCGCACATGTCCTGGTCCGCTATGGAATGGATGAGGCGCATGTCAAACCAAATGGCATTCGGGGCGGCCTGGCTGTAAGCTTTGCGCGATATGGAGACGATTGGAGAAAAAATCTTCCTTAGTTATGTCAAGGTCAGGTTCGTTTGATCTGCCCCCGGTCACTGGCTCGATGGCGGATCCAGCGGCGGAAAGCGACCAGTGCCCATACTCCCTCTACCACGCCAAATGGCCAGGTCCCGGCTAGCCACCCATACACCGACGAGGCCGCACACGCCAGCGCAAAGGCGAGCACCCACCAGGGAGAACGCTCTTCAAGCGTATAGAAGAGGAGCATGAACGCTACTGCGCCCGCGCCAAAAAGTGTCAGCATTCATCACCTCCTTGATGCTGTGGTTTGTCTCTCTCCATCTTACTCGAAATCTTTCTGCCTGTATTGTCGTCGTCTCGCTGCTGATACCCTGCTCTGGGCTCAGCGGACGAAAGAATGCATAACCTGGGCGAAGAAGCCGAAAGCGATGATGACCAAGCAGACGACCAGCACGATGAGTGCGATGCGGATCGCTTGCCGGTAACGACCCCCGAGCTTAGGCCGATCGGGAACATAGTCCACCGGTGTCACCGTGTCTAAGTACTGCAGGTCGTTGAGCAAATCCCGCATGCAAGCATACCGCCTGGCCGGGTCTCGCCGGATGGAGCGCATGACTAGCGTCGCCAGTGCAGGGGAGACGGACGGATTGCGCCCGAGGATCCCCGGTGGGTCGTGGGAGGTGTGCCTGGTGACGAGTGGAAATCCATCGTGTTCCTCAAATGGAGTTCGCCCGCAGAGCAGCTCATAAAGGACAACCCCAACGGCATAGATATCAGCCCGCGCATCCCCATCTCTCCCCCGCAGGCGTTCAGGAGCCATGTAGTCTGGTGTGCCGATGGGCGACGAAAAACCCTGCCAGATGCCACGCTGTTCCCCCTCAAGGAGAGCGATGCCAAAGTCTAGCAATTTGACGTCGTCACTCCGCAGGAGCAGGATGTTTTCTGGCTTGATGTCGCGGTGGGTCACCCCGTTTTCGTGGACATAGAGCAGCGCTTCACACACCTGAAGGAGGATGCACCGCACCTCTGCTGGAGGCAGCAGCGCTGGTGCCCGTTCCCGCATGACGGCCCGCAGGGTCCGACCATGCAGATACTCCATGACCAGGTATTCCCTGCTCCGCTGTTCGCCCAGATTCAGGTGTCGCAGTATGTGGGGATGATCCAGGCGTTTGCCGATTTCCTCTTCGCGCTTGTAGCGCTTGAAAACAGCCGCACCACCGATCACCTCGTCGTCGGGAAACTTGAGTACGACCTCTTGCTGCGCATGCCAGTCATGCGCAAGGTAGACATGGCTCGCGCCCCCTCGTCCAAGCGGACGGATGATCTCATAGTGATCAATCCTCTGACCCGGATGGTAGACCGTTGGCATTTGACACACATCCTTCCTCTTCATCTGCCGGAAAGCCCCTCGTAAGCGTCTACGGGTCCGTTCCGTTCAATGGCTGTGTCGGCACTCCAAGGACCCGCTACACGGGAGGCTCAAACCCCGAGCTTCAGTTCTCAAGATACTTCACTCATTGTTTGCTCTACCTCGAGCGCGCAAGCGTGCCCGCTCGATGCTCATGATAGCCTCATCGAGAAAGGTCCAAAAAAAGATGGCCTGATCGTCGGGCTGCTCCTGTTGTTCCAGCATACGTTGTGCGCTCGCAAACCACGACACCCCATGTTCAATGCGCAGGCAGAGCACACCCAGTACCTGGTTAGCAGTCTTGAGGGGGATCAGACGTAATATCGAGTGCTGTGGCGAAGCAGCAGAAGCAGATTGAGTAGCCGGTGAAGCCTGACTTACCTCCCTCATTTTTCCCTGAGCCATCACCTCTTGAGCTGCCACCACCTCGTCGTGTGACAGGGTGAAATGCTCGATGCGGATAGGGGCATCTGCCTGAATGCTGAGTGTTCCGTCTTCGTCAGGGACCAGCAACGCGCACTCGCGCACCCCCCAGGGAGAAAACACTCTGACGAGAGCCAACGCGATGGTATCCAGTTGCTCATCCAGGCGGTTTGTGCTATTGATGACACGCCCCGCTTCATAGAGAATCCGTGCCTCACGCTCTCGTAGTCTCGCCTGCTCGACGCTTTGCCGCGCCACTGCCGCTAGTTGGCTCGTGATCAGGGCCGTCGCGAGAAAGACAAACAGCGCAATCCATTCCTCCCAGCGCGAGATGACAAAGGTATACAGCGGAGGAACGAGAAAAAAATCGAATGAGAGAAAGGCAACCACCGAGGCCACGAGCGCCGCAAAGCGGCCGCGCGTGCTTGCCAGAACCAGGATGACCAACAGGTAGACAATAGAAATGTTGGGAATGGTTGGATACAAATGGTATCCGTAAATGATGCCCGTCACGGCCAGCGCTCCTCCCGCTCCCAGCAAGCTATCAATGAGGTACTGCTGTCCAGACTTCTTTGCACGCACTGGGAGTTGTGGAATCTGTTCAATTGCTTGCATAGGAACTCCTTTCGCCCTGTACCTGGTAAAATAGCATATTCCCCTGACCCTTTAGAAATCTTTAAAGCTACGCGACACCCCCCATACTGCGACTAACCCGATCAGTGGGAAAAGCACGAGGCCCAGCGTGGTATAGAGCGTCAGGTTGGCCGCTTCAGACGCATAGGTCTGGTCGAAGTGGCCCCGGTCTACGAGACTGAGCTGGTCGACTGCATCGGTAAACTTGCCAAACGTCTGATTCGAGATGCCCGTGCTGATACGCTCAGCTGTAATGATTCTTTGGGAATCTCCCATATTTCTTGCTGCTGCACGTATATGTCCATCAATCGTGAAGTAGCCGTTCCAATTTGTCTGCATGGCCGCCAGGGGCTGATCCTCTTCCGGCCAGGTGCGGTTGGCTTGCACCTGTGTGATGAGCATCCTCACCCTGCTGGTATTATCCAGCCAGTCCTGCTGCCAGCGGTCGGCCGCAGCCTGGTCGCCGAATTCGAGCGCAATCAGCCAGCGCGACTCGTCGGCGTTGGCTGCTGTTCCATAGTGCTTGAGCTGCGCGGCATAGTAGACGCTGTCATAGTCTTCACTGACCATCTGACCATAAGCGCCGTGCTGTCCCGAGAGCTCGAAGAGATGCGTCGCCACGAAGAAACTGAACACGATGCCCACAAGCAGGGCCATGGTCAGTCCGATATTGACGAAACGGTGCGTTACTGCTGCCATGCGCCACGCGGCGAATCCGATCAGCAGGCAGAAGACAAGGCAAAAGAGCAGGGTAAGCACGATCGTGTAGCCCAGGAAGTTCCCCGTGTCATGGTAGGCGTTATCGAGAAACCCCTTGTTGATGCTGTTGAGGCAGTCGATATTGTCCTGGATGCTGCCCAGAGGCCAGTCTTTGGCTGCGACAGTACGATTGCCAAGGGGATCGTTGATCACACAGGTCGGGATGCCCTGCTCGTTATAGACGGGGTTGCCGGAGGCATCGACGGTGGGCCGCTGCGTGATGCGCTGGAGCAGCACGTTGTTAGCAGCGATGTAGGCCTGACGGGCCCCAATGAGATGGACGTCAGTCGGATCGGTCTTCTTGGCTGCCAGTCCGTACTCGTGCCGCATCACGGAGATGTCGCCAACGTATTCTTCAAAGCCCGCTGTGATGCGCTCGACAGCGGTGCGCTCGCCCGGATAGGTCACGTTGTGGGCAGCAATGTAGAGCTCCTTGTTGGCAAGTGTGATCTCGGCACTGATGGTCAGATCATCGCACTGGTGGATGGTGATATTACCCGGATTGTAGCTGGTACCAGGGATGGGACATGCGACCTGCTCGGTCAAGCCTGCTGCTGCCAGGTAGTCGGCAGATTTCGCATCGATGTCCTGAATATATTCGGCCATCGCCTGGGCAGCATCGACGCTGGGGACGCTGTCGATGGCAATCGTGTGCAGATAGGCATACGACTGGCGAAAAGCCCCTGAGATGAACAGTCCTGCCAGCACTGCAACGAGCAGGATGCAGAGAGCCAGAACGGTAAATTGCCCTTTGAGCGTCCCTCTGCCCTGGTTCCAGAGCGACTTGACGTCAATGCGCCGCCATAGTGGGACCCTATTTCCTGTAGACCCGGCACCAGGGGAGGGCGTTGCGTATTGCGGTGACGACTGCTGCGTTGGTCCTGGTTTTGTCGAGAGAGCCATAAGTGTAGCCTTTCATCCCGCTATTTCAATTTCGAAGTGCGGCCAACATTAATCGCCAGGGTTTTACGCGCGATGGCATCGGCCTGCTTGTTGAGACGGATCGTGCCGTTGGCGTCCTTGAGCACAATCGTGCCGAGCAGTTTCGTGATGCGCTCGTTGTGCGTGCGCTCGCTGATCTCGAGCGCCTCGCCTAGTAGACGAGTCGCGCGCTCGTTATCACCCGCCGCGAGCGCCGCCTGGCCCTCCTGGATACGCTGCGATAGCTCTTCCTGGTTCGTGTAGTGGGCGATGTGCGGCTCGATCTGCGCGGCCTGGGCTGCATCTTCGGTCCACTGGGCAAAAACCCAGCCCTCACGGGCGCTCTTCTCTTCCTGCTCCCCTGTCCCGGCGGCGAAGTACTTCATGCCGGGCCGCAGCAAGAGAAACTGTTGGCCAGGAGGATAGATCGGCGTCTCGAAATCGCACAGGTACTCGTACTGGTCGCCCGCAGCGAACGAGCCGAGGTCGACGACCTGCTGGCGAGCGTTGGCCGGGTCTGGTTGCAGGCCCAGAGGCACAAGTGTGGGATAGACCTGTTGTATGCGTGTGATCGTGACGCCTACCGGGGACCAGAGGGAGAGGCGCACGTTCATCAAGGCCGTCTTGCGCATCTCATTGAACGAGTTTGCAAACGCCGTCGCAACCTGTAGGGGCGTGGGGATGATGTCGGCGGTCCCATGGGTCGCATCGGCAATGTGGCGCAGTTCCGCCGCGTCCCAATCGGTTCCGACCCCCCAGGCGTTGACGCTGATATTGGCCGCCGCACAACGCGCAACCGCCTCGTTGAGCACAGGGCGTTTCTCGCCTTCGTTTTTGCCATCGGTCAGAAACAAAATCTTTGTCGCCCTGGTGCGGTCCTGGCCGAGCCTGTCGACGACTGCATTGAGCGCAGTGCTCATACAGGTTCCTCCACCACTGGAAACAGCTTGAAGAGCCTGTACTGCGCGCCGCTTATTCTCCGGAGTGCCCGGCTGCGGACCGAAGTTGATGCGCGCGTAATTGTTAAAGGTGACGAGCAAAAAGTTCATCGTCTCATCAACGGCCTGTACCACCTTGATGGCCCCATCGCGGGCGGCGCTCATGCGCTCACCCTCCATTGAGCCAGAGTGATCAAGGGCAATAGCCAGTGTCAGGGGTGCGGGTGCGAGACCGGCAGCGGAGTCCAACCCGACCGAGAGGAGCGCTTGTGTCGCTTGCTGATCGACACGTAGATACGGGTTGTTATAAGCGTTGATAGTGAACATAGGTCAATCCTTTTCTCTCATGTTTGATCTTACCAGAGGCGCCAGGGGGAAACTTCGAATTTGCGACGAACGACGGCTTCGCGACCCTGCGTATGTTGCTCCCGTCTCAAGTACTCTTTGTAGCTTTCCGCGGAGGCGGCTCCCAGCGTCGCGGGTCTTGTATCGGTGACGCCTGCGATGGCGACTCCTGGTGGCAACTGGCTCGCGCGGGCCATCTGCCAGGCCGCTCTGTAGACGTCGCCGCGCGCAAGGAAGTAGCGTGCATCCTCGGTGCGTCCTTCCAAAGCGCTCACAGCGTGAGAAGCTTGCTCAATGTTTTGAACGGTCAGTGGGGTGATGCGATTGAGGTAAAGATCGCAGAGCAACAACTGGGCATCGACATACTTTGCTGCCGCCTCGCTCACGCCGTTCAGCACCTTGATGGCATCGTTCCAGTGCCGCAAATTGAGCAGCGAACTAGTGATGCCCAGAATGGCATCTGTATTGCTCGGGTCCGCCCTGAGGACGGTCGTGTAAAGCGTTACAGCAGAGGCGTCGTCGCCCGCGTGCGCCTTCACGCGAGCAAGTGCTTGCAATGGTGACAACTCTCCCGGCAGGTCGGCGATCACCTCCTGGTATTTGTCGGCGGCGAGAGCGAAACGCTCCTGCGCTTCGAGAAATCGTCCCGTATACCAGGTGATCTTCCAGTGGTGCGATGTCAGCCTCCGCGCCCAGGCTAACTCGGCTTCCGCCTGCGAGAACTCACCGAGATCGATCAACACTTCGCAGAGGCGCAAATGGGCATCAAGGCTTTTGATATAGCTACCAACAGCCTGCCTGTACAGACTGAGCGCGGAATCGTAGTTCCCGCTGCGCAGTGCCTGGTCCCCAACGCGCAGGAGATCGATAGCCCTGTCGTTTTCGTCCAGGGCAACCTCTCCACGCGGACCCAGTTTTCCCGATGTGGTTGTCACACTTGAAACGAACAGGCGAGAACTCACCGGAACGCCAGGCTTACCCCCGGCGATGAAGCGCAGTACTCCCGCTAGCTGGTCCGAGAGTTCTTCCGCAGTATGAAAGCGCCGCGCGGGTTGGGCGTGTGTCCCCTTCTGGAGCAGGCGATAGAGTTCGGGATGGTCACGGAAGGCTTTGTAACGCTCGGCTGCTGGCATCCCGAAAATGGGATCAGCGAGATCCATCCGACTGACCATGTAGGCCAGCGTGCGGCAGATGGAATAGAGATCGGTCTCGGGGGAGGGCGCTTTGACGGCCTCGGGAGCGTAGAAGCCGTGTGTGCCGTAGACATCGTCGGGCTTTGGAACGTACTTAATGACCGTCCCCAGATCGATCAACTTGACGACCTGCGTGCCATCTTTGAGCACTTCGAGCATTACGTTCTGCGGTTTGAAGTCGCAATACACCAGCCCCAGTTTTGCCAGGTATGAGAAGGCGGGCAGGATGCCTATCATGTACTTGATGGCATCCGCGGCATCGAATGGTTGTCCGCGTTCGTCCATAATCTGATCCAGGGTCTTGCCCCCGACGTATTCCATCACGATGTAGCCGTGCGTGCCCACGGTGATGAAGTCATAGATCGAGACAATATTGGCGTGTTTCACCGCAGCCAGGAATTCGCGCTCCTTAATGCTCTGCGTAACCAGGTCGGGATCATCGTCGCTGAGGAGCGCCTTGATCACGACGCGGCGCTTGAGCACCTCGTCTTCGGCGAGGTAGACCGCTCCCATGCCACCGGCCCCGATCTCTTTCGTGATGCGGTATTTGCCATTCAGCACACTACCAACGCCAAGCTGCACCATTGGAGAAACAAGAGGCGGCTGGCTGATCGCTGGCGAAGCAGCCGGACTCGTAACCGTCGCAAAGCGATAGCCGCAGGAATTGCAAAACTTCACTCCGGGGGCATGGGGAGTATGGCATTGCGGGCATTCCTCTTGTTGTTGCGAAGGAGGGGAGAAGCCGGTCGGGCGTGTTACAATCGTCGCCGTTGCCAGTACCACGCCACACCGCTCGCAGATCTCATCACCCGGCGTGATGGGCTGCTGACAGTTCGGACAGACGGCCACACTGTGAGCCTGAGCCGGCGAACTCGCCGGTGCTGCAGAAGCAGCTGCCGTTACGCGAACCGGTTGAGCACCCAGAGATGAAAGAACGGCGCCGCAGTTTTCACAGATGTCATCAGTGGGCGCGACTGGCTGACGACAGTTCGGACAAGCAGACCCACTCATATCGTTTCCTTACTATTCTTTCTCGGATGTATTCATTCCGTATTTATTCCGTCTTTCAGCTATGTCAGTGATCGAAAAGCTCAACTCCAGAGAGAAGTATAGGGCAAAAAGAGTCAATGCGAGTTCTGGATACGTGGGAAAATGTTCTGGAAATGCTCAAGAATTGGAGAGAATTAGAGGCATGATTGTCTCGTGGGCTTACCATTGTTTTGCAAGGGCGCGTATGCTATACTTACGAGTAGAGATCTCTTGGCATCATAGGGAGCACCGGGAAGTCTGGTCGGTCTGAGGTTTCGTGTGCACGTTTCGCAGAAGAAAGACGTGCGTCGGACATCAGGCCATCAGATCAGAACCGGTGCTTTTCTTGTCTAGAAGAGCTGCGACCATGGCAAGGCAACAAAGGTTTCTCAGAAAGCGAGGGTATCATGAGCGTTCTTTCAATTTTGGCATCATCTCTGAGCGCACTGTTCGGTCTCTACTGCGTGATCTGGGGTATTGTCGCTTCGTCCGTTCCGACACAGGAGCGCGCTGGCAGTGCTTTCCTTGGGGTGCTTTTCCTGCTGCTGGCCTTCGTGTATGTTCGCGTAATCCGCCCCCGTGAGCAATAGGAGAGCATGCTTACCCTCAACATCCTTTCACCTTTTCCCGTTGCGCTCCTCCTCTTCCTCATCTCGCTCGTCATCGTGACGGCGACTTCTGCCTGGTTCACGCGCAGGCTTGAAGCGCTCTGTGAACTGTTTGGCCTCTCAATAGGAATACTGAGCCTGCTCAGCGCCATCGGGGCCAACATTCCCAATTACGCAGCTTCCACCCTCGCGATCATTAGTGGTCATATCGATGTTGGCATTGGCATCATCGTCGGCTCCGGCATCTACAACATCGCTATCGCCCTCGGTCTCTGCACGCTTGCCTTACGGGAAACTTCGGGTATCGCGCTCAATGCTCAAGAATCGCAGGACGTGCGCGGTATCGCCTGGTATGCGCTCGCCATCATGCTCAGTATCCTGGTAGTCATTGCGCTGCTTCCGTCAGCGGCCGTGACCGTGGAGAACCGGCGGGCAGGCGCGTCACACCTCCTTCTGCTGGCTGCGCTTGTAGTCGTTCTGTGGATATTCAGCGCGCTCATCGTGCATATTCTCAGGCGTTCTCATCCTGCACCGGCATCATCGCTCGCCACGCACAGTCTTACCCATCTGAGTGCATCTCCGGCTGTACGCGTTTTCCGTGTGAGCGGCGAGGTTGTTCTCTCGCTGGTAGTAGCCCTGATGGGCGTCGTCGTGATGGTGCAGTCAGGGCAAACGGTTGCCACCGACCTGCACCTGCCGCAGGCGCTGATCGGCTTAGTCGTGCTCGCTGTGGCTACGTCATTGCCCAATACCGTCGTGGCAATAAGCCTCGCGCGCACAGGCGAGGCGGCTGCGTCCGTTGAGGAGATTTTCAGCAGCAACAGCATCAATGCTGCGCTGGGAGTAGCGTTGCCGCTGCTCTTCTGGCAAGGGGTGCTGCATGACCGCTCCATTCTCTTCCTGGATATGCCGCTCACGATCCTCCTCACGCTGGGAATGTTCGCAGGCGTGTTCAAGCGCCGTATGAGCAGCACCTTTGGCGTGGTGCTGTTGTGCATCTACGCTGCCTGGGTGATCGTGCATGTCTGGATTTAATGGCCCTGCGTTAAGGAAGAGACCTCGTAGCCGCAAAGTAGATAAGTGCGGCGCAGTTTTATAGCATGTGATGCCTTGGGTGAGTTTCTCCCGCAAGGGGGAGCTTCGCTCTACCCCCTGTGTTCTCAAGCATGCCCGCACGTACCGAAAGCAAAAAGCCTGCTCACGGCACTTAATCGCCCCCCGAACTGCCGAGATTCTCGCTCAGCCCAACAACTTTGACCTGGACGCTGGCCCAGGTCGGTTGCATCGTGGTTCCTTGAATGGCAAAGCTGGCTGTTGCGTCGCCTGGCACATTATCCACGTTGAAAAAAGCGGTTGCACCGACGATGGCTCCTGAAGCATCCAGCAGCGCGGCCTGGACGTAAATATCATGCTGCTTGGTGTCGCCATTTTTGATCTTCCCGTCCACCTCAAAGCTGTGGTGTCCCGCAACTAATTTCGCGGTGGGTTGACCAACCAGCGTCATCATCGGGAGGAGAGCTTTTTCTTTCGACGTCGCTGACGTACCAACTGCTTGAGTCGCGGTTGGAGTTGAAGTAGCTGTTGTGGATGAGCTAGAGGTAGTGTTGCCGCACGCCGTCAACACGGGCACAAGCAGCAGACCGACGAGCATGGAGAAAGACATTTGCTGTTTTACAAGGGACATTCGCGTGGATTAGTATGCTCCTCTACATATTTCCCCTCATTTGGGTTGACGACGCTCAACATTGTGAGGGTGTGATATCAAAGCTTGGGCGGTTTCTGTCAGTTCGTGAACGGGAAACCACTGCGTCAAAGTACAAGGTATCTGAGTGCTCTCGTATGGGTGACGATCGCTTTGTCTATTTCCAACAAACTACTTTTTTGCTCGTTTTTGCGGATGGTCTGGGTGAGAGGAGCTCTGACCCTATTTTTTAGGGATCAGGTGCTCCCGTTCAGCCTATGAAGCGCTCAGCAGGACTTTCACCATCACGGCTCCAGCAATGACGTGGTTCCCTGTGTAGCTGTACAGCACGATGCTTCCTTCCTGTGTCCCGCCCTGGAAGCTCGATGTATAGGGAACGCGTATCACAAAGGGAGTGTTCCCAGCTCCACTTGCTTGCGTCACCGTGGCCTGGCCAATCGCGGTCCGATCATGATCGAAGACCGTGATGGTGGTCAGCTTGCCGGCGAAGGCTGCATTGCTCCCCGTCACCTGCACGGGACTGGTCAGCTGCTGCAGAGGCGGTGGAGCGGTGATGGATATGCCATCGGTTGCCACGTCGGTGACCTCCCAAATGCCGCCGTTGGTATTGAGTTCCAGACGACTGAGCGAAAGCCGGATAGCCGCAGTGGCCGCCGACGGATTCTTGACCAGGACGACAGCTCGCGCGTCGTGTGTCTGGCCCCCGCTCACCACGGTCGTGGGAGGAGTGGGGTCCCACCCCAGGACGAACTGGGCGAAGTTCTGGGCGGTGGTGACCGCGCTGAGCCGCCATTGCTGAAACCCCTGGCCCGTATTCACCTCGTGCTGCTCAAATTCGGCCTGGTAGCGCGTCAGATCCGGGTAGAGGCCCGGGAAGGCCACTTGCGTGAGCGTCCCGGCGCTGTCCGACCACTTGAATTCCCGGTAGAGATCGACCAGTTGTTCTGCGGGGGGATGCCCTTTATTCTGGCTGGAGTTCGGGTCAACCTGCCCCGTGAGGAGTGTATTGTAGGTACTGATACTGACATCGCCTTGCAGCAGCCCGGTAAGGGCGAAGATCCGAACCGGCTTCGTGCTGGTGATCGCGGTATACACATCGATGTCCAGCATGAAGGGAGCGAAGCTTCCGCGCACGTTGACGACCGCTTGAAGTGTGGGCACGCCCATCAGATAGCCACAGATCACGCCCTCGACCATCTTCGTGGGATTCGTGCCCACGAAGGCATTCCAGTGCGCGGGAGCTTGTACGGCGGCCGGACAGGGCTGCGGGCCGAGTTGGATACCTGCTGCGGTAGCGGTCGGCGGTGTTGTGGTTCCTGTCGCACTCCCACTCCCATTGCCACTGCCCTGATCGCAGGCTGCCAGCACGAGAGTGAGCGCCAGGAAGACGAGTGGGCTCACGCGCCGCCATTGCTTGTGAGCAAGGAGAGATCTCTTCATGTTCTGTCTCCGCACACGCATAACATAGCCCGCCTTACCCATGACACGCTGGTGTCGGGTGGGAAGGCGGGCAGACGATCGCTATTCTCAAAGGGGCTTGCCATGCACCTCTTGTAGATGAGCACCCTCCACAGCATTTCTCTCCCATGCTGGTTCCCCTGGCCTGTCAGCTTGCCTTGCTTCGCCATCAGCATCTCATCCTTTCTTGTCTTCTCGTGCTGCTCGGAACAGAGATGTGTTCCCCTGGCCTCCACTGCATAGAACGTCCCAGCCCACCGCTAGCAACACATATCTATCAGATCCCTCACCTCCTACAGAAAGAAGGCGCATTCCAGAGGTGGACGATCGTATCAGCACCCCCCCAGGCAAGGCGGGTGCCATCGGGTGACCATGCCACACTCAAGGTCCCGGAAGCCTCGCCCGCGCTTGACGGTACTGGATCGCTGATCAAGAGGTGCCCGGTCATGGCCTTCCACACCTGCACGGTTTCCATCGGGTGCTCATCGCTCGTATTGCCGGTTGCTGTGGCAACGCACACCCCGCTCGGCGACCACGCCACAGCCCAGACGGCAGCTGCTTGACCACGATAGGTGAGGAGGTGCCGCCCGCTTGCCGCGTTCCACACCTGCACCGTTTCATCCTGGCTCGCCGAGGCGATGTGGGCTCCATCAGGCGACCAGGCCACGGCCCAGACTGAGTCGAGGTGCCCGGTGTAGGTCACCAGCCGCTGCCCGGCGGTCGCATTCCATATCTGGATGGTGTTATCGTTGCCGCCCGAGACGATCCGCGTGCCGTCGGGTGACCACGCCAGCGCTCTCACACCCGCTGTATGACCGCGATAGGTGAGCAGGCGCCGTCCGCTCTTCGCGTCCCACACCTGCACCGTGCTGTCATCGCTTCCCGAGGCGATGCGCGTCCCATCGGGCGACCAGGCCAGTGTATAAACGGTGCCGGTATGCCCGGTGTACAGCACGAGCCGATGGCCCCTCCTCGCATCCCACACCTGGACGGTGCTATCATTGCCTCCCGAGGCGATGCGCGTGCCGTCGGGTGACCACGCGACCACGAAGACCGTACTGGTATGCCCATGATAGGCGGTGATCGTCTCGGCCTGCGTTGGCCCGCTTGCCGCAGGCGTGATGGCGGAAGGAGCTGGAGCGGGAGCACAGGCCTCGACAAGCAGGAAGAGGTACAGGCTCACCCAGCGAACGCGACGCCAGGGAGCAGACGTCATCTTCATCGCGCTTCTTCTCATTGATTCCCACTCCTCCCATGCTCGGGATGCGCGGCTGCCTGGATGGAGCGATCCTCTTCCTCCGGCAGATGTACCCCCCGGAAGATGGACCACAGGGTGAGGTCGTAGGCCGCTTTGAGCGCCCCCGCCAGCAGAAAGGGCAGTCCCAATACGAGCAAAGAACCTTGTAAGAGTAGCCCCGAAACAATCGGACTGGTTGCCGAGCCCAGGCTGCGAGCCAACGAGGTGACGCTGGCCGCAGCCGTGCGCTCCTCCGGGTCCACCAGGGCCATCGTGTAGGCCTGACGCGTCGGCACGTCCATCTGCGAGAGCGCCTGGCGCAGGAGCAGCAGTGCTGCCCCGATGGGAAAGGTGGGCGCGAAGGCCACCAGGGCCAGCAGCACGTTGGAGGGCAGGTGCGTGAAGACCATCGTCTTGAGCAAACCGATGCGACGAGCCAGCGGCACCGCCGCCAGGAACGAGAGCGCTGAGAGGAGATTGGCCCCAAAGAACAGGGCGGAGAGCGCCGTGAGCGGAACACCAAAGCGCAGGTGAAAGAAAAGCGCCATCAAGCTTTGCACCACCAGTCCTCCGGCCAGCGCGTCGACACTGAAGAGCGCGGTCAGCCGCCACACGATGCCGCGCGAGCGATGCAGCTGCGGAGCAAGGCGCTGCCCCAGGCTCTGGACCTGGATGGGAGGACGCGCAGGCGCTTCCACCGATGAGGAAAGGCGCAGGGAGAGCCCGGCCACGACGAGGCCCAGCACCGCATACATCCCGAACAGGAGGCGGATGCCGGAGGCAAAGGGCAACCCGGTCCGTGTCAGGAGATCAGGTAATCCTGCCCCCAGCGCTCCCACCGCCGCGCTCAGCGCGGCGACCAGGTTGTAGCGGGCGAAAAGGGCCGTCCGGCGCTCCGGCACCGTGACCTGCGCGATCATCGCCTGGTCGATGGGCAGAAAGGGGGCAGTCTCCGAGGCCGAGGTTCCGAGCGTGCCGAAGAACGCCGCCACCAGCAGCACCGGATAGCTCCTCACCAGCCCAAAGATCACGCCCGTCGCGGCCATGAGCAGCGAGAGCACCACCAGCATGCGCCGCCGTCCCCAGGTGTCGGCCACCAGGCCAATCACGTAGGTGCCGACCATATCGCCCACCAGGGAGACCGTGATCAGAACGCCGATAGCCGCAGGGGAGAAGCCCTCACCCGCCAGCACCACTCCCAGGATCACCGCGAGTAACCCGTAGGCCAGTGAGCGCAGTCCGCGCATCAGCAGGATGAGCTGGGTGCTGCGACGGCGCGCGCGCGTCTCGGCTGTTCCCCGACCTGCCTCACCTGCTGATGTCACCGATTCATTCCCCTCGTTCCGCATCAGGTGTGCCTCGGCTCACGAGACAAAGTCGCCGTTGGGCTTGCCCTGGCGCACCATTTCCTGGCAAGAGGCATAGAGGGCGTCGTAGATGATCCACTCGGCGGCGTTCTGCTCGTGGTCGTCCTTGAAACCGAGGTGGCGGAAGCCCTCAGCGATGGCCTCCAGTCCGGGTCCCTCGGGCTGGTTCCAGAGCGTATTATCGGTATCTGCGCCGTTCACGATCTTGCCCAGAAGCACCAGCGCTGCATCGCTCGTCAAGTTGTACTTCTTGAGGATGGCCTCAAACGAACACTCCTTGCCGTGATGCCCCAGTTCCACATTTTTCACGTCGTAGGGGATCGCCCCTTCGCGCTCGGCCACCTCCATCACCTGGTCGGTTGGCACAAAGAGAAACTCAGCATCTTTGTCCACAAATTTTTTAATCAGCCAGGGGCAGGCCACACGGTCTACCTTGACGTGTTCACGAGTAATCCACTTCATTGCATGGTTCTCCTTCTTGTTGCGTCGAATTGCATCGACAGCGAAACGAACGAAAATAGACGCAAAACGGGATGGATTATCCCACCTCGCTTTCCTCATAGACGGCGACACGACAACTGGGCAGAAAGACATAGAGCCGCTGCCGCAGTGCATCGTAGGCCGTGGTGTGCGCTCCCACTTCTGTCGGGATCTGTTCCTCGACCGTCATGCTTTGCGTGTTCACCACGTTGATGACACCCGGCGCCTCATCGAGGATGCCCAGGTGCGCGATAGCAACGTAGAGGCGGTCAAGCTGGTGATTGTGCCAGATCGCGTCGGGTGGGCCTGCAATCGCTACCCGCGCCTGTTCTCGACCGCTGTCGAGATCGAGCGTGACAACCGTGCTTCCATCGCAAGCCACAAACGCCCGGCGGCCCTCCTGGTCGAGGTCCAACCCATGCGGCCCAGGGCTCCAGACGGGGAACCGCTCAAACAGCGCGAACGGATCTGCCGAGAGCACTGCTACGCAGGCAGGCTCGCGAATATTGACCAGAAAGCGATCTCTCGCCTGGTGGTAGACAGCCCAGCGCGGGCGACCCGGAAGCTCCACCTCCGCCATCACCTCGCCTGCCTGCGGGTCGACCAGCCGCGCCCGGTTCTCCTGGACATCGGCCACCAGCAGGTGGTGGCGTCGCCCGTCCCAGGCCAGGCCGTTGGGTTTCTGCCCGACCGCAACCGTTCGTAGTACGGCATGTGTCGCGGGATCGATCACCAGGAGCCTGCCTGCTCCGCGCGCCGCAGCGAAGATCAGCGCCTCATCCTGAGCACAGAGGACCCCGCTGGCCTCCGGGCATCCGGGAATGGTTGCCAGGTGGCGCAGGCGCTCCCCATCGATGACCTCAACGGTGCCGGCTGCCGTATTGGCGACGAACACGCGACCACTCTGGAGATACACGTCCCCGTGGTCGAAGTCCCCCTCCGGATGCGGTGGCAGGGGAATGTACTGGCGCAGAGCCAGTTTGCTTGCCATGGCTTTTCTCCTTTCTTCTCGTCAGATCGTGACCACATTGACCACAAAGGACACCAGGGTGAGCAGCACCCGCGCCTGCTCGAATCGCATGGCATCGGCAGGACGCCGGAAGGCGGCGTAAAAGCCGATGAACAGATAGCTCACCAGGGGACACAGCACATCATTGGGACTCACGCCTGGGATGGGATCGTTGTTCAGTGCCCCGGTATTGCCCGCCGATCTCCACAAGAGGACCGAGATGCCGACGACCACCGCGACTAGCAGGCAATCGACCAGCGGAAGCGCCTTGAAACGTGCGCGCAGGGCAACCAGCACCAGCAGGGCAGCGCCAGCGGTAATGGCCGCGGTGAGCGCAATGTGCGCAAACGGAAAGATGGATGTACTCGTCGACATGCGTTTCCTCTCTTCTTCGCTTGTGCGGCCTCTTTACGCCTGGGTTGGTTCGCTGGCGAACTGCGCATAGAGGGCATCATAGACGAGCCGCCCTCGTTCCAGGGCGACCAGATCACTCGGACTGACCAGGCGAATACCCTGACAGATGACGTCCAGACCCGTTGCCGCCGGTTCTAGCATGACGTCCTGTACGGTGTCGGCCTCATCCACCACGCGGGCTATGCGCTGCAAGACCGGATCGCGCAGATCATACTCCCGCAGCATCGTGTAAAATGTGCAATGGCCTCGGTGATGGGACAATCGCACTCCAGGGATATCGAACGGCTCCGCTCCTTCAGGAAGTGGTTTCTGCCCTGCCGGGACAAACAGGAATTCGGCCTCCCGGTCGATATATTTCGTGATCAGCCAGGCGCAGGCCATCCGGTCCACGCCCACCTGCTCCCAGGTGACCCATTTCATGATCCATACCCTCCTCTCGCACTCATCAGTCGCTCCCTTACGTGAATTCCCAACTCTGAATGAAAGTAGTCTTGCGCCCGCACCTGCTGGTACTTGCGGGAGAGCGCGACGAGATCGGGCTCGTCCTGCTCCAATTCCTCCAGAATCTCCTGGTAGGTGGCATCCACACGGGCCTGAAACTGCTGGACCAGCGCCTCTGCTTGCCCATTTAAGAGCAAGTGGGATTCCCACAGGTAGGCTTCTCCCTCGAGTTCGCCAATCTCCACCGCCAGCCACTGGAACTGCTCGCGGGTCCAGGGCGTGGCTGGCAACACCCAGACGGCATCATGCAAGAGCAGCGCGCCCAGCCGTTTGAGTTTGCGCCAGACCGCGGCGCGGCTGGAGGTGGGCTCGCGCGGGATTCTGTAGACGAGCAGCACCCACGGTGTTTCCTGCGGTTTTTCCACGTAGCATCCCTCCCTAGTGATGGAGCACGGAGTGCACGACCAGGCCAATGACCGCCGCACTTACAACGATGAGTGGTTCTGGAATCTTCTTCCAGCGCCACAGTAAGACCAGGGTCACCAGGGCTAGTAGAAGTGTAGGAACATCGATGATAGTGCGCCGTCCCAGAATGACGACCGCCCCCGTGATCGCGCCGATGGCGGCAGCGGTCACTCCTTTAACGAAGGCCGCGATCGCCGGGCGCTTACCATACTTGCGGAAGGCTGGAGCGGCGATCACCACAAACGCATAGCAGGGTAAAAATGTTCCCAGGGCCGCAACGCACGCCCCGGCGAAGCCAGCGACGAGGTACCCGATGAACCCGGACGTAATCACCACCGGTCCGGGCGTAATCATGGCGACGGCCACCGCATCCACGAACTGGCGATCCGTGAGCCAGTGATGGCCTTGCACGACGCCACCATACAGAAAGGGAATGATGGCCAGACCACTGCCAAAGACGAAGGCACCAGCGGCGACGAAGAACGTATAGAGGGTCCAGAGGGTGCCACCCGTCGCGCCTCCCACGGCGAGCAGTGCGGCCAGAGGCACTGGCGACAGACTGAGCACCTTCGTCTTCCCTTTCCCCCATCGCTTCCATAGCCGTGTGGGAGGAGCCTTCACCAGCCAGACCAGGACACCGGCGGCGAGGAAGAGCAGCACCTGCTCGGTTTGGGTGAGGATGGTCACGGCCGCTGTCACGAGGTAGATCGCCCAGAGCAGCCAGTCGCGTCCAATCGTTCTGGTGGTCAGCTTGTAGGCGCTGTGCGCGATGATGCCGATCACGCTGGCACCCACTCCATAGAACACGGCCTGCATCCAGCTAAGCCCTCCATAGAGGGTATAGAGCCAGCCGAGGACCACCACCATCAGAAACGACGGCCAGATAAAGGCCAATCCCACCAGCGTCGCCCCCAGGATGCGGTAGCGAATGTAGCCCAGGTACATCGCGAGTTGGGCAGCGAGCGGACCCGGGCAGAGCTGGGCGAGGGCGAGTCCCTCCTGATAGTCGGCCTCCGAGATCCACGCCCGCTGCTCGACGAGGTCGCGCTGCATATACCCGACGAGGGCCACCGGCCCACCAAAGCCGAGGGTCCCCAGGCGCAAAAAATAGCGGACGAGCTGCCGGAGCGTGTAGGGCGACCGCTCTGGTGCCTGTGTTGCCGTTCCGTCCGTCGTCTGTGAGGTCTCCATTTGCTCCCTCCTTTCGGATCGGAAACGCGTGCCATCCTGTGGTGTGATCAACGGTTAAAGAATTCTTTAACCATGGTTATATTCTATCTCAGGCCGCCAAGAAATGCAAGGGTTCAGGTGGCAGAAGACCTCAGGTGAGATACCTCGCACCAGAACCAGTCTCTAGAGGCCGTTCCGGGCGAAGGTGGTATCGGGGGACTCTGCCAGGCCAGGGTGATCGAGCCGGGTGCGCTTGCAAAGAAGTTTCTGCCTCTCTATAATATGAGCACTAGCAGGAGGTGAGTGACTTGGTAGATCAACAACAGCTTGACTTGCTCCGGCAAGGAAGGGACGTTTGGAATGCATGGCGGAAGCAGCATGCAGAGATACACCCTGATCTCAGCGAGGCCGACTTCAGCCATGATGACCTGCGGCGTGCGGACCTGCGGGGTACTGATCTCAGCGGTGCTGACCTGCGGAGTACCGATCTCAGGAATACCAATCTTAGTAATGCCGATCTGCGCGATGCTGACCTCAGTAATGCTAGCATCAGCGGTGCTAACCTCAGTAATGCCGATCTGCGCGATGCTGTCCTCAGCGATGCCGACCTCACAGGTGCCAACCTCGGGAGTGCCAACCTCAATGAGGCTATCCTCAGCCGCGCCGACCTCAGCTATGCCGACCTGAGTAATGCTGACCTCACGGGTACTAACCTCAATGAGGCTATCCTCGGCCGCGCTAACCTCAGGCATGCCGACCTCATAGGTGCAAATCTCAGCCGCGCCAACCTCATGCGTGCGCAATTCAGCAATGCCAATCTCAGCGGTGCCAGGCTCGTCCTTGTCCACCTTAGAAATGCTAACCTTGGTGGTGCCGACCTCAGCGATGCCGACCTCACAGGGGCCAATCTCAGTATTGCCTACTGCGGCAATGCACACTTTAACCATGCCGACCTCAGCGATGCCGACCTCAGTGGTGCCGGCCTCAGAGCTGCCGACCTCAGCGATGCTAACCTGGGGGGCACCAATCTAAGTGGTGCGGACCTCAGTGGTGCCGATCTCAGCCGCGCAAAAGTAGGATGGACACAGTTCGATAACGTTGATCTGCGTACCGTGAAAGGGCTTGAGACAGTGGAGCATAGAGATCCATCGACGATTGGCATTGATACCATCTACCGCTCCGCGGGCCATATTCCCGAGATCTTTCTGCGCGGAGCTGGTGTTCCAGAGGACTTCATCATCTACATGCGTTCTCTGATGACCCATCCTGTCGAGTACTACACCTGCTTTATTAGCTATGCTAGCCAGGACCAGGACTTTGCTGAACGGCTGTACGCTGACCTGCAAAGCAACGGCGTGCGTTGTTGCTTTGCTCCTGAGAGCTTGAAGATCGGTGATAATTTTTGGCATAGTATTGATGAGTCTATTCGCTTGTACGATAAGCTCCTGGTAGTCCTCTCGGAACATTCGGTCAACAGCGAATGGGTTGAGAGAGAAGTCATGGCTGCTCTTGAGAAGGAACAGCAACAAAACAAACTGGTGCTGTTCCCCATCACGCTGGATAAGCTGGTGAAGCAGACGAATTTGCCCTGGGCCGTCGATATCCGTCGTACCCGTCATATTGAAGACTTTAGCCGGTGGAAAGATCAGAACGCCTACCAGCAAGCTTTCAAGCGCCTGCTGCTTGATCTTCAATCCCATGGCCAGCCAAAGAGAAGAACGGAACAGGACGAACCTTGATATTTTAAAAGTTCTTCATTGCGCCCCTACAGGTGTGGCAACACGCTCGCGGCGAACACTCGCAGCCCACCAATATCATTCAGGTCGAGCCATTGAAGCATAACTTCTCCGACCCCCGCATTTTCGTAGGCATGGATCTGCTCGATAATCATATCGGGCGTCCCAGCGAGGGCACGTCCGCTGGCTTTCAAGGCTTCCATTACGCTATCGGGGGACTGGCCGGCGTATCCCGGTGTCTCTCGAAGCCGGCGCTCAAGGTCGTTCATATCGCGTCCGAAGAGCAGGCCCAGCATCACGGTGCGCCTGACGTCACCTGGATTTCGCCCGGCTGCATGCAGCAATTGATCGAGCGTAGCCGAACGTTCATGGAAAGCACCCGGTGTAATAAAATTCGCGTTCCAGGTGTCAGCATAGCGCGCTACGAGGGGCAAGGTGTGTTTGGAGCTGTTGCCGCCAATCAAAATGGGAGGACCCCCCGAACGTTGGGGGCGTGGTAACAAGGTAGCGCCGCGCAACTGGAAGAAACTCCCCTCGTAGGTGGCCGGCTCGTCACTACGCAACAAGCGCGTGATGACCTCAAGCCCTTCCTGCAAGCGTGCCACGCGGGTGGGCACATCTCCGAAGTTATACCCAAAAAGGTAATGTTCGCGTGCCTGCCAGCCAGCTCCCACTCCCAGGATCAGACGACCGCCGCTCAGATCGTCCAGTGCTGCCGCCTGCCGGGCCAGCAGCACTGGGTCACGAAACGTGACAGGCGCGACCAATGAGCCGAAGTGGATACGCTGGGTATGATCCGCCAGGTAGGTGAGCGAAACAATCATTTCCAGCGAAGCATCGTCCGGCGGCTGTGCGTGCTTAAAGTGATCAGAGCGAAAAAGCCCGGCGAAACCCAGGTCTTCTACTTCCCTGACGATGCGTTTCCAATGCGGCCAGGTGAGGCCATTTTGTCCCTCGATCATTATGG
>Ga0207646_10001793_pt1 | contig 25959 bp, 23 predicted proteins | sample KBSK5502metaG_FD_184343 | JGI IMG/M metagenome (GOLD analysis project Ga0207646, IMG submission 184343) | Corn, switchgrass and miscanthus rhizosphere microbial communities from Kellogg Biological Station, Michigan, USA - KBS K5-50-2 metaG... | ecosystem: Host-associated > Plants > Roots >...
CCGACGCCGGCGTGGGCGGAGCACGCGCAGGCCAGCCCGCGTGCACGGGCGGCGACCGCTGCCTGATCCATCACCTCACCCACCTGCGCCGGCAGCACCGACAGGCGCATGAGCGCGGCCGGCGCGCCGCCGAACGCCGCGGGCGCGGCGTGCGCGAGCCGGACCCACGTCTCCGCGGACAGCGGCTGGACGCCGACGGCGCCGACCGGGCCGAGCAGCGTGGCCAGCTCCGCGCACTGCCAGTCGACCTGCTCACCGAGACCATCGAACCCGACAACCAGCGTCGGCGCGGCGGTCGACGTCGCCTCGAGCGCACGCGCCGCCTCGGCGTCGAGGAGCTCGAGCGCGTTCGGGATGAGGTCGGAGGCCGTGACCGCGCGCGCCGCCGCCGCCGCGTCCTTGAGCCTCTCGAAGCGAACGCCGACGAGACGCTCCTGATCCGGCACCGGACGCAGCTTCACGGTGACGTCGACCACGATGCCGAGCGTTCCGTACGACCCGACGAACAGCTTCGGCAGGTCGTAGCCGGCGACGTTCTTGACGACCTTGCCGCCGGCGCGCACGACCGCGCCATCGGCGGTCACGATGGTCATGCCGATGACGAGGTCTCGAGCGGTGCCGTAGAGATGTCGCCGCGGGCCCGAGGCATTGGCGGCCATCACGCCGCCGAGCGTCGCCCGGTCCGGCTCCGGTGGATCCAGCGAGAGCCACTGGCCGCGTGCCCGGAGGGCGGTCTGGAGCGCCGCCACCGTCGTGCCGGCTTCCGCCGTCGCGGTGAGATCCCCGGGCTCGTGCTCGACGAGCCGGTTGAGTCGCCCCAGGCCGAGCACGATACCGGGACGCGCGGGCGCGATCGGCGTGCCGACGGCGGCGGCCGTGCCGCCGCCCCAGGCCACGATGGGAATCTCGGCGCCGGCGGCCAGCTCGACGACCGCGCGGACCTCGTCCAGCGAGCCGGGGAAGACGGCGGCCTCCGGCGTCCGCCCCTCGACGACGAACGGAGACAGCTCGACTCCCGACAGCACGCCGGCGGGACCGACGATGGCGCGGAGCTTGTCGAGCGGAACGGCCAGCACGGGCGGGGAATGCGCCCGCGCTAGAAGCGCTGGGCCAAGCCTTTCTCTTCGATCGGATGTGGGCGATACGCGACGGGCCCGACCTCGACGCACGACTTCTTCGTCGGGAACACCTTGCCGGGATTGCAGAGACCGCTGGGGTTGAAGGCGTTCTTCAGCCGCTGCATCAACGCGAGGTCGGCCGCCGAGAAGATGAACGGCATGAAGTCGGCCTTCTCGAGGCCGATCCCGTGCTCTCCGGAGATCGATCCGCCGACCTCGGCGCAGAGCTTCATGATCTGAGCACCCGCCTCCACGACGCGCGCTTCCTCTCCGGGCTTGCGAGGATCGTAGAGGATGTTCGGGTGCAGGTTGCCGTCGCCGGCGTGGAAGACATTGCCGACGCGCAGCCCGTGGGCCTCCACGATCGCGTTGACGCGCTCGAGCACGTACGGGAGCTTCGTGCGCGGGATGACCCCGTCCATGACCATGTAGGCGGGCGACACCCGCCCGTAGGCGCCGAAGGCGGACTTGCGACCTTTCCAGAGCAGGGCTCGCTCGGCTTCGTCCCGGGCCATCCGCACCTCGCGGGCTCCCGCGTCGCGGCACGCCTGGGCGATCTGCTCGGCCTGCGTCTCGATCCCGACGCGCAGGCCGTCCAGCTCCACGAGCAGCGCGGCGGCGGCATCGCGGGGATACCCGCATCCGAAGGCGTCCTCGACGGCCTGGATCGTCAGCTGATCGATCATCTCCACCGCGGCGGGGACGAGGCCGCGCGCGAAGATCTCGGAGACCGCCCTCGACGCCTGGGGCACTGCGTCGAAGACCGCGAGCAAGGTCTTGACCGCCGGCGGCTTCTTGAGGATCCGGACGACCACCTTCGTGGCGATGCCGAACGTCCCTTCGGAGCCGACGAACACGCCGGCCAGGTCGTAGCCGAGCGTGTCACGCGTCCTCCCCCCGAGCCAGACGATCTCGCCGTCCGGCATGACGACCTCGAGGCCCAGCACGTGGTTCGTCGTCACCCCGTACTTGAGGGTGTGGGGACCGCCGGAGTTGTTGGCAATGTTGCCGCCGATCGTGCACGCCTGCTGGCTCGAGGGATCGGGCGCGTAGTAGTAGCCCCGCGGCCCCACCGCCCACGACAGATGCAGGTTCACGAGCCCGGGCTCGACGACGGCGAGCTGATTGTCGTAGTCGACCTCGAGGACACGGTTCATCCGCATCAGCGAGATGACGATGCCGCCCTCGGCGGGCAGGCACCCCCCGGACAGCCCCGTCCCCGCGCCACGGGCGACGAAGGGCAGCGCCTCACGGTTGGCCAGCTTGACGACGGCCGAGACGTGCTCGGCCGAGGTGGGAAAGACGACGAAGTCCGCCAGCGCGCGGAAGAGGGTCAGGCCGTCCGATTCGTAGACGATCAGCTCATCGGGATCGGCGAGCACGCCCCCGCGCCCGAGGATCGCTTCGAGATCCTGTTGCAGCGCGTACTTTCGGGCCGCGGTGAGGGTCGCCATTTGTCTCGAATTATACTTGAGATCAGAGCGCTCCGGCGACCGTTCGGAGGTCCTCGACGAAGCGTCGGATCTCGGCGTGGCGCGTCTCGTCGTCGGGGGCGCGCAGGATCGCCGACGGATGCACCGTCGCCATCACCCGCGGCGCCAGCGGTGATTTCACCCACCGGCCCCGCTCGGCCGAGACGCGGAACTGCCGACCGAGCAGCGCCTGGGCGGCGGTCGCGCCGAGGCAGACGACGACGCTCGGCTCGACGACCGCGAGCTCGGCCTCGAGCCAGGGCCGGCACGCGCCGATCTCGCTCGCGTTGGGCTTGGCGTGAATGCGCCGCTTGCCGCGCGGCTCCCACTTGAAGTGCTTCACGACGTTGGTGACGTACACCGTCGACCGGTCGATCCCCGCCTCGACGAGCGCGCGGTCGAGCAGGCGTCCCGCCGGCCCGACGAACGGCCGCCCCGCCAGATCCTCCTCGTGGCCCGGCTGCTCGCCCACGAGCATCACGCGCGCGTGGCGCGCGCCTTCGCCGAACACGGTCTGGGTCCCACGCTTGTAGAGATCGCACGCCGTGCAACCGGCGGCGATTTCCCGCAGCTTCGTCAGTGTCGGTCTCGGCGGGATCAGCGCAGCGGCGGAATCGACCACCCGCTCAGCCTTTCCCATACCCGTCCTGCGGTGCAGGCCATGTGCCAGGCAGCGCGGGGTTGTCCCGCCCTACACCTGTCTGTAGCGGAGAGCGATCAGCCGGTCGACAAAGCTCGGCGTCAACAAGCTCAAGACCGCGAGGATCCTCGCGGGAGGGAACGGATAGACCTCGGCGCGTGGCCGTCGAAGACATCGGACGATGGCGCGCGCGACGGTTTCCGCCGACTGCACCGGCCACGCCCGGAGCGGTTCGGCACGTCGGATCTGGACCGCGTCGAACTCCGTCGCGGTGTAGACGGGTTGCACGAGGCTCACATGCACGCCGTGACGGCGAGCCTCCTGTCGCAGCGACTCCGTGAGGCCGGTCAGGGCGAACTTGGTCGCGGCATAGGCCGAGCGCAGGGGCATGCCACGACGCCCGGCCACGGAGCCGACGTTGACGACGTGTCCAGTTCCACGCGCCAGCATCGCCGGCAGGACCAAGCGCGTAACGGTCAGCACGCTCACGAGGTTCAGCTCGAGCAATGCGCGCAGGTCGGTCTCGGTCGTCGTCTCGAAGGTCGCGGCCATGCCGCGACCGGCATTGTTGACGAGCACGTCGATGCGTCCCCACGTCTCGACGGTCCGGGCGACGGCCGCGCTCACGGCGGCGGAATCGGTCACGTCAGCCGGACAGCTGAGTGCCACGCCGCCGTCGCGCCCGATCTGCTCGGCGATCGCCTCGAGCCGGTCTCGCCGGCGGGCGACCAGCGCCACCCCGTAACCTTCGAGGGCCAGCGCACGCGCCGTGGCCGCTCCGATCCCGCTCGACGCGCCCGTGACGAGGGCGAACCTATCCATCGGCACGTCCGAGCAAGGTGCGCGCCGCCCGCGCGATGGCGGGGGCGTCGATGCCGTAGTGGCGGTAGAGATCCTCGCGGGCTCCCGACTGGCCGAAGTCGGCCACGCCGAGGGGAAGCTGGGTCACCCCGAGGGCCGAGCCGATGAACGCGAGCGTGTGGGGGTGGCCATCGAGGACGGAGACGACGGGAATGTCCTCCTCGTCGGCCGCGACCAGCTCTTGCAGGTACGGGCGCGGCGCCCCGAGGTCGCGGTACAGCCGATCCGGGCTCGTGACCACGAAGACGTTCGCGAGCACACCCTCCGCGGCCAGCGTCCGGGCCGCCGCGACCGCCTCGGACACCATCACGCCGGCCGCGAAGAGATGCACGGCGCGGTCGGGATCGTAGCCCTGGGCGCCACGCGCATCGACGAGCCGATATCCGCCGCGGAGCACACGCGCGCGATAGCCCGTGTCGTCGGCCGGCGCCAGACGCTGATCCACCGGTCGGGTCGACAGCCGCAGGTACAGGCTCTCGCCGGTGCGGGTCGCGAGGTCGCGCAACGCCGCCAGCAGGATCCACTCCACCTCGCGCGCGAAGGCCGGCTCGAAGTACGTGATGCCGGGCAGCGCGATGCCGATCCCCGGCGTGATCACGGACTGATGGGCGCCGCCCTCGGGCGCCAGGCTGACGCCCGACGGCGTGGCGACGACGATGAAGCGCCCGCCGGCATAGAGCGCGTGATAGAGCGCGTCGAGCCCGCGGGTGACGAAGGGATCGTAGAGGGTCCCGATGGGAAGCAGCGTCGTGCCCTCGAGCTCGTGCGCCAGCCCCAGCGCGCCCAGCAGCAGGAAGAGGTTGTGCTCCGCGATGCCCAGCTCGAGATGCTGCCCGCGTGGCCCTTCGAGCCACCGGACCGGCTGTGGCAGCTCGGCGAAGAAGTCGGGGCGGGCCGTCGCCGCGTAGACGCCGCGACGGTTGATCCACCCCGCGAGATGCGTGGTCACGGCGACGTCGGCGGAGACGGTGACGATGGCGTCGGCCGCGGGATGCCGGCCGAGCACCCCGAGCACGCGACCGAACGCCTCCTGGGTCGAGCTGTCACTCGGGTAGGTCTCGTCGAGGCCCGGCGGCACCTCGACGGCCCCGGCCGGCGGCGCGGGCGGCGTGAAGAGCAGCGGCAGCCTCGCGATGAGCGCCGCCTCGGCACTGTCCGCGGGGAATCCGGACCACTCGTCGCCGGGGGCGATACCGAGCGAATCACGGAGCGCGTCGACCTGGGCGGCGCTGAGCAGCGCCGTATGGTTCAGCGGATCGCCGGCGAGCGGCAGTCCCCATCCCTTGATCGTGTGGGCGAGGATCACCGACGGCCGCCCGCGCTCGGCTTCCGCCTCGGCGAGCGCGGCGAGGATGGCGGCGAGATCGTGGCCGCCCAGATCGCCGATGAGCCCGGCCAGCTCCTCATCGCCGACGTCGGCGAGCAGGCCCTCGATGACGTCATCGCTTCCGCCGGCCGTGGTCACCAGCGCCTTGCGGATCGTGGCCGGCGGCACCCGGAGCAGGCTCTGGTACTCCGCGTAGGGCATCGCGTCGAGCCGGGCGCGTAGCCGCGCGCCACCACGACGGGCGAAGACCGCGTCCAGGCGGCGGCCGTAGCGCAGCTCGAGCACGCGCCAGCCGAAGGCGGCGAACAGCGCGGGCAGCTGCCGCCGGCGGGCGTCGGGCACGACGCGATCGAGACTCTGGCGGTTGACGTCGACGATCCACAGCACGTTGTCCAGCCCCGCGAGCAGTCCCTCGCCGAGCGCCTCCCACACGTTGCCCTCGTCGAGCTCCGCGTCTCCGACCATGACGATCCACCGCCGCGGGCCACGCGCGGGGCCGGGGGCGCCGTGATCGAGCAGGTAACGGCCGCCGAGCGCGCCGAACGTCGCCGCGACCGCGCCGAGCCCCATCGAGCCGGTCGTGAGATCGACGATCGCCGGATTCTTGCGACGGCTGGGATACGCCTGCAGCCCACCGAAGCTCCGGAGCCCGCGCAGGGTCCCGGCGTCGAGACGGCCGCGCAGGTACTGGATCGCATAGAAGGCGGGCGCCGCGTGCGCCTTCACGGCCACGACGTCGTCGGCACGCAGCGCTTGAAAGTAGAGGGCCGTGAGCAGGCTGACCGTCGACGCCGAGGAGGCCTGATGCCCCCCGATCTTGATGTCGCCGCTGGCGCCACGGACGGCGTTCGCGTGATGAACCATCCAGGTGCTCAGCCACAGGATCTTTCGCTGGATGCGCTCGAGGAGGGCTTGCGTGTCGCCGGTCATCACGCTGGTTCCCTCGGTCCGGCGGGCCGGCGCAGGACGAGGTGCCAGGGCAGCCAGGCGGATTCCAGGAGGACCTTCCAGGACATCTTGGATACGCCGTCCGTCCGGTCGACGAACGTGATCGGGACCTCACCGACGCCGAAGCCCGCGCGGACCGCGAGAAACGTCATCTCCACGAGGAAGCCGTACCCTTCCGAGCGCACGCGATCGAGCGGCAGACGCTCGAGCACCGGGCGTGTCCAGCAACGAAAGCCGCTGGTGACGTCGTGCACGCCGATTCCGGTGACCGCCCGCACGTACGTGTTGGCCCAGCGGCTCAGAAACCGGCGATGGAGCGGCCAGTTGACGACCCGGCCCGTACCGACGTAGCGAGAGCCGATGACGACGTCGTGGCGGGCGCTGGCCGCGATCAGGGTCGGGATGGCCGCGGGATCGTGCGAGCCGTCCGCGTCCATCTGCACCACGCGCTCGGCGCCGATCGACAGCGCGTGACGCAGACCGGCCAGGCACGAGGGGGCATATCCGCGCATCGCGCGACGATGGATCGGCACGACGCGCGCATCGGACGCGGCCAACCGGTCGAGCGCGGCTCCGGTACCGTCGGGCGAGTCGTCGTCGACGACGATGACCGTCGCGCGACTCGCAGCCTCCCGCACCCCGGCGACGAGACGCGCGATGTTCGGGCTCTCGTTGTAGGTGGGGATGACGACTGCCAGCGCACGATCGGAGCTCACCGCGTCGGGTGTCAGGCCCTCACCCTCATGGCGCGGCGGTCGGGCGGCTCCGTCCGTGGCCGCCGCGGCGGCGCCCTCCACGACGGCGGCGACGACGCCCCGGGGTGGCTTCGCCGGCCGGCGGTGGCGTGTCGAGCCTTTCGTTGCCGGGCTCAGGGCCCTCGCTCACGGGCGAGATCTCGTCCGGCTCGACCGTCCCGACCTCGCGGTGCTCGACGGCTTCGGGCGCCGCGTCCGAGCCCACGAGCGTGATCATCCCCGAGCGGCCCACCTCGATCTCCTTGATGCGACGCAAACGGGTGATCAAGCGTGGCGAGCCCGGTGGCCGGCTGAACCCGTGCGACTTCAGCGTATTGGCGACGGTATCGATGCTCACGGGTCGACCCGCCGCGGCACGCATGAGATCACGGACGACCGCGACGATCTCATCGTGCGGCGCCGTGTGCGGTTCGCCCCCGTCGCCGACCACGCTCACGTGAGGCGGCGCCGCGGCGACCCCTGAAGCGGTGACATGCGCCGGCGGGGGGGCGACCGGGCCGCGCCGGCCGCGCCAACGTCCTCGGCGACGCTGATCACCCGCGTGGCTCCGCGGCACGTGAGACTCGACGCCGCGCTCCGGGGCGGGCGGTGCAATCTCCTCGGCCGGCGCGCCGGCCAGCGTGCGATACGACAGCCGGCGGAACGTGATCCCCAGGCTCGACGCGACGTCGCCCACGGCGTCGAAGGCCCGATCATCGGACACGATCTCGATGACGTCGGCGGGACGGGCGCTGGCCAGCCAGACGCCGGCCGCGACGGCGATGCGCAGATCGCTCCAGTCGCGGACGCCCACGGACGGCGCGCTGTGGACCAGGTGCGCCCCGTGCTGCGCCAGGAGGCGGGCCGTGTCGTGACCGATCACGCGCCAGTTGCCGACGGCGACGAACTCCGTGCGGAATCCCCGGCGATCGATGCGGAGGTGGTCGATCATGCGCGCGATGTGCTGGGCGCGGCTCGTGTTCTCCACGTCGAAGAAGATCGCGCGCCGGTACTCGGGCATCGGCCGCTCGGCTTCGGGCGGCGGGACGTGCGCCGCGAAGAGCGGCTCCGGAGAGGACAGCGCGATCCCGTACTGCTCCGGCCCAGCGTCGGACATCACCAGCGCGGATTCACGGGGCTCGACGGGCGTCGGCGCGAGCGCGCGCGGTTCCTCCGGAGGGGGGGCAGGCTTCTTCCTGGTGCGAGGGCGAGCGGTCGGGGCGGCCGAGCGCCGCCGTCTGGTCGGTTTCTTCGGCGTCGTCATGATTTCCTGGCTTTCGAGATCATCTCACCGCTCGGCCCGCCGCGCCGGGCGCGGCTCACCTCACGCGGCAGTGAATGCAATGCACGGCATCATGTCAGGGAAGCGCGGCGATGTCACTCTCCCCCCCGATTCGGGTAGACTTCGGCCAGCGTGGCCGTGCGAGGTGAGCCGCGCTCCGGCGGCGAGCCGAGCCCTTCAGTGATCGAGGTGACCCATGTACGAGGTCTATGCGCTCAAGTATGGCGAGCGAGACACGACGACCTGCCAGTTCTTCTACCGTGACGCCCGGCACGATCCGCTCACGCTTCACTACTTCGTCTGGCTGATCCTCGGTGGCCCTCACCCGGTGCTCGTCGACACCGGGTTCCTGGAGGACGACGCCCGATCCCGCGGGATCCGCAACTACGTGAGCCCGGCGGCCGTGGTCGAGCGTGTCGGGGTCAAGGCCGCGGAGATTCCCATGGCGCTCATCAGTCACCTGCACTACGACCACTGGGCCGGACACAGCCTCTTCCCCAAGGCCGAGTACTGGATCCAGAAGGACGAGATCGCGTTCTGGACGGGTCGCTACGCCTCGATGCCCGCATTCCGGGGGTCGTCCAACGTCGAGCAGCTGATGCAGGTGGTGCCGCTGAACTACGCCAACCGTCTGCGCATCATCCACGGCGATCACGAGCTTCTGCCCGGCATCCGCGTGTATCGCGTGGGCGGCCACACGGCGGGTCTGCAGATCGTCACCGTGCAGACCGCGCGCGGTACGGTCGTGCTGACCTCGGACGCGTCGCACTTCTACCACAACGTCGAGACCCGCAACCCCACCCAGATCATCACGAACCTTCCGGAGATGCTGGAGGGCTTCGAGACGATCCACACGCTCGCCGGCAAGGACAAGCTCATCGTGGCCGGTCACGACCCGCTGGTCGCCGACCGCTTCAAGACCGTCGAGCCGGGCGTCATCAAGATCGCCTAAGCGTGCGCGCCGGCGCCGACGAACGTCGAGCCGTGCACCGTGGCCGGACGCCGAGGTTCCAGCGCGGCTGGCGAAGAGTGCCTAACGTGCGGTCCAGCCCGCCACGTTTCCCAGACTGAGGCTGCTCAGGACCGTGCCATTCGAATTCATCAGCCAAAGGACCACGTTCCCGGAGGATGTGTTCTGCCACAGGATGTCGGCGATCCCATCGCCGTTGAAGTCGCCGAGCCTCGGGGCCCAGCCGGCGACGCTGCCCAGACTGACGCTGCCCTGCACCATCCCGTTCGCATTCATGAACCAGACGACGGCATTGCCCGAGGCCGTGTTCTGCCAGAGGATGTCCGCGATCAGGTCGCCGTTGAAGTCGCCGATGCTGGGGGTCCAGCCCGCGACGTTCCCCAGGCCGAAACTGCTCAGGACCGTGCCGTCCGCCTTCATCAACCACACGCCCACATTACCGGAGGCGCTGTGTTGCCACAGGATGTCCGCGATCCCGTCGCCGTTGAAGTCGCCGACCGTCGGGGTCCAGCCGGCGACGCTACCCAGGCCGACGCTGGCCTGCACCATACCGTTCGCATCCAGGAACCAGACGACGGCGTTGCCCGATGACGTGTTCTGCCACAGGATGTCGGCGATCCCGTCACCGTTGAAGTCGCCGATACTGGGGGTCGAGCCCGCCAGATTCCCCAGGCCGAAGCTGCTCAGGACCGTGCCATCGGCCTTCATCAACCACACAGCCACATTCCCGGAGGTGATGTTCTGCCAGAGGATGTCCGCGATCCCATCGCCGTTCAAATCGCCGACCCTCGGAATCCACCCGGCGACGGTACCGAGGCCGAAGTTGCTGAGGACCGTGGCGCCGTCCATCAGCCAGAGGCCCACATTCCCGGAGGACGTGTTCTGCCACAGAATGTCACTCCTGCCGTCGCCGTTGAAGTCGCGACCGGGCACGGGAATTCTCACACGCGCCACTTGATTGGTGTTCGACTCCGCGACATAGAGCGCACCATCTCCGCCCGTCGTGATGCCGGCGATGCCGTTCGTCACCGCGTTGCTGGTCGGAAACGGCGTCTCGGTGATGACGCCGCTGGTCGTGATCCGGCCAAGCTTGTTCGTCCCGCGATTGACGTACCACAGCGCGCCGTCCCGGCCGCTGGTGATCTTCGACACCAGGCTGCCCGAGGGCAGGGAGAAGCTCGTCTGCGCGCCCGAGGTCGTCGTGCGAATGATCGCGAAGCTGGCTGCGACCCAGAGATTGCCGTCGGAGCCGGTCACGATGCCATCACCACCCTGCGTTCCGGGAAGTTCAGTGATGACGCCGGCCGTGGTGATCTTGGCGACGCGCCCGTTGTTGCTGGACTCCGTGAACCACAGATTGCCGTCCGGCCCGGCGGTGATGCCCTGGGGAAAGCTGTTTGCGGTCGGGATCGGGAATTCGGTGATCGTCCCCGTGGGCGTGATCTGGCCGATCTTGTTGCCGCTCGATTCGACGAACCACATGTTGCCGTCTGGTCCTAGGGTGATGCCGAGCGGCGCACTGTTGGGCGTCGGGATCGGAAATTCCGTGACCGTGCCGTCCGAGGTGATGCGGGCGATCTTGTTGGAGGTTAACAGGCTGGCCCATGCGGTACCAACCGACGACGCACCGACACCGCCGGACTGTGCTTCGGCCGCGGCGGCGCCCAGACGGGCCGGTACGCCTATGGCCAACCAAGTCGGGAACCCACTGAGGGGTTGCAACGACCCGAAGAATAATCGGGGGGGTGGCCCGAAGGTGAAATTGAAGAGGCACACTTCGCCGTCGGCGACGACTGCGACGATGATTTCCGCGCCAAACAACACGACCGCGAATTCAGGATTTGTGCAGGGGCTGGTGTCGAGTTCACGGATATCGATAATAAACTGAGCGTGGGCCGTCCCGACACCGACCGCCAGAAGGGTCGCGAACGCGATGAACAACGCGCGAGAAACCTTGGCGCCGATCATCTTGTCTCCAAACGTGCCTTTCAGATCGAGAAAGGGAGGGAGTCGACCGAAAGCGTATACGAAGTCCTCGGAGGGAACAAGCTACTTCGTCGCGCGAGGTCCCGTGGTGTTCGGCGCGAGATCGACGAAGCTGCCGGCTGCGCATTGTCGCCACGCACCATTCGTCATCACGTCCAGCCTGCCCTTGACGACGAAGAAGAGCTCCCTCTCCCTCGTCTGGTAGTGCTCACGGGCAATCCGGGGTCGCGCCGAGGCATCGACGCCGGCACGTCATCCGGCGTCCAGGATCTGGCGGATGGCAGCGTCCGGGATCTTGATCTCGACGCCGGCGCGTTCTTCCTGCAGCAGCATGGCGACGCGGGAATCGCGCTCGGCCCAGCCGCGGTTGAGCGCTTCGGTCATCTCCTCGAGCGTGATGTTGGCGAGCTTCATGGGCACCTTGTGCTCGCGGCCGAGTGCCGTCGCCAGCGTCACGTCCTTGTGGGCCAGGCGTAGCGCGAAGGCTGGCGGATCGAACCGGCCGGGCAGGAACTGGTCCACGAGGCCGTCGAACGTCCGCCGCCGGCCCCCCGCGCCCTGGCGGACCGCCTTCCACAGCGCGAGCGGCTCGACCCCCGCCTTGACGCCCATCGTGAAGACCTCGGCGAGCGCCGTCTGGATCACGTACCCGGCGCAGTTGTGCACGAGCTTGGCAATGGACCCGGCGCCGATGGGGCCGACGTAGTACGGCTGATCGCCGATGGCATCGAGCACGGGCTTGTAGATCTTATAGACCTCCTCGTCCCCGCCCACCCAGAGCGCGAGCTTGCGTGTCTCCGCGCCCTTGGGGCCTCCACTCACGGGGGCGTCGAGCATGTGGATCCCGCGCGACTTGAAGACGTCGTGGATGCGACGCACGAGCGCGGGCGAGTTGGTCGACAGGTCGAAGTACACCTTACCGGCCGTGAGACCCGAGATGAGGCCACCCTGCTCGTCGAGCGCCACCGCCTCGACCTCGACGGGGCCTGGAAGCGACGTGAACACGACGTCGCAGGCCTCGGCCACCGCCTTCGGAGAGGCGGCCCACTGCGCGCCCGCCTTGATGTGAGGCTCCGCGGCCTCGCGCCGTACGTCGTAAACGACGAGCTTGTGTCCGCCCTTGATCAGGTTCGACGCCATGTGGCGTCCCATGGTTCCGAGCCCGATGAACCCGACATTCATGACTTCTTCTCCTCGAAGACCTGCTTGGCGATACGACCGGCGGTCATCGCGGTCGGCCAGCCCGAATAGAAGGCCAGATGGGTGATCAGCTCGCCGATCTCCGCGCGCGTGACGCCATTGCCGAGCGCGCGCTCGAGGTGCCCGGTGAGCTGATCGCTGCGACCCGTGGCCACGAGCGCGGCGACCGTGATGAGGCTCCGGTCTCGCTTGGAGAGCCCGGGACGCTCCCAGACGTCGCCGTACAGGACGGTCTCGCTCAGCTCGATCAGCTTCGGCGCGACATGGCGGACTTCGTTGCGGGCGGACGACGTTCGCGGGGTGATGCTCACGGGATGCTCCTTTCGCGGGTGCAGGGATAGGGCTCTGATTAGAACCGACCGGCGAGTGCCGTCAAGCGCTTTCGCAAGGGGCGTCGCGGGTTGACACTGCAGTCGTTTCGAGTGAGGAAGGGTGCTGGAGGTGCGCGATGCGCAGGACGACGATGAGAGTGACGACATGGTCCGCCGCGGGGCTGATGGCGCTGATCGCGTGGACGAGCGCGGGGCGCGCCGCGGCGGCCGAGATCAACGTGCTGAGCGCGGGCGCGGTGCGGTCCGTCGTGAGCGCGGTCTCCGAGACGTTCGCCAAGGAGACGGGCAATCTCGTGAAGGGCACGTTCGGCACGGTCGGGGTCGTGCGGCAAAAGCTCGCGGCCGGCGAGCCCGCCGACGTGATCATCGCGACCGACGTCGCCATCGACGAGCTCGCACGGCAGGGGGCGATCGTTCCCGGCACGCGCACCGACATCGCGCGCGCCGGCGTCGGTGTCGGCGTTCGTGAGGGCGCAGCCCGGCCGGACATCTCGACGCCCGAGGCGTTCAAGCAGGCGCTCCTGTCGGCCAAGTCGATCGTTTACGTGGATCCGGCACAGGGGGCGACGAGCGGGATCCACTTCGCCTCCGTGCTCCAGCGCCTGGGGATCGCCGACGCCGTGAAGGGCAAGACGCTCTTGTGGCCCGGCGGGTATGCGGCCGAGGCCGTGGCCGACGGCCGGGCCGAGCTGGTCGTGCATCAGATCAGCGAGATCCTGCCCGTGAAGGGCGTGACGCTCGTGGGGCCGCTGCCGAAAGAGCTCCAGAAGATCACGATCTACTCGGCCGGGCTCGCGACCAAGGCCGTCTCGCCCGAAGCCGCGCGCGCATTCCTCGGCTTCCTCGCGAGCCCACCCATCAAGGAAAAATTCGCCGCAGCCGGTCTCGATTACCGCGAGTGAGCGCTCGCCCCGCCGGCGGCGAGCATCAGGCCGGCAATCATCAGCGCCAGCGCTCGAATCATCATCAGGGCCGTGCGGCTCGGAGCAGCGCCAGGTGGTCCTCGGCCGTATCCGCGGCGGTGATCGCGCGCAGCACGACCTCGTCGACGACGCCGCGCCACCTGGCCAGGGCGGGCGCGATCTCCTCGGCGGCGTGCGCGGCGATGGCCGTCGTCTCCGGCTTCACGCCCATGCGCTCGAAGTTGGCGCCGTAGGCCGAAATCGCGGCGTAGCGGGCGGCTTCGGCGCGGAGCCGCTGGTGGGCCGCGGCGCCGAGGGCCAGCCGCACGTAGGCGAAGATCTTCGGGGCGGGGCGGCCCGCGGCCGCCGCGCCCTCGCGGATCAGCTCGGCGGAGCGCCGGGCGTGCTCCGGCGTGACCCAGTTGAGCAGCACGCCGTCGCCGATCTCCCCGGCCAGCCGACACATCTTCGGGCCGAGCGCGGCGATCACGAGGCGCATCTTCAGGCGTGAGCGCAGGTCGGCGACGCCCGCGCGCACGCGGGCGAGCGCGGCGGGGTTGGGGCTTCCCACGCCGAGAAGCAGGCGGCCGAGCGGCAAGGCATGGGCGCGCACGCCGTCGGCAATGCTCTCGGGCCCCCGCGTGTGCAACGGGATCACGCCCACCCCTAGCTCGATCCGCGTCGTCTCTCTCGCCGCCTCGGCGAGCGAGCCGAGCCCGTCGGTGGCGCCCGGATGATTGACCCAGAACGAGCTGTAGCCGAGCGCCTCGGCCTCGCGGGCGGAGGCGCGAACGATTTCGGGCGCGACTCCGGCGAACACGGCGAATCCCTGTGCCATCATCGTCTCCTCTCGAGCGCGCGCTTCGCGCGCGGCGACCGTATTCTACGACTCAGTCACCACCGCCCGCGAGGCGACCGATCGCCTGGACCTCGGCCTGCGCGCCCACCGGACACCCGACGGGCAGGAACGAGATGGTCGTCCCGAATCCGCAGCCCCCGCTGGTCGGGTTCACGGTCTGGCACCGGCCGGTGGCGGGACTCGTGGGATTGTTGAAGCGCACCTGAAACAGATACCCCGAGATGTTAAGGAATCCGGCGGTTGAGGATTCGGCGGACCGACCGTGGCCACCATGTTCACCGTGATTCCGTCACTCTCCCGAACCGCCCCACCCGTGACGGCGGTGTTGAGGGAGACATCCCTCCCGGTGACCGCCCCCGTATTCCCTCCATCATCCGTGATGAACGACAGCTTCAGCACGTCCGTGAACGGCGGAATGGTGAAGCAGAACGGACCGAGCACGGATGCCTCGCTCGATCCGCTGAACAGGAGCGCGAGCCCGACGGTCGGGACCAGGAGCACCACGAGCCTACGCATACAGCGACCTCCTTCGATGTCGTTCTACTCGATGCCGAGGGCGCCGAGGACGGCGCGCTGGGTCTCGATGACGTAGGCGTCCTCGATCTGGCGGGTTCGCGGCGCCTCGATGGCGAACTCCGCCGCGATCCTCGTCGGCCGCGGGCTCAGCACGTACACGCGGTCGGCGAGGTATGCGGCCTCCAGCGCGTTGTGGGTGACGAAGACGATCGTCGCCTCGATCTTCTCGCGAAACCGCAGCAGCTCGCGGCGCTGGGCACGGGCGGTCAGCTCGTCGAGATGACTGAACGGCTCGTCCATGAGGAGCACGTCGGGGGCGATGGCCAGCGCGCGGGCGATGGCGACGCGCTGTTGCATCCCGCCCGAGAGGCTCAGCGGGTATTCGTCGGCGAACTGGTCGAGCCCGACGAGCGTCAGCACGTCGTGCACGCGCGGCCGCCGCTCGGCGGCGGGCACGCCGTCGGCGCGCAGCGCGAAGTCCACGTTCTGCTCGACGGTCCGCCAGTTGAGGAGGCGGGGGCGCTGGAAGACGTAACCGATCCGGTGGCTCCGGCGGTCCAGCGCGAGGCCGTCGATGGTGATCGTGCCGGCGTCGGGAGCGATCAGTCCCGCCAGCAGGTTCAGGATCGTCGACTTGCCGCACCCCGACGGCCCCACCAGGCAGGCGAAGCCGCGAGGCTCGACCGTGAAGCTGACGTCGTCGAGGACCTCGAGCGGACGGCCGTCGCTCCGCCGGAAACGCTTGCCGACGCCGCGGACCTGGAGCCGCATGGTCAGAACTGGACGGCCGGCCGCCAGCGCACGAGCCGGCGCTCGACGGGCAGCATCACCGCGTACTCGAAGGCGAACATCACCGCCGTGAAGCCGACCGTCCACGCCAGCACGTCGTCCATCGAGTAGGCCGAGAAGCTGCGGTTGATCATGTAGCCGACGCCGCTCGTGAGCCCGAACATCTCGGAGAGGACCACGACCTTCCAGCCGAGCGCGAAGCCCAGGCGCGCCCCGGCCAGGCCGAAGGGCAGGAGCTGAGGCAAGACCACCTCGCGCATCACCGACGTCCACGGGGCGCGGAACACGTGGGCCATCTCGAGCAGGTCGCGGTCGAGGCTCTTCGTGCCCTGCCACATGTTGAGGGTGAGCATGGGGAGGACCACCACGAAGATCGCGACGACCGGCGCGACCTCGGTGATGCCGAACCACATGACAGCGAGCACCGCCCAGCACAGCCCGGGAATGGTGAGCCCGACGAGGACCCACGGCTCGAAGATGCCCTCGGCGAGACGTCGCGCGCCCATCAGCGTGCCCGCCGCCACGCTCACCACGAACGCCAGCACGAACCCGACGGCCACGCGCTGGATCGTGGCGCGCAGGTGGACCCAGAAGTCGCCGGTCGCCATTAGCTCGACGAGACGCCAGCCGACGACGTCGGGACCGGGCAACAACGTCGGCGGAAAGAAGGCGGCGACCATCATCCACAGCCCCACGATGCTGGAGACGGAGAGCGCCCATACCGCGAGTCGGCGCATCTTCACTTCAGGACGGTGATGAACTCCTGGGCCGGGACCTGCTTGATCTGCCCGAGGCGGGCCGCCTCGCGCACCGCCTCCAGCGCGCCGGCCGCCGTCGCCTCGCTCCACTCCGTCGGAAAGATGCGCGGCATCCGTTCCTTGGCGAGGTCGATCTCCGCCCGCGTCTTGAGACCCAGGAACGGCGCCTCGGCCTCGATCAGATCGGGCTGGCGGCTGAGCTGCCGCATCGCCTCCAGGAGCATGTCGGCGAGCCGACGGGCCCCGGGGCGATTGCGGTCGAGCCACTCGCGGTGGGCGCCGGCGCACACGAAGAGCCAGTCGCTCTTCGCCGTCTTCCGCCACTCGTCGTTGAGCCCCATGACGATACGGAACTTGCCCTCGGCGAGCAGCTTGGTGGCGAGCGGCTCGTGGATGGCCAGCGCGTCGACCTGCTTGCGCTGGAGGAACGTCACCAGGGCGGGCGGCGGTCCGGTGATGGGCTGGAAGTCGCGCTCGAAGTCCAGGCCGCCGCGCGCGGCGAGCACCTGCATGCCGCGGTAGGCGCCGGACACCTTGTCGAGCACCCCGATGCGCTTGCCGCGCAGCTCGGCGAGGCTCTGGTACGGCGCGTCCTGCCACACGAGCAGATACGTGTGCATATAGAGGAGGGGGGCGAAGAGCACGATGTCCTGGCCCTTGCCCTGCAGATCGGCCGCGGTGAGGACGGGAAAGAGGCCCGCGTCGACCTGCCGGAGGAACACCGCCTTCTCGGCGCCCGCGGGGTCGAGCACCTTGATGTCGAGCTTGACGTCGTACTTCTTCTCGAGGTCGAGGCGGCGCACGATCTGGGTGACGAGACCGACCGTCGCGGTGGAGCTGGCGAAGCTCAGCGCCGCGGGCTGGGCCGCGAGCCGGCGCGGACGCGCGAGGGCGACGGCCGCGGCCCCGACCGCGCCCGCCAGCAGCTCCCGGCGATACACGCTACGCGGCCTCCATGCGATAGAAGCCGAGTGCCTGGAGGAGCGGCACGTCCTGGAACGAGAACAGGATCGAGGGCTCGGCGCCGGGGTTCGCGTGCTCGTGCACGGCGCGCGGCGGGACCGCGAAGAAATCGCCCTCGCCCCAGTCGTAGGCGACGCCGTCGATGATCGTGCGCCCGCGGCCGCTCATCACGTGGTAGACGGCGCACGACGTCTGGCGGTGGGCACGCGTGCGAACGCCGGGGCGCAGCATCTGCAGGTAGCACCCCAGGGCGGGGACGACCGGCCGGCCCGAGGCCGGATCGCGATACTCCACGAGGATGTCGTCGAACGGGTCGACTTCGCCGCTCGCCCGACGGGAGAGCTCAGCGTGCGCGTCCGCCCAGCGGTAGTGCACGTGCCGCGCGGGCGGCCCCTGGCGCACCGGCTGCTGCTCGCCGGGGTACGGATCCATGTGAAGGTTCTCGAGGTAGCGCACGACGGGCGAGTCGAGCCCGTCGGTCCAGATCACCGGCTCGGCGCCCTCGTTGCCGTGGTCGTGCCAGGTCATCGACGGCGTGACCACGAGGTCGCCCCGCCGCATCACGCACTTGTCGCCCTCGACCGTGGTGAACGCGCCCTCGCCGTGCAGCATGAAACGCACCGCATTCGGCGTGTGGCGATGGGCCGGCGCCACCTCGCCCGGCAACAGGTACTGGACCGCGACCGAGATCGTGTGGGTCGCCGTTCGCTCCGGCACCCCGGGGTTGTCGAGACGGATGATCCGCCGCTCGGCCCCGCGCCCGGGCTTCATGAACTCGGGGCTCCGCCGCACGAGCGGCTCGATCTCGGCCCAGCGCCAGAGCCGCGACTGCGCCGCGGAGGCCTTGGGCTGGATCAGCGGCCCCGGGCGCGTCCACGGGGCGTCGAGCCCCGCCGCCCGAAGACTCGCCACGTACTCCTCGACACCGGTCAGCGCCGTCGTCTGTACGGCCATGATCGTCCTCCTCGGCTATCCCCGACTCACGAACGCTTCGTACATGCCATCGGCGCAGATGCGCCGGGCGGCGATGGCCCGGCGGAGCGCGAGTCGGCCGCGCGCCTGCTCGGCGTCGGTGACCGCGATCCGCTCGAGAATCTTGATGGCCCGCGCGCCGTGCTCCTCCTCGACCTCCATGTGCTCGTAGTAGAAGTCGAGGCCCGCGCGCGGCACGCCGTAGTGCTTCTCCATCGCCGTGGCCATCCGCTCGGAGACGATGTGGTTGATCGATTCGGTGGCGATGTTGCCGCCGCAGAGCGCTTCCAGCGTCGAGGCCCGCTGCAGCTGGAACAGCTCGTTCTTCTCGATGATCGTGGTCGGCAGGTAGGGCGTGTCGAACACGTCGTCGCGGCCCCAGCCGAGGCCTTCGCACAGGCGCACGAAGAGATAGGCGTGAGCCGTCTGCTTGCCGCCCATCGTGTCGTGACCGCCCTCCTCGACGACGAGCGGGATCAGCGCCCGCTGGCGCTCGAGATCCTCCCACGTCGGCGTGAAACCGCCGACCGAGATGATCTTCCAGGCGGCGTGGCGGAGCGTGTCGAGAAAGAAACAGCCTTGCTCGCGGACGACGTTCCGGACCTGGTCGCGGGACAGCTCGCCGGCGGCGATCATCCGGAAGAGGTGATGGTGAAGCCACGGATGCGTCTCCCGCGCCTCGGCCAGGAGTCCGGCGGCGAAATCCCGTGCTGCGAGCGGCATGCGTCAGTCCTCCTCCCACCAGGGTGGGATGCGACGGGTCAGTGTACTCCTCTTCCCCGCGGCCGTCGCGTCGTGAACGGGCGCGGGGGCCCAGACTTGACATCGGCCGCGTTGTGCGCGACCACTTCAGGGCGTCTCGATCTCGACCGTTCGCGGCAAGGAGACCCGTATGCGCAAGATCCTCACCTCGCTCGTTGCGGCCGTGCTGCTGTCACCGCTCGCCGGCCACGCCCAGGATGGCCGAGCCACGCTCGACGGCGTGGCGAAAGCGATGGGGGCGACCAGCGTCAAGTCGATCGAGATCACGGGCAGCGGCGCCAACTTCGCCGTGGGCCAGAGCACGGCCCCCGGCGCGCCGTGGCCCCGCTTCAACGTGAGGACCTTCACGCGGACGGCGAATTACGAGACCGCCTCGCTGACGGACGACCTGGCGCGGACTCGCGCCGATGAGCCGCCCCGCGGCGGTGCCCCATTCGTCCGCGGCGAGCAGCGGTTGATCTTCGTGGTCAGTGGCGATCACGCCTGGAACGTGACCGGGCAGACGGCCACCCCGTCCCCGATCTCGGTCATCGAGCGGCAGGTCCAGCTGTGGACGACGCCGCATGGCGTGGTCAAGGCCGCGATGGCGAACAAAGCGACGGTCCAGGGGCGGACCATCTCGTTCGCGGTACCGGGACGCTTCAAGGCCAAGGCCACCGTCAACGACCAGAACCTGGTCGAGAAGGTCGAGGCGCTCGTCAGCCATCCCGTGGTCGGCGACATCCCCGTCGAGGTGATCTACGCGGAGTATCAGGACTTCGGCGGGGTCAACTTTCCGCGAAAGATCCGTCAGTCCGTCGGAGGCTTCCCCGCCCTCGAGCTGACCGTGAGCGGCGTCAAGGCCAATCCGGCCGTCGACGTCAAGGTGCCGGACAACGTCCGCCAGGCCACGGGCGTCTATTCCAAGGTGACGAGCGAGAAGACCGCCGACGGCGTGTGGTACCTGACCGGCGGCACGCATCACAGCGTCGTGATCGAGATGAAGGACCACGTGATCGTCGTGGAGGGGCCACTCAACGAGGAGCGGGCCCTCGCCGTGCTCGCGGAGACGCGCAAGCTCGTGCCGGGAAAGCCGATCCGGTACGTGATCAACAGCCACCATCACTATGACCACTCGGGTGGGCTCCGGACCTTTGCCGCCGAGGGAATCACCGTCGTCACCAGCGAGGTGAACCGGCCGTTCTTCGAATGGGCGCTCGCCGCGCCGGCCACCGTGAGTCCGGACCGCCAGGCCAAGGCGCGCCAGAAGTCGAAGGTCGAAGCCGTGGGCGACAAACGGGTGCTCAGCGACGGCGCGCGGAGCGTGGAGATCCACCAGATCGCCGGCAGCCTCCATCACGACGGGTTGATCATGGTCTGGCTGCCGAAGGAAAAGCTCCTGAGCCAGGCCGACGCGTTCACGCCGGCCGCGCCAAACGGGTCGTACCCGACGCCCCCCAACCCGTTCAGCGTCAACCTCTCCGACAACATCACGAGGCTCGGTCTGGACGTCGATCGTCACTTGCCGCTGCACGGGCGCATGGTGCCGCAGGCCGAGCTGGGCAAAGCCATCGGGAGCGCGAAATAATCTTCGAGGAGAGCACATGAAAGTCGCATCGGTCGTTGCCGAGATCCTCAAGCGCGAAGGCGTGCAGTTCCTCATCGGGTATCCGGTCAACCAGGTGCTCGAGGCCGCGGCGGAGACCGACATCCGCACGATCATCGTGCGGCAGGAGCGGACGGGGCTGCACATGGCCGACGCGGTGAGCCGGGTGACCTCCGGCGACCGCATCGGCGTCTTCGCCATGCAGCACGGGCCGGGGACGGAGAACGCCTTCGGTGGCGTGGCCCAGGCCTTCGGCGACTCGGTCCCGATCGTCGTGCTGCCCGGCGGCTATCCGCGGCGCCTCCTCAACATCCCGCCGAACTTCAGCTCGTTCCTCAACTACCAGCACGTCACCAAGTGGGCGGAGCAGGCGATCCTGCCCGAGACCATCCCCGACGTGATGCGGCGCGCGTTCACGCAGGTGAGGAACGGCCGCCCGCGGCCGGTGCTCGTCGAGCTGCCCGTCGACGTGCTGGCCGCCGACGTTCCGGACGGCTGGGTGTACACGCCGGCGCCGAGACTGCGCACCGGGCCCGATCCGCGCGGGGTCGCCGAGCTCGCGGCCGCGCTGGTGGCGGCCGAGCGGCCCGTGATCTATGCGGGGCAAGGCGTGCACTACGCGAAGGCCTGGAAACAGCTCCGCGAGCTGGCCGAGCTGCTGGAGGCGCCGGTCACGACCAGTCTTCAGGGCAAGAGCGCGTTCCCCGAAACGCATCCGCTCTCGCTCGGCTCGGGCGGCCGGTCGATCTCGCACCAGCTGCACCACTTCCTGAACAGCGCCGACCTGATCTTCGGCATCGGCTGCAGCTTCGCGACGACGAACTACGGCGTGGCCATGCCCAAGGGCAAGCGCCTCGCCCACGCCACCCTCGACCCCGCGGACATCAACAAGGACGTGCGCGCGGAGCTGGCCCTCGTCGGCGATGCCGCGCTCACGCTCGACGCGCTGCTCCTGGAAGTGCGAGACCGCCTGAAGGGCGGCCCGCGGGGACGCGCGACGGCCGTGACCCAGGAGATCAAGCAGCTCAAGACCGAGTGGCTGAACAAGTGGATGCCGCGGCTCACCCAGGACACGACGCCGCTGTCGCCCTACCGCGTGCTGTGGGATCTGATGCACACCGTCGACGTGGCCAACACGATCATCACCCACGACGCGGGGAGCCCGCGCGACCAGATCTCGCCCTTCTGGGAGCCGACGACGCCGCTCTCCTACATCGGCTGGGGCAAGACCACGCAGCTCGGATACGGGCTCGGCCTGGCCATGGGCGCCAAGCTCGCCAGGCCCGACAAGCTGTGCGTCAACGTCTGGGGCGATGCCGCCATCGGCTTCACGGGGATGGACTTCGAGACCGCGGTGCGGGAGCGGATTCCGATCCTGTCGGTGCTGCTCAACAACTTCTCCATGGCCATCGAGCTGAAGGTGATGAAGACCGCGACCGAGAAGTTCCGCTCCACCGACATCAGCGGCCACTACGCCAACTTCGCCAAGGCGCTGGGCGGCTGGGGCGAGCGCGTGACCGAGCCGGGTGACATCGTGCCCGCCATCAAGCGCGCGGTGGCCAAGACCCGCGAAGGGACGCCGGCCCTCCTCGAGTTCATCACCGAAAAGGCGGTCGACTTCTCGATCTTCTGACCACGCGAGTTGAGCGGGAGGGCCCGAGCTCGCGATCGTCATCGCCATGGCCCTGGTGTTTGCTTACGCCCCGCACTGGATCGGCGACGGGAGCCGCATCGCCATCATGGCAACGGCCGACCTCGTCTTCATCGCCAGCTTCTTCGTGCGGGGAGCGAAATGCTGGGCCAAAGTGCGGGCCCTGTTCACTCCGCCATGACGTGGTCCAGTGAACGCGTGCCGGTGCGCCTATCAGGCGGTGCGGCTTGACAAGGTCCGGCCACGGCAGTAGAAGGACTGCACTCCCGCTGTCACTCGCTCGTGCTCCTGCAATGGAAAGGAGCTCATCATGAGCACTCGGGTCAGTCGCCGCCAGTTCCTCCAAACGTCCTCGATCGGCACCGGAGTCGGTCTGGCATGGCTCGCCAGAGGGCGGGCCCCCGCGTTCGCCCAGAAGCGCGAGCTGACGTTCCTGTCCTGGAACCACTTCGTGCCAGCCTCCGACGACGAGCTGCGCAAGCAGGCGGAAACGTTCGGCAAGCAGGCCGGCGTGGCCGTGCGCGTGGACACCATCGCGCACCTCCAGTTGCCCGCCAAGCGTGCGGCCGAGGCGCAGTCGCAGTCGGGTCACGACTTGCTGTTCGTCGCCGACGCCGACCCGTTCCTCTTCGAGAGCCAGCTCGTCGACCTGGCAGACGTGATCGACGACCTCGGAAAGAAGTATGGCGGATGGTACCCGTTCGCCGAAGAGGCCGCCAAGACGAAGTCCGGTTGGCGCGCGGTGCCGTGGTTCTGGGTCTCCTTCCCGGCCACCTACAACATGGTCCACTTCAAGAAGGCGGGGCTCGAGACGCCGAGGACGTGGGCGGAGCTGCTCCATCACGGCAAGATCCTCAAGAAGCAAGGCAACCCGGTGGGTATCCCCATCAGCCACTGCGCCGACGCCAACACGACGTTCTGGTCCGTGCTGTGGTGCTACGGCGGCAAGGTGCTCGAGGCCGACGGCAAGACGTCGGCGATCAACTCGGACAAGACCGTCCAGGTCATCGAGTGGTACAAGGAGCTCTACCGCGACGCGATGGAACCCGAGGTGCTGTCCTGGGACGATGCGTCCAACAACCGCTGCATCCTGGCCGGCAAGTGCTCCTGGATCCACAACCCGATCAGCCCGTACAACCTCGCGCTCACCAAGAGCATGCCGATCGCCGACGAGATCAACCACCACAACAGCCCCGGCGGACCAGCCGGCACCCACTCGGCGCCGCCGATCACCGCGATCGGCATCTGGAAGTTCTCGAAGAACGTCGAGCTCGCCAAGGACTTCATCAAGTTCCTCTTCCAGAAGGAAAACTACGACGCTTGGATCGTCGCCTCCAACGCCTTCAACCATCCGCCGCTCCGGCACTTCGCCGACCATCCGATCTGGGCGAAGAATCCGAAATTCGCGATGCTCCCCAAGGAGGCGGAATTCGCTCATCCGCGCGGCTGGCCGGCGAAGCCCAACGCACCGGTCCAGCTCATCCAGGTCAACTACGTCCTGCCCGACATGGTGGCCAAGGCCGTCAACGGCATGCCGACCAAGCGCGCCATCGCCTGGGCGGAGGACCAGGTGAAGCTCGCCTTGCAGGGCAAGCTGAAGGAAGCCGGAGCCTAGCCACGATCACTCGGCGGCGCTTCCTCGAAGGCTCGGCGGTCACGCTCGCCGCGACGTCGTCGATCGCGCTCGATCGCGCGCCGGCGGCGGCCCAGAAGCGCGAGCTGACGTTCCTCGGGTTCAACCACTTCGTCCCCGCGTCGGACGAGGAGCTGCGACGGCAGGCCGACGTCTTCGCCAAGCAGGCCGGGGTGACGGTACGTGTCGACACGATCGCCGGCCCGCAGATGTTCGCCAAGCGCGCGGCGGAGGTGTCGTCGCAGTCAGGCCACGACCTCATCGTTACGGGCGCCGCCGACCCCTTCCTGTACGAGCAGCATCTGGTCGATGTCGGCGATCTCGTCGATCATCTCGGCAACCGGTACGGCGGCTGGTACCCGTTCGCCAAAGAGACGTGTTACACGGCATCGGGGTGGCGGGCGGTGCCCTGGTTCTGGGTGGCGTTCCCGGGGTGCTACAACGAGGTGCAGTTCAAGAAGGCCGGGCTGCAGCCGCCGAAGACCTGGGACGACCTGCTCAAGGCGGGGAAGATCCTCAAGAAGCAGGGCAACCCCGTCGGCATCGCGATCAGCCATTGCACCGACGCCAATATCTCGTTCTGGTCGATCCTGTGGAGCCACGGCGGGAAGGTGCTCGAGACCGACGGCAAGACGCCGGCGATCAACAGCGACAAGGCGGCCCAGGTCGTCGAGTGGTACAAGGAGCTCTACAAGGACGCGATGGAGCCCGAGGTGCTCTCCTGGGACAACGCCTCGAACAATCGCTTCCTGCTCTCGGGCAAGGGCTCGTGGATCCACAATGCGATCAGCCCCTACGTCGCGGCCGTCGCGAAGAAGATGCCGATCGCCGACGAGATCAACCACCACAACAGCCCCGCTGGCCCGGCCGGGATCCATTCCTCGACCACGGTCAACTCGCTGGCGATCTGGAAGTTCTCGAAGAATATCGCGCTCGCCAAGGACTTCATCAAGTTTCTCTTCCAGAAGGAGAACTACGACGCCTTCATCGTCGGGGGCAGCGCGTTCAACCAGCCCCCGCTCAAGGCGTTTGCGGAGCACCCCATCTGGGCCAGCCATCCGAAGTACGCGATGCTGCCCAAGGAAGCCGAGTACGTGCACGAGCAGGGCTGGCCAGCGAAGCCCAACGCCGCCGTGCAGTTGATCGTGGTCAACTTCATCCTCCCGGACATCGTCGCCAAGGCCATCAACGGCATGCCCACCAAGCGCGCCCTGGCCTGGGGGGAAGACCAGGTCAAGCTCGCGGTCCAGGGCAAGCTCGAGGCGAAAGGCAAGGCCACCTAGCATGGCCGTCGGTCAGCGCGTCCTCGAGGCGACCGGGCTGTCGAGGCCCGGCCGCCTCGCGCGCGTGCGTGAGTGGTGGGAGCACGAGGCGGTCTTCGGCTATGCCATCATCGTCCCCGCGCTGCTCCTCATCGCCGGGCTCGTCGCCTATCCCTTCGGGATGGCGATCTACTTCAGCCTCTCCGACTACTGGGTGGGCTCGCCCGGCAGCTTCATCGGCCTGCAGAACTTCCGCGACATCCTCGGCAACGAGATCTTCCGGCAGACCGTCTACAACTCGTTCGTCTTCACCACCATCGCCGTCGTCCTGAAGTGCGTCCTCGGCGTGTGGCTGGCCATGCTCTTGTTCCGGCCGTTCCGGTTCAAGCGGCTCATCCGCGGCGCCGTGCTGCTGCCGTGGGTCATCCCCACCGCGC
>Ga0207646_10001794_pt1 | contig 25959 bp, 24 predicted proteins | sample KBSK5502metaG_FD_184343 | JGI IMG/M metagenome (GOLD analysis project Ga0207646, IMG submission 184343) | Corn, switchgrass and miscanthus rhizosphere microbial communities from Kellogg Biological Station, Michigan, USA - KBS K5-50-2 metaG... | ecosystem: Host-associated > Plants > Roots >...
GGGAGCCAGACCGAATCGGTTCAGGTCAGGACGGCGGATCTGCTCCGGCACGAGCAGGTGACGGCCCTGCCGTTGATCAAGCACGCGGACGAGAATGGCAAGGACTGGCTGCGGTAGCCGCGGGCCCCTACCTGCTGCGGCACCCGCAGCCGGCAAGCCAACACGCCGGACCTGAGATCGGATCACATTCAGTGACGAGGCGCTGGCCCAGGCCCAGTGCTCCCGGACCCGCCGCTCTGCGCGGCAGTCCGATTGTTGGGAGGCAGTCCGAGTCGCGCCGGAACGGGATGATATGGGCGCGTTCAAGACCGGGCCGTGTCATCCCGCTCGGGCGGAGCACCTTCTGGCCAGCAACGGCGCCTACCCATGGCCGCCGAGCCGGCGATATTCGAGGTCGATTAGGGATCGCCAAGCGCTGGACCGCCCGGGCGAATCGGGCCTTACGTTCCCGGCATCGGTGACCTTAGTCCCTATCGCCGGCAACCGGGCAGGCCGACCTTGGTAATGAATACTCCCACGGGTATTCATGAGACAGGGAGTGGGGTGGCGGGCGATGGCCGGCAAGCATGTGCTGGTGCTCGGCGGTAACTTCGGCGGCCTCACGGCGGCTTTGGAACTCAAACACGAGCTGGGTGAGGACGTGGACGTCACGGTGGTTTCGGCGTCGGACCGCTTCTTGTTCAATCCGTCGCTGATCTGGCTGCCGTTCGGCAAGCGCAACGCGGCCGATATCACCTTCGCGTTGGAGCCCACCTTCGACGCGCACGGGATCGACTTCGTGCACGCCGAGGCGACGGCCATCGACCCGGCCGCCCGCACGGTGACCACCACCAGCCACAGCTATAGTTACGACTTCCTCGTGGTCGCCACCGGCTTCCGCAATAAGTTCGACGTCGTACCGGGCCTGGGCCCAGATGGTTACGCGCAGACGATCACGACGTTGGGTGACGCCGAACGGGCGGGCACCGCGTGGCGGAAGTTCCTCGACGACCCAGGCCCGGTCGTGATCGGCGCGACACAGGGCGCGAGCTGCTTCGGCGCGGCGTATGAGTTCCTGTTCAACACCGCCCACCAGCTGCGCAGGGCCAAGCTGCAGAAGAAGGTGTCGCTGACCTTCGTCACCGCCGAGCCGTTCGTCGGCCACTTCGGCATCGGCGGCTTGCCGGGTGGCGAGAAGCTGCTGAACATGTTCCTGAACAAGGAGGGCATCACCGCGCGTACCGGGGTGGCGTTCGAAAAGGTCACCGGTGACCGAATCAAGCTGACCGACGGGACTGATGTGCCGTTCCGGTACGCCATGGTGGTGCCGCCGTTCGCAGGCCAGGAGCTCGTCCGCGCCACCCCGGGCCTGTCCGACGACAAGGGCTACATCCCGGTCGAGGACACCTACCAGTCCAAGGCCTACCCGGAGATCTATGCCGCCGGCATTGCCGCGCAGGTGCCGGTGCCCTGGCAGACATCGGTGCCGATCGGGATCCCCAAGACTGGCTTCCCGACCGAATCCATGGCCAAGGTGGCCGCCCGCAACATCGTCGCGGCAATCAAGGGCGAGCCGCCTGTCAAGCACAAGGACTTCGGCGAGATGGCCGCCGTGTGCATGATGGACGCTGGCAGCAACGGCGTCATGATCCTCGCCGATCACATGCTCCCCCCGCGCAAGGCCGCAATCATGATCCCCGGCCCGCAGGTGCACGCCATGAAAGTCGCGTTCGAGAAGTACTTCCTGTGGAAGAGCAGGCACGGTTACATACGGCTGCCATGATGCTGCTCCACCAGCCCGGCTGCCGCTGCAGACGATGCCGCCCGCCTGCTGGCACACGCGGCGAGTAAGTGGGTATTCGCGAGCTTGTACACCCAGCCGCTGGAGGCCGCCGCGATACGCGCGCTGATCCAAGACCGGCTGGCGCTCCCCGGGGCCCCGCAGATGCTGCTGCAACTGGGCCTCGCCCGGGCCACTCGCTCTACCGCGCGCCGGCCGCCGGCTGAACTGACCGGGCCATGACATCAGACCACTAGCCGGTGCGACGCCCCGGTGTGGTCGTAAACCATGATCAGGCCCGCGTTTGCCCGCAGCCAATTCACGTCTTGCTCGCACCAGTACTTGCTCTCGTAGGGATGGCCTGACTGGGCGATAATCCTGCCGCTGGCGGCTTCCAGGTGCCAGTAGTACCTGCCGTCCCGGTCCTTGAAGATCTTGAACTCAGCCCACCACTCTGCCTGGTCCACCCGCTCCACCTTCCTCCTATGCGATCAGGGCCACGCCTGCGAACCGCCACGTCCTCAGGGCATCCCCGGCTCCGGGGCAGGTTGCCAGCCAGGGCTCGCGTCCTCAGCGGGGTGGCCCGCCGTGGCGGGGCTGACGAGCGCCTCGGCCACGCTCTGCAGCAAGCAACGCATCGTGGCAGTCGCGACCCGGTGCATGATGGCCCGGTCAAGCCCGGCCCCGAGACGGCCCAGCGGTGGCCGGTAGGAGCCCGCCAGCGTCAGCCGGGCCGCTTCGTCCCCCGCAGGGGAGATGCTGATGTTGGCGTCCAGCACTGGGAACAGGGTGCCTGTGGCACCAGCCGCTTCCCAGCGCAGCCCGACCGTCATGACATCCCTGCGGCACACCGGGTCGAGGAAGCGGACCCGGACCAGCTTCGCCGCGACCGGGCCCGCCGGACCCACCCTGAGCAGGCCCTCGGCCCCCCCTTCGCAGGCGACCTGTGACGTCTCGGCCAGCCAGTTTCCGTGAAGCAGGTTCTCAAACCGCGCTTGTGCCGCGCGGGACCCGGTTCCGATGGTCAGGTCCTGAACGACGAACATGACCTGACCGTCCGGCCGCCCAGCCCAACCGCACAGGGCCGAAGGTCCCACTCTTCGTCCTAAGGACTTCGTCGTCAACCGGCATGGCTGGCTGGTGTTCCCCAGCAATGCGTGGCCGCGGCTGGACTTCTCGGTCTTCGATACCGTCGGCCAGCTCAGCGCTGCGGTGAGCCGTGACTTCGAGGCGAAGGCGCCTAGCGCCGCCTCCGCCCTACTCGTGCACGTAGCTGCCCGGCGCCGGCCCGAGCGGCGGGTGCTTCCGGCTGCCAACTGAGCTGCCCGGCGCCTTTTCCGGCCCGGAACGCGCGGTCAGCCACTCCAGCCACTGCGGCCACCATGACCCGTGGTGCTCGGTCGCCCCGGCCAGCCACTGATCCGGGTCGCCGCTCGCCGGCGGGCCCTCCCAATAGTCATAACGGCTCTTCGCGGCTGGGTTGACGAACGACTGGATGTGACCCGACTTGACCACAGCCAACTCTTTGTCGCCCCCGAGCACCTGCGTGGATGTGTAGGCGGCCCGCCACGGCGTGATGTGATCGGTGTAGCCGGCGATGTGGAAGCTGTCGCACTCCACCTTCGCCAGGTCGACGGGCGTGCCCAGCACGGTGATCGGCTCCTGGCGCGCCATGGCATCGACGAGCAGCTCGGTGCTTTCCAGCGCGAACTTCGCGCTTACCGCGGTGGCGTCGTCATTCCAGGCGAGCACGTCGAATGAGGGAGCGTCCTGGCCGAGCAGCCACCCGCTAACGAGGTAGTTGAACACCAGGTCATTGGGGCGCAGCCAGGCGAAGCCGGTGCGGACGCTCCGGCCGGGAATGACCTCGCCGTCGGCTGCCGCTTTCCGCAGCATGTTCCGCGACTGCCCGGTGTCCATCATGCCGATGATGTTGGGGCACCGGTTGGTCAGCATCGTCACAATGAACGTCGCCGAACCGGCGGATGCGTCGCCGGTTGCCGCCAGGTACCCGAGCATGAGCGCGGTGGTGAACCCGCCGGCGCACAGCCCGAGCCAGTTGATGGTGTCGCTGCCGGTGATCTCCTTGACCGCCTCTGCTGCCCGCGCTTGCGCCGCCAGATAGTCATCGATTCCCCAGCGCCCATGGCCGAGCTCGGCCCGGGGATTCCGCCAAACGATCATGAACGTCTGGATGCCGTTCCCCACCACGTATTCCACCAGGCTGCGCCCCGGCGCGAGGTCGAGGACGTAGTACCGGTTGAGCTCGGGCGGCACCATGAGCAGCGGCCGGCTGCGGACGGCCCGCGTCGTCGGCGTGTACTGCAGCAATTCGAAGATCTCATCGCGGTAGACAACGGCGCCCGGCGTGCACGCGAGCTTCTCACCCACGGGGAAAGGCTCCCGGTTGACCATCTGGGGCATGCCACCCCTGGCCAGGTCGCGCAGCATGTTCCGGCTGCCGCGCAGGACGGACAGCCCGCCGGTCTCGAACGCGCGCTTGAGCGCGGCCGGGTTGGTCCAGAAGAAATTGGTGGGCGACAGCATGGCGGTCGTGATGTCAGCCAGGTACCGGGTGCGGGCCTGGCGGTCCCAGGGCCCGTCCACCGCGTCGGCCATCCGCTCTGCCCATTCCTCGAAGAGCCGGTAGCTCCAGCCGAGCAGGCGAAAGAACGGGTTATCCTGCCAGGTCACGTCGGCGAACCGGCGATCACCCTCGGCGAACGAGACACCGGAGCGGCCCAGCGGGACCTTCACCAGTTCGCCGGTAAGCCATGGCATCTGCCGTGCGGCCGCGGCCGGGTTCACCAGGTCGGCGGCCGACTGCAGCATCTCCAGGGGATCAAGCGCCGATCCGGGCGGGCCCCCACCGGGTGCCATGGATGCGTCCGGATATCCCATAACTCCTCCTGGCTGCGGCAGCGTGTCTCATCACTGTGACTGGCTGGCACTACAGGGAGCAAGGCCGTTCGGCCCGCGCCGCAGAGGCCAACGTCCCGGCGGCACCCCTTGCCACCGTTGCTGGTGCCACGCACCGCGGGGCCTGCGGGCCGAGGGCTTACGTCCCGTGTCAATGGGACCAACGACGGTTCCGGGGCGGCCTGCCTATCACTACCGTCGAAGCAGCCGTAGCCAGCGGCTGCGGCGGAGCCCCGCTCACGAGCCCGCAACAGTGCGACAGGCCACCGCGCAGGGCAGGTAACAGTCATGGGCTCGAGGAAGGGACCCACGCGATGACTACCACCGAACACCGGCAGCCGTATGGGCTGGGGAAATTTCAAGACCGGGTGGCGCTGGTCACAGGCGGAACCCGCGGCATCGGTGCCGCCATCTGCCACCAGCTGGCTGATGGCGGCGCGTCAGTTGCCGCTGGCTACTGGCGGCATCACGAGAGCGCGGAGAAGTTCCACTCGACCATGACCGCCGACTACCCGGGGCGCGCTATTACCGTGCACGAGGGGAATATCGGCAGCGCGGATGACTGCCGCCGGGTGATCGGCGAGGTCGTCGATCAGCACGGCCGCCTCGACATCCTGGTGAACAACGCGGGCATCACGATTGACCGGACCGTGGCCAAGATGGCTGACGAGGACTGGCTGAAAGTAATCTCTGTGAACCTCTCCGGCGCGTTTTTCCTGGCCCAGGCGGCACTCGAGCACATGCTCGCCCGGGGCAGCGGCCGGATCATCAGCGTGTCCTCGGTGATCGGGGAAACCGGGAACATCGGCCAAGCGAACTACGCCGCCTCCAAGTCCGGCCTCTTCGGGCTGACGAAGTCACTGGCGAAGGAAACCATCTTCCAGCTCAACCGCGCGCAGCGCCCGGCTGGTGACGGGATCGGGCTGACCGTCAACGCGGTCACTCCTGGCTTCATCGCCACCGACATGCTGGCCACCATCCCCGACAAAGTGCTGGAGAAGATCCGTGGCCAGATCCCTCTGGGGCGGCTCGGGCAGCCCGAAGAGATCGCGCGGGTGGTCGCATTCCTGGCGGCCGACGAGTCCTCATACATAACCGGGCAGATCTGGGCCGTTAACGGCGGCCTGGACATGTGAGCGGAGGAGCCATGGAAGATCAGCGTGGGGTCGTTGTCCTGTCCGCGACGCGGACCCCTATCGGCAAATACGGGGGCGGCCTGGCATCGGTCCCGCCGTGCGACCTCGCCGCGACCGTGGTGCGGGAAGCTGTGAGCAGGGCAGGTGTGGAGCCCGCCGAGGTGGGTCACGCCGTGTTCGGGAACGTGATCCACACGGAGGTGCGGGACATGTACCTGGGCCGGGTCGCGGCGGTGAACGGGGGTCTGCCGGTCGAGACGCCTGCGTTCACCCTCAACCGGCTGTGCGGCAGCGGCCTGCAGGCGATCGTCTCTGCCGCGCAGGCGATCCGGCTCGGTGACTGTGACGCCGCCGTGGCCGGTGGGGCGGAATCGATGAGCCGCGGCCAGTACTGGCTGCCCGACATGCGCTGGGGCCAGCGGATGCAGGACGGCACCGTCGTCGACGCCATGGTGGGAGCGCTCACCGACCCGTTCGACAGCTGCCATATGGGCGTGACGGCCGAGAACGTCGCCACCGATTACGGCGTGTCCCGGGAGGACCAGGACGCGCTGGCGGCAGAAAGCCATCGGCGGGCCGCCGCCGCCGCGGAGGCCGGGTACTTCACCGAGCAGATCACGCCGATCGAGGTCAAGGGCAGGAAGGGCACGGTCACGGTCGACGCCGACGAGCACATCCGGCCCGGCGTGACCACGGACGACCTGGCCAAGCTCCGGCCCTCGTTCGCCGCAGACGGCACCGTGACACCGGGCAACGCTTCCGGCGTTAACGACGCCGCGGCGGCAGTGGTGATCGCGTCGGGATCGTTCGCCAGTGAGCGGGGGCTGAGCCCGCTCGGCCGGCTGGTCGCCTATAGCCACGCCGGGGTGGAGCCGAGGATCATGGGCATGGGCCCGGTGCCCGCGGTGCGCAAGGTGCTGGACCGGGCCGGCCTCAAGCTCGACGAGATAGACCTCTTCGAGGTGAACGAGGCCTTCGCCGCCCAGGCCCTCGCCGTCATCCGGGAACTCGGCCTGCCGCCCGAGCGGACCAACCCCAACGGCAGCGGGGTATCCCTGGGGCACCCGATTGGCGCAACCGGCACCATCCTCGCCGTCAAGGCCCTCTATGAGCTGCGGCGGACCGGTGGCAGGTATGCCCTTATCACCATGTGCATCGGTGGTGGCCAGGGCATCGCGGCGATCTTCGAGCGGATGTGAGCGGGCGCGTCAGTGACCTAACTCACTCCCTCGCGCATCTTGGAGGAGGATAACCGCGCACCTACCGCGGCGTCGGAGGGCGGCGCGGCGCCTCCGCCTGGCAGCCTTTCAGGGGCCGGCGTTCCAGCCTTGGCGCGGTCATCGCGTAGCCACGGCGGCCTCGGGCAGCAATCTGCCAAGACGGTCGTCGCCGCGCGGAGAAGAAAGGGAGGGCTTTACCCCGCGCACACGACATGCAAGCCTGGGCTTTGCAGCTTGCAAGCGGTATGCCCCGCCGGTCTCCATGAGGGATCCGCTCAGATCTCCACGAGGGGAGGACCAATGAGGATCCGTCGCCCTGCGATTTTCGTGGCGTTGCTTGCCTCAACCGCGGCCCTTACCGTCCCCGCGCTCGCTGGTGCGGCGCCCACCGGGGCCACGGTGATTACGGCGCCCACCGAGGCCAAGGTGACGGTGGGCAGCCCCCCCAGCCCGTATCTGCCCAACGGTTCCAACGAGCCTGCGCTCGCCATGGACGCAACCAATCCGGCGGTGCTGGCCGCCGGGGCCAACGATCTGGTTGACAGCGCGCCGTGCCAGGGCAGCAGTTGTAACCTCACCCCCGACATCGGCATCTCCGGGATTTACTTCTCCTTCGACAGCGGCACGACGTGGACCCAGCCGACCTACACCGGGCTGACGGCGCAGAACGGCACCACCCACGTGGGCCCGATCCACACCCTGCCTGGCTACTTCGAGCACGGGATGTCCTCCCACGGTGACCCGGCGCTGGCGTTCGGGCCCAGGCCCGGGCCGAACGGGTTCTCGTGGTCGAACGGGTCCCGGCTGTACTACGCCAACCTGGCGTTCCCGCTCAGCACCGCGCCGGGCTTCGCGGGCGCCTCGGCGGCCGTGGTGTCACGCACCGACAACGTGCAGGCTGCCGCCGGGGACCAGAGTGCCTGGATGGCCCCGGTGATCGCCAGCAAGCAGAACGCCGCGCTGCTGACCGACAAGGACGACATCTGGGCGGACAACGCGTCCTCCAGCCCGTTCTTCGGCAACGTCTACCTGTGCAACGTCGCCTTCCGCAGTGCCAACTTCCTTCCCGAGCCGCTGATCGTCGATGTTTCCAGCGACGGCGGCAACACCTGGCAGCAGCACCAGCTCAGCGCCGCCACCGACAACGCCCAGACCAACGGGCGCCAGGGCTGCGCCGTCCGGACCGACAGCGCGGGCGTTGTCTACGTCGTGTGGGAAGGCGCGGACGTCAAGACCGGCCAGAGCGTCTTCTTCCTGGCCCGCTCGTTCGACGGCGGCAGCACCTTCGACAGGCCCCGGGAGATCGCCACCGTGCACGACGTCGGGGTGCCCGACCCGGTGTCCGGGCGGATCGTGTTCGACGGGTTCGCCGGCACCCGCACCGACAGCTTCCCCAGCCTCAGCATCGCCAACGGCGCGCCCACCGGCGCCGACGCCACCAACACGATCGTGCTCGCCTGGCCCGACGGGGCGCTCAACCATGAGCAGGCACTCGTGCAGACCTCGGTCGACCGCGGCCTGACCTGGTCGGCCCCGGTCAACGCCGCCGAGGCGGGCGACCGGCCGGACAACCCGGCCGTGGCGATCTCGCCCAACGGCACCGACCTGTACCTGGTCTACAACGCCTACCTGCAGCCATTCCAGACCACCACGGCCAACCCGCGCCTGATGCAAGGCGTCACCCGCCACGCCGACGTCGGACCGGGCGGTGTGGTCGGGAGCTTCACCACGCTGCTCCGGGCGATGGTCGGCGACGCCCGGGGCACCACCAGGACGCTCAACCGCGAGGCCATCTACGACTACCAGTACGCCGCGGCGTCGCCTACCTACGGGGTCACGGTCTGGATGGACGTCCGCAACGCGAGCGACTGCCCCGCGGTGGACGCCTACCGGCAGTCCCTGATCGACGGGACCCCGATAGCCGCACCATCCCCGCTGACCGACTGCCCGCCCGACTTCGGGAACGGCGACATCTACAGCGGCTCCTTCCCCGACCCCACGCCCTGACGGCACAGGGCTGAGCTGGCCGCGGCCGTCCAGGCACCCCGCCGAGGACGGCCGCGGCAGCTCCGCCGGACCATGTGCGGCGTGGGCGGCCTCGTCTGGCCACTCAACCGGGTATGACCTTCGGCCTGGACGCCGCAACAGGTGGATGCGATGAAGCGCCGAGGCGCTATAAGGACCTGTCCCGGGCGAAGGGACGACGTCCGGTCGGTGCGGAATGGCCAACCACAGGCGGGACTGCGCGCGTTCTCCCCGAGCTGCTCATCACTGGGCGTGATGCCGGACGGAGCAGGAAACGCGCAGCGTATCCTTCTGGTTTGTCACCAAGTTCCCTCTCCGGATACAAACAGGGGGGAAACATCATGAGCAGTCCGATGGTTGCTCGGCACCAGTCCAGGTCTCGGCGAGTAGCGCGATGAGCGGAAGCCTACGACCAGGCACCTGGGGCCGCGCCCGGTGACGTGAAGGCATTGACGGCAAAAGGCGGCAGGCCGTGGCGGTCGTAACGTTCCCTCCGCCACATTTCGCTGCGGCGGGGTCACACTGGCTGGGTGAGGGGTCGTGGCGACCCGGACCGAGCAGGACCGCACCATGTTGCGCCGCAGGGTGGACACCCCGCCGAGCCAAGCGACTGCCGGCGGTGGGATGACCTCGCGGCCCGCGCTGGCTGTCGCGTCCTGTCGGCCGGTTCCGGGCATCGCCGTCCACCACGTCAGCGTGGATGGCCATGTGATCCTGGCCGCCGCGCACGACCTCACCGCGCCGCTGGCAGATTCCGGTCATCGCTGTCATGGCGCTGGGCGATGAGGTGTAGCTGCTGGCCGTCGAGGTTGCTGAGGTCGCGGGCGGCGTATTGCTTGTTGGCCGGCCGCCGTCCGGCAGCCTGGGGCAAACTGGCTGGACATGAGGTTGGTGGTGACCCACATTTGGTCCGGTGGCATGACGGTGCGCCGGACGCTGGACACCGCCGGGCGCAGCGACGGCAGCCAGCTGGAGGAACTCGCCGCCCGCGCCCTGGCCAACCCGCCGCCCTACCGGCCGGTTCCACGCGGTCCCATATGCCACATCCAAGTGGACGACGCCGTGGTCATAGCCGTCGAGCACGACCTTGACGGGCCGCTGCTGGACCTGGTCACCGCCGTGCTGGCAGAGGGCGATGTGGGATAGCGGGCAGCGGCCTGGGTCGCGCGGCGGCCGGCAATGGGCGCGAGCCACTGCCATCGCCGTACGCCGGCCGGTCTGGCATGTGCGCGCGTTTCGTCCGGGCCGAACTCCGGCCGCAGAGCTTGCCCCGGCGGGCCCCCGCTACGGCGGCGGTCTGCAGCCATGGCCGGTGACAGGCTGGTGGCCGGGAAGCCTTCCCAGGCTGGAGGCCACGATCGGCCGGCTGGGCGCTTGCTTCACCGAGGGTCTCTATCCGCGGGGCCGGTCCCGGCGATGCCCGGGGCCAGGCGGTCCGGCTGGCGTTCGTGCCGCCCGCCTCACCAGGGTTCCCGGACGGGACCGCTGGGAGGATCGGCGATGACCCAGGCACAAGCCGAACGCCATAACCCGGTCTTGGAGCAAGCGTCCCGGGAGCTGGAGGCGGCATCCCACGACGCCCAGGTGGCGTTCGACTGCATCGCATTGGGAGAGCTCAACCGCGCCCATACCAGCGCGCTCACCGCCCGGGTGGCTGCCGATGCTGCGGTGACCGCCCTGCGGGCAGCCCTGCTGACCGCGGGCGCCGCTGCCGGGTCCTGACATCCCGCATCAGGGCCTGCCGGCCGGGCCGGGACGCGCCGCCCGGCTGGTGCCTGCGGGCACCCCAGCTTCAGGGCCTGCGGAGTGATGGCGCTGCCGGTGATGCCCTCATGCGCTCCTCCGGTGCTGGCCCAGGGGCGCATCATCCGGGACGTGGGCGGCACCCGCGCGGGGGTGCTCATCGCCCGCCACGCGCCGCTGCGGGCGAGCGGAGTGGCGGCGAGCCGGTGCCCGGGAGAATGGCCGGGACCGGCCGGCCCGGCGCTGCGCCGGCCGCCCGGCGCGCCCACCGCAGGACCGACAGGCGGGGTGTTCCAGCCGTTGCGGCCGCACACCAGCGCGGCGAGCAGGCGCAGCCAGCGCGGTGGCAGGTCTTGGCCACCCAGCAACCGCCGCTGCCACGCCGGCAGCGTGGACAATACGGCGCTAATCCTGCCAGCCCGCGCGTGACCGGTCTGCCGGAGGGCCGGCGTGTTGTCCTGCCCTGCCACTGGATAGGCGACGTGCAGGCGCGGGCGGCGCCACTGGCAGTAGGGGCACAGCAACCGGCCGAGGTTATCGTATTGCCACCCGGCGGCGAGAGCACGGGCGCGGATGTCGGCCTCGCCGAGCGCCGCTGGGTCGATATACCGCGAGATGCAGGCCGCCATCTCACACCAGGCGGTGGGCCTTCTGATCCGGTCACCCACAACCGCCCGCTGGGTGATGGCAACCGGCCCCGCCAGCGGGTCAGCTGGCATCGGCCCCCCCGAGGGCCCCGGCCGGGCAATGCCCTGGCCCCGCCCGCGGTGCCACCTGCCTTCGCGCGGCGGCGGGGGCACCCAGCGTTGCCGCCCGGACGTCCTGGCGTGCCTGGGGATGGCTCTCGCCGTCATGCTGGCCTCCCCGAATGATCCCCGCATGGTCACGCAGCACCCTGGGAGGATGACCCGCGGCAGCGCCGAACCGCCAGACTCCTCCTAGTACGGAACGCGGCTCAGCCTTGATCTGTTACAACGAGCCGGTCAGCGAACCAGCAACAATCCCGCCGCGCAGAAATGCCATTCGGGCGCGCCCACAGTAGTCATTCCCACCGTCGCGTGGTCGCATCGGTTCGCGCATCTCGGGCACTCTGAGGGCCCTCACTGAGCGTTGTGGCGCGTGGGATTGCGCGGCGCTGGGTGCCTGTTGGTGGCGGCTGGCCGGCGGGACTGCCTGGCCTGGGGGTGCGGCGGTTTGGCGGCGGGCATATCGTTCACAAATGTAGCCATGACCGCCGTTCCGCTGGGGGTGCGGTGTGAGCATCGGCGGAGTCCTCGCGGAAGCGCGGCGCCGGGCTGGTCTTAGCGTGGCCCAGGTCAGCCAGCTGACCCAGCTCGGGGAAGCGATCATCACCGGGATCGAGGGTGATGATTTCTCAGCCTGCGGCGGTGATGTGTACGCCCGGGGAGACATCCGCAGCATCGCCCGGGCTGTTGGGGCTGATCCAGGGCCGCTGATCGAGGAGTACGACGCCGCCCGGGCGGGGCCGCGGCCGCTCGCCGGTGAGGTCACCGAGCCCTTCCCGCCTCTGCGGATACCGCAGCACCCGCGCCCCGGGCCGGTCACAGCCACCGAGAGCCCGCAACGGCGCCCGCCGGCCGGGCCGGTCATGCCCAGCGGGAGGCACCAGCGCCAGCGGCGCCGGCCTGCCTGGGCGGTAGCGCTGGGCGTGGCGGTGGTGGCCGGGTTCGGGTTCGCCGGGTACCTGCTTGTCGGCTCAGGGGGCGCCGCCCCCTCGGCCGGGGCACACCCGGCAACGCCCCACCCGTCCGGCCGGGCCAGCCACGCGGCATCGGCCGCGGCGACCGCTACCGGGAGCACGCCTGCCACGCCCGCGCCGACGACGGCCACCCCGGCCGCTGCCCCGGCGCGCCCGCTTACCCCCGCCAGCGCGACCGCGTTCGGTCCGGCCGGCGGCCCGGGCGACAACAGCGATCTCGCCCGCCTGGCGATCGACGGAAATCCCGCCACCGCCTGGCATACCGACTGGTATGCCACCGCCCAGTTCGGGAACCTGTACCCGGGCACCGGCCTGCTGGTGGACATGGGCCGGCCCGTGACGATCACCGCGGCGCGGATCACACTCGGCCCGGCTCGCGGCGCCGGCTTGCAGCTGCGCGTCGGCGCCGCACCCGCACTGGCCCGCCTGCGGCCCGTTGCGCACGCGGCCAACGCCGACGGCGTGGTCCGGCTGCAGCTCACCCCGCCCGCGCACGGCCGCTACGTGCTCATCTGGTTCACCAGCCTGCCACCCGACCCGGCTGGCACCTTCCAAGCCAAGGTCTACAGCCTCCAACTGCGCGGCCGGGCTTGACCCACCCGACTCACACCGCCAGGCTGCGAGCCCCCGGGGAAGGGAACCAGCGCGAGAGGCGGCGCACAGATCATTCATTCCGGGACGCAGCTGAGGGTCAGGCTGACGGTCGAGCTGCCGACCTTAGGCGGGTCGGCGCGGTTATTAAGAGTTCCTTGCGCCGCTGGCCGGATGACATTCCCCGGTTACTGCCTGGTCGGAGTCGGCCGAGGACGGGCTGGCCGGGCCGGGCCGACGTCGCTGCGGAAGAATACTGGGCGCAGGCCAGGCCGGCCGATGGGACAGCCTGGCGTGACGATGCAGCTGACTGATCTCGCGGTGTGCGCGACGCCTGGAAGCCTTAGGACAGCTCGGCAACAGCCAGGCCGAGCAGGTCATCAAGATGAGCGAGCCGCGCGGCAAGCAGCCCGCCTGCCGGGCCAAACGACGTTTTCCGAACCGGCCGTTACCCAACTGAGATAGCTGTTAGCGTCGGTCGCGGCCCTTCCGCACTGGACCGTCGTGACGGCGCGGTGGCCGGCCGATGCCGGGGAGCGCTGGTCAAGGCCCAGTCCCGCCTGCTGACCGTCAGGCGGGCAGGACGCAGGAGCGTGTTATGCCCGTGGGCGCGTGTTTGCCTGTCCTCCGTTCGGTGTCTGCCCGGGTGGGCGCTGTTATTGCCGCGCTGCTCGCCGTGACGGCCCTGGCCGCCACCGCCGGGACCGCCAGAGCGGCGCCGGGGCCGACGATCAGCCAGGTCAAGCACCGACTCACCGAGCTGAAGTCGCAGCAAGACCGGGCCATCCAGCTCTATGACCAGGCGGTCCAGTCGCTCGACGCCGCCCGCCGCCGCCTGGTCCTGGCCCGGCGCGAGGTCCGCGCGGCGCACGCGCAACTGGCAGCGGTGCACACGCAGATCGCCCAGATCGCGGCGGCCGCCTACGAGAACAGCTATCTTCACCTGACGGCATTCGGCGCCCTGCTGACCAATCCCAGCCCGCAGGCCGCCCTGTCCGAGGCGCCGCTGCTGCAGCACCTGTCCAGCGAGCAGGCGGCCGAGCTGAGCGCGGTCATCACCACGGCCCGCCGGTACACCGCCGCGCGCCGCGCCGCGCGCCGCACCCAGACAGCGGTCACAGCGCTGGCCCGGCAGCGCCTGACCCAGCGGAAGGCTGTCACCGCCACCGTCGCCACGCAGACGGAGCTGCTGGCCCGTCTGACGGCCCGGCAGCGGGCAGCGTTTGAGCGGCAGGAGGCACGCGCGGCTCCGGTCACGACCACCGCGACCTACACCGGGCCGACCACCACCCAGGCAGACAAGGCGGTCGCGTTCTCCTACGCCCAGCTCGGCAAGCCCTACGTGTGGGGTGCCACTGGCCCGGCTTCCTACGACTGCTCGGGGCTCGTCCAGGCGGCCTGGGCCTCAGCCGGGGTGGCGATCCCACGCACCACCTATGAGCAATGGGCGGCGCTGCCGCACGTGCCGATGTCAGCAATCCAGCCCGGGGATCTGATCTTCTTCGACGCGATCGGCCACGTCACGATCTACGTTGGCAACAACATGATCATCGACGCCCCGCAGCCGGGCCAGTTCGTCGAAAAGGTCAGCCTCTCCTCGCCCTGGTACGCGACCACCCTCGATGGCGCCGCCCGCCCGTGAACCGGGCAGCCGACCACGAGCGCCCGCCCCGAGGAGCCCCAGCGGGCGGCGGCTCGGGCCGAGGGAGAAACAGCGAACCCTTGACCCCGGGAATGCATCTACATCCCCGCCACCCAGGTCACGTCCCTATCTCCGCATGGTCACGGCCAAAACGTCGGGCGCAACGCCGACTCGGCGCTTCTGTGACAGAACGTCCTAATCGGCGCGGTTCACCTCGACTTTCGCACTTTTGGAGTCGTGCTGGCTGACGCCTGAGAGTCAGTAGCGCCGGAGCCGGGCGTGCTGGCTGGGCGTGCTGGGCGGGGCGCGCTGTGTGATCTTGAGATCCGGCATCGGAACCGTGATCGAGGGAGGAGCATCGGCGTGTCTGTAATCTCACCGAAGGTGAGCGCCGATGCTCCCGGAGTTGACCCTACCGTCGTCGCTGCTGGCGCTGCTGGCCTGGTTCGAGCCGCTGTTTACGGCCCCGTCGTTCCGCACGTTTTGCGCGCTGGCCACGGGATTCTTAGCGGAGCCGCCGATCATGACGGCGGCGATGCGCGCCTTATCTGAGTCCAGGGTTGGTTATGCACCGTGCGCAGGAACGCCCCGGTGATCCGCAGGTATGATGCGCAGCGGCCAGGCGCTGGCGATGACTTTGGGCCAGTGGATCGTCCTTACTGGTGGCGGGCCGCGGCAACCGGCCCCGGTCGCTGTGAAGCAACCTGTCAGGAGGTCATCGTGTCGCAGGTCCGGGTGCACAACTTCTCAGTGTCGCTGGATGGGTTCGGCACCGGTGCGGGGCAGAGCCTGGACGCCCCGTTCGGGCACGCGGGAACCCGGCTGCACGAGTGGTTCTTCCCGACCCGCACGTTCCGCGCCATGCAAGGCCAGCCCGGCGGCAGCACCGGCATCGACGACGCCTTCGCCAGCGCCTGGGAACCGGGCATCGGCGCCGAGATCATGGGGCGGGGCAAGTTCGGCCCCCATCACGGCCCCTGGCCGGACCAGGAGTGGCACGGGTGGTGGGGAGACACCCCGCCGTTCCACACCCCGGTCTTTGTCCTCACCCACCATCCCCGGCCCGCCGTCCGGATGAACGGCGGCACCACGTTTGACTTCCTCAACGCCAGCCCCGCCGATGCGCTTGCGCAGGCGCGCCAGGCCGCCGCTGGCCGGGACATCCGCATCGGCGGCGGCCCGGCCACCATCCGCGAATTCCTGGCCGCCGGCCTGATCGACTACGCGCACATCGTCGTGGTGCCGATCGTGCTGGGCCGCGGGGAGCGGCTGTGGGACGGGCTGGAGGCGCTCGAAGACCGCTTCCAGATCGAGGCCGTGACCAGCCCCAGCGGCGTCACCCACCTCACCCTCAGCCGGCGGTAACAGCCGGCAGCATGGCAGGGCAGGAGGCAGGCGCCGGCCAAAGCCGCTCCGCACCTCATGATCGTTTGCAGTGGGCGATCTGGGCGGCGGCGTGAAAGCGGCGGCGATGCTGGCACGGCCGGCCAAGCGCAAGCTGGTCAAACGAGCCAAGGCTTGTTTGCCCCGGCCGCGAGCCGAACAGCCGTTCGGGCGCGGTAACGACAGTCACTCTGGCGATCCAGGTTGCCGCCCAGTCGGACGGTCTCTGTAAGGCGGGTCCGGATCTCCGCCCTTGCTGCGCAGCCTCATTTCCCGGGACCTCTATCCGGTTCGTTCGCGTGCGTTCTTATGATCGGCCCGACCGCTCAATCGTGACGGTTCTGCCCGGCACGTCGATGTGAACTCTCGCTCGCGAGAGCTGGGGGTGCGCTACCCGCCAAGGGCGATCGAGCCCAAGCATCGTGATCAGCGGATCGTTCACCGAGCCGCTCGGAAAGTCATTCGAGACGCTGGCTGGTCAGAGCGCCGGTCAGGCGAACCATGATCTGGCCGGGCGCGGTTTAGCCGAACTGAGCCACCGGGGCCTTCGTCTTAGTCCTGGGCAGCGAGGAGCAGCGTGGCGAGCGGCTCGAGGGTGGCCATGAGCTCCAGCGCCTGCACACAGCCCCTCTGATGGGCGGCGATCGCCGCTTCCGGCGTGGTGGTGCGCCACACCTTCGAAATGCGGCGAGCCACCACGCCGGGAGCGAAGTTGTAGAACAGCGCGTCCACCACCACCACCACCACCACCACCACCACCGCGGCGAGCCCCAACGGCGCCGCCCGCCCGGCGAAGTAGGCGTCCCAGTAGCTGGTGAACCCCAAGGCGAACATCGCCTCGCCGGGCTCGCCGGCTATACGTGTCGAGCTGCCCCACACCCTGTTGTCAGCGGCGGCCCCCGACCGCTGATTTCGCGCGCGTGCGCTGGCTCTTTCGCGCCGGTGGCTCCCGGCGTAGCCTTCGTCGTGGCGCCCCGCGGGAAGAAGGACCGACTATGTACCGCTTCCGGTTCCCAATCTTGGTTGTTGCGGCACTGACAGCTACCGCGCTGGCGGCCACGCCGGCCGCGCTGGCGGCGGCCCGGGCCGGATCCCCCCGAACGGCGGTCACGATGTCGGCCAACGTCGACGTCAGCCAGCGGCATCTGAACGAATCCGAAGAGACGATCGCGGTCAACCCGACCAACCCCGACAACATCGTGACGGTGACCAACGTGAGCCACGCGGAGGCGGGGCTGACCGCGGGGATGTTCGAAGGGGTGAGCTTCGACGGCGGTAAGACGTGGGCGACGAAGCTGATCGGCTTGGGCGCGGGTGACCCGCTCGGGGACGCCTGCTGCGACCCGAGCCTGTCCTTCGACCAGTACGGGAACCTGTTCTTGACCTACCTGTACGAAACCGAGGACCAGGTCCCGGTCGCGCTCAGCACCGACGGCGGCCTCACCTTCCATGTGATCGCCAACATTTCCAAGGCCGACCTGCCGGGCAAGAAGGCCGGCGGGGACAACCGGGGGCTGTTCCGCTTCGTCGACCAGCCCACCATCACGGTTGCGGAGAACGAGGTCTGGGTGGTGTTCAATGCGGGCGGCCCGATGGCCGCCACCGGGGCCCGGGTCGGCGGACCCGGCAAGGTCGGTGCGTTCATCCCTGTGGAGGTGGTGCCCGGGACCAACAATTGCACCTACGGCGACGTCGCCATTGGCCCGTCCGGGCAGGTGATGCAGGCCTGCAGCCTGACCGAGAGCGGTCAGGGCGGCGGCAAGATCTTCGTGAACGTGGATCCCGACGGGCTCGGCCCAGCCGGGTTCGGGACCCGCATCTTCGTCACCCAGACCCACGTCGGCGGGTTCGACTTCATCCCCGCGCAGCCAGACCGGTCGGTCGACGCCGAGGCCGGCCTGGCCTGGGACCGCACCACCGGCCCGCACGCCGGGCGGGTGTACCTGGTGTACACGCGGGAGCACCCTAACGAGAGCAACAACATGGACATCTACGTGCGGCACTCCGACGACAACGGGGCCACGTGGAGCGCGGCGGTGCGGGTGAACGACGACCACACCACCAACAGCCAATTCCTGCCGAAGATCTCGCTGGACCCTGTCACCGGCGACATCGCCGTGGTCTGGTATGACTGCCGCAACGACCTGGGGACCGGCGGGCCAGGCGACACCAACGGGATCCCCAACGACGACGCACAGTTCTGGGGGACGTTCAGCACCAACGGCGGAACGAGCTTCACCCGCAACATCCAGATCAGCGCGGGAACCTCCAACTCCCATGATTCTGGGAACGGGATCGACTACGGGGACTACACAGGCCTGTCGTTCTACGGCGGGATCGCCCACCCGGCGTGGTCGGACAACTCCAACAGCACCGGAAACAACCCCGACGGCGCGCTGCACCAGCTGGACATCTACACGGCAGCGGTGCCGGTGCCGTAGGAACCCGGGAGCGGATAGCCACGCCACCTGGGCGACGCAGCCCCGGGTTCAGCAGCCTGCGTACAGAACGTTCGATCTGGACTGTACTGAGACCCGGGTGGCTTTTTAATGCGGCTCGCAAACTGCCCGGCTTCATTGTGCGACGCATGGGCTTCTGTGCATGAGGCCCCGGTCTCATCCCAAGGGCTCAAATTGCGATTTGAGGTTTGGGATGAGAATAAATGATAACCCTGTCCCGGGCGAGCCCCGGTCCCAAGGGCAACGGACCGGGGTTCGCCGCTAATGGCCGATCGCTAAGATCGGCAAGTCTACGTGACCTGCCGCACGATCGCTGGCTGGTTAGTCCTGCGGAGGCTGGCAGGTGCCGGTGTCGCGCTCGAACGAGATCGTGAGGGTTCCGTTCGCGTTGATTGTGGTGTGTGCCACGATCGACGCACTGCCGACGGGACTGCCTGACGGGCCGAGGATCTGGAAATGCTCGGTATCGGTGAAGTTTTGGGCGCCTCCCGCTGTTGTGTTACCCCCGAACCACGATGCCCCGCCAAGGTGGAACAGCAGGTTATCGCTGCTATGCGTGAGCGTGACGTTGCTGGGTGCCACGGTGCCCGTGACGTGGTCGCCGCCTTGTGTGTCGGTGCTTTCATGGAACAAGAACACTGCGTCCCCACTGACGGCGGTGAAGGTGGTGCCGTCGGTGCAGGTGAATTGTGCACCCGCGACGGGCATTTTAACCACCTGGCCGGGACTTGCAGAGGCCGGCAGGGCGACTCCGAGCAGGGCCATTAGGCCGAAGGGGAGACCGGCGATTGCCATTCCGAACCGACTACGCGTTCCCATCATTGAACTCCTCTTCCATTGAGGGCCTACAGGGCTTACCGTAAAATCGCAATTACGGCCGTGTCCCGGTCAGATCATCCGCGTCCGGTGGCGCCGGGCCCGGCGAGCGCGAGCACCTTTGGATCTGGGGTGGTGCAGCCGAGGGGGGTGGCAGTACTCGGGATAATCCCTCGATAGCCGCACACCCGGCCGAGAGGCCCGAGCAGCCCGAGCATCACCCGCTGCACCGCGCGCAGGGGCACCTTCCCCTTGTGCCCCTGCGCGCGCTTGCCTGGATAGTTATAGGGTGATGGCTGGTCAGACCGGGACGTGGATCGGGCCCGTTGAGATCGGGTCCGGTGTGGCGTGGAATGTGTTACCGGTCGCATCCGACACATTGGTGCCGGAGTAGGTCGCCGACTGCAGGAACAGCGTCTGCCCAGAAGGGCAGCTGAAGTTCCCCGGGCCGGGCGGCCCCACGGTCAGGCTCCCGGTGGTTTGCCCATTGCGGACCGGGAAGGTGCCGGTCGTGGTCAGCGAGGTTGACACGGTCTCCTTGTTTCCGGCCTTGGGGTGGTTACCGCCGTTATTGAAGCACTGGTACACGGCGGTAGCGGTGTTCACTGAGAGCGTGATCTCGATGCTGGCCGTGCCCGTCCCCAGCCCTGCATCCTTGAACGAGGTTGTGAGCGCCCCCGTGGTGCTGCTCACACTGTTGTTAGCGAACAGGAAGTGCGGGCTGTCGGCGAGCGCCGAAGTGGCGGTCAGTACCACAGCCGCGACCGATGTAATGAAGACGAACGCGATGCGTCGCATTGCTGTCTCCCCCTTGTCTAGGTCTTAGACGAGTTGGCAGAGAATGACCAGGTCATCACCCCCCACGCTGCCGGGCCGCAGGCACTGGGCAGGCACCGCAGACAATGACCCGAACACCGCACGGGGGAACAGGCGTGGGCCACTGGTGGTGACACGGCGGGCCGCTCGCGCATGCCGCTCCGTCGCGGCATGGCATCTCCTGGACGTTGGGGCATCGGTAGGTTGCATAGTTGGCGTCACTGCCGTCTCCGCTGCAGAAGGCCTGCCCGTGCTAGCTCCTGTCGCGGGGCCAGGTTGGCCTCGCCGCGTCCAGCCGGGCTCGATCAAGGCTTACGCCGGCGCAACTCCCCCGCAAGGGTGGTGGCGGAGGTTGGGCGCTCAGGTTCCTAAGCGCCGAAACAGCTCGACGGCCGCGGCGCGGTCGGCCACCTGCAACTTGCGGACGATGGCGGCGATGTGCACCCGGACCGCGCTGGCCGATAGCACGAGCCGCTGGGCGATCTCGGCGGTTGACCGTCCCTGCGCGAGCAGTTCCAGCACCTCCCATTCGCGGCTGGTCAGCCGCTGTTCGGCGGTTCCGCCTCCAGCCGGCCGCCGCCAGCGCGGTTCCCGCCCGTGGAATCGCTCTAGCACCCGCGCGACCAGTGTTCGCTGGATGGCTGCCTCGCCGGAGCACACCCCGGCGAGTGCATCCGGCAGCCGCCGCAGGTTCATGGTCTTCAGCAGGTATCCGTCCGCACCGGCCCGCAGCGCCGCGAAAAGGTCGCTGTCCTCATCGGAAACCGTCAGCATGACGATCTTCGCCTGGGGCAGCCGGGCCGCGATCTCCCAGGCCGCGGCCAGGCCACTGCCCGGCATCCGGATATCGAGCAGGCAGACGTCGGGCCGCTCACGGACGGCGGCCTGCACCGCCGCGGCGGCGTCCGCCGCCGCGGCGCAGACGTCGAACCGCTGGTCACCTTCGACCGCGCGGCGCACGTCGTCGCGGGTTGGCGGGTGGTCGTCGGCGATCAGCACCCGCAGCGGCTTCACCTTCACCGTCACAAAGCGGCCTCCACCTCGCTGCCCCGGCCCGGTGCCGAGGAGATCCGCAACTCGCCGCCGACCGAGCGGGCACGTTCACACATCGAGACGAGCCCGAAGCCATCCCCCGGGACAGCCGGATCGAAACCGCGCCCTTTGTCGCTGACTCGTAGCCGAACTCGCGGGCCGTCGCGCTCCACATCGAGGCGCACCTGGCGTGCACCGCTGTGGCGCGCGGCGTTGGTGACCGCCTCGCAGGCGATCCGCACCAGCGCCTCTGCGCGTGCTGGCGGCAGCCGGACGCCGGAGGCGAGATCGAGGTCAAGGCCGACGTGAAACCGTTCCGCGATCTCGCCCACCGCGTCGGCCAGGGCGGTCTCGATCGGCTGCCCGGTGGGGGTGGCGAGCGTGCTGACCGCACGCCGCGACTCCAGTTGCGCCCGCTCCACAGCCCGCCGCAAGCGCTTGAGCGTGCCGTCGCCGGTATCCGTGTCGAGGGAATCAAGATTGCGCGCAAGGTAAGCCAGCTCCTGCGCCAGCCCATCGTGCAGGTCGCGCGCTATCCGCCGCCGCTCCTCGAGCACCGCCGCCTCCGACAGCGCGTGCCAGTATGACCAGATCTCCCGCATCGACCCAGCAAGCAGAACCGCGTAGAAGCACAGGCGGAAAACGTCGCCGGTGTGGACCCACTGCGAGTAAAGAGCCGGATACAAAAAGTAATTCACGCGTGAGGCCGCGGCGAGGACCGCCGCGATCGCGAGCCAGCCGAGGAACTCATCACCGAACCGCCGGGAACGGCGAACGAAGCCAACCGCAGCCAGGCCGTACAGCAGCGTCATGAACAGCTGCAGCGTGAGCGCCGTCGGCTGGGCGTCAAGATCAGCAGGTGCCGTTGATTCCGGAGGCAGCGTGGCGGCAGCTGCCTGCGGCAAGCGCCCAGCGAACTCACTGACGAGCACGGCGGCCACCAGCACGGCCGCGGCCGCACCAACCGCCCCGCCGGCCAGCGCCAAGCCTGGCCGCCGCAACCGCCTGCGCGGGACAAACGCGGCGAGGGCAAACAAGACGGCGCCAAGCGAGCTGCCAGCCAGCGCCGCCCAAACCACTTGGTCGTGCGGCACCAGCCCTGCCAGCGCCGGCACGGTCAAAAGGAAAAGGTTCAACAGCGCCAGCAATGCAAGCCCACACACCAGCAGCAGCTCGTTCAGCCAGCCGTCCCGCCTGAGCCGACCCAAGACCAGGAAGCCCGCAAGCAGCACGACAAGCCACGCCGCCGTCTCCAGAGCCACATGCAACAGCGGCTGGCGGTAAGCGAAGTGCAGTTGCGGAAGCAGCGCGACAGCAACAGTCGTGACACCCGAAAGCACCGCCGTCACCAGCGCGGCAGCCCCCGCACTCCGCATTCCGCAAGCGTAGAAGGCGGACACGGATCTGAACAAGCTCTCGTAAGGCCACCTATTCGATTGGGTCAGCCGCATCATCCGAGCGCGTTACCACCACAGCTGCGGCCCGGCTGGATGCGAACACCACTGTGCGCTCAGGCACCTGAGCGCACGGCTGCTTGCTGCGGGCGATCAACGATAAGGACACTGAAGGCATGGAGGCGCCGGTCAGGCCGCTGCGGATCCTCATTGCAGACGATCATCCGCGGATCCGCTTCGCGCTCCGGCGGGACCTCGAAAGGGGCGGGGTAGAGGTGTGCGCCGAAGCCCGCACTGGCGCCGAAGCCGTCACAGCAGCTCTGGGCGAGCGACCCGACCTCTGCCTCCTCGACATCCAGATGCCCGAAGGCGGGGGCCTAGCCGCCACTGAGGCGATCCGCCGGTCGCTGCCCATGACAAAGGTCATACTGATCACCGCGGCCCCCAACGAAAACGGTGTCCTGGCCGCTGCCCGTGCCGGAGCCGACGGCTACCTGGCCAAAGACGTGGACCCCCGTCGGCTGCCGCAGATCGTCCGCGCGGTCGCAGGTGGCGAGACCGCTTACCCCCGGCGGCTGCTCTGGCCGCTGCTGCGCGCGTTGCGGCAGGCCGACTGAGCGCTCAGACACCCGAGCGCCCGATCATCACCCATCCCCTTGCCCGCCGGAAGCAGCCGCGCCAGCCTCGACCTACCAGCGGCCCGCAACGGGAACGGAGGAACCAGACATAGCACGCAAGCCATCGCAGCTCCTGCTGTCGCAGGCTTCGCGGTGTACGCCACGGCCGCACCGGCGCTGGCTGACCAGTCCGGGACGGCAGCAAGCAGTGCACCCAAGGCAGCAAAGGCCACTAACAGCTGGGTTTCAAGGCCGGCGCGCGCCCCAACCCCGTAGACCACCAGAAGGATTCCCAGACCAGAGTCCAACCGGCGGCCGGGAACCAGTCGCCACCCGAGCCCGGGGAGGAAACATGAGCAGATCTCACGCCCTGGTCAGAACCCTCACGACCGCTGGGCTGGTAGCCGCTGTGGGGGTGATGGCGGCGCCTGTAGCGGGGGCACAGGCATCACCATGAAGCCTTCGCGGTCATCGCCGACCATCTCACTGCCCGGGCACGTACTCGAAGGGGACCGATGTTGCCGCCGCTGTACTCTTGTGGCCGGTTCCTGGCGATCATCAAACGTGGCGGCTGGAAAGCCGCTGGGGCCGGGCTGGGTGTCGCGGTCTTGCTCGCGGTCGGCGGGTGCGCTGGCCGCCAGGCCGCGCCCGCTCCGGCATCAGCGCGCGGCGCAGCCGCCAACACGCCAGCACCGACCGCAACGCCTCTCACGGCGGCAGAGCTCGCCTGGATCACCGCGGTCACCAACCTGCACCACAAGGTCGACATACCCTTCCGCGCCAGCAGCATGACGATGACCCGGGCGAAAATGACCGAACTCGGCAATGCCCTGCGCGCCTGCCACCGCGACCTGCGCCGGATGGGCGCCCCGGGAACCCGCCTGCAGCCGGTCTACGTGATGGTCACCAAGGCATGCCGGGCCCTCGACAGGGGAGCCCGGTGCTTCGCCAAGGCCGCCAGCGTCAGTGACGCCGGTGGCGGGACCGTCGCGGGCACCCCTGCGGCACGCATCCAGAATCGGTCCCTGTCGTGCGGTTTTGCGGCTCAGGGCAACGGCAGCAACCTCCTCAGCGAGGCTGTGGCAAAAGCGGCAGCGATCAAGGTCCAATTCGCGTGACGGGCCCGCCCAGCCGGCGGCAAGCGCGCGCGAGCCAGGAGCGGGGGCTCGTCCCGGAAAGTGGGCGTTGAGCCGGGGCGGGGCTACCGGCTCGGGTGGCCCTGGGTGTGGGTGATCTTCTGCTGGAGCCACCAGGAAAACCATCCCCGGTAGCGTGCCTGCAAGTCAGGGCGTATCCAGTCCGTCCCGGTCACCGTGCCCCGGCAGGCCGCGGTCCGGCACCGGCAGGCCATGGTGAAGCCGGGGTCGGCCAGGAACAGGGCATAGTCGATGGTCAGCTCCTCGCCCGCCGCGATGTCCCGCATGGCCACCAGCAGCACGTTGCCGCCGATGCCCACATTCGGCGCGCACGAGTGGTTCACCCGCATCAGCACCCCGTCGTACTCGCCGGGGGCAAGCGCGGCCAGGAACAGGTCCGCCGCGATCGGGAACGCCGAATCCTTGAGGGCGTCGGGCAACCCGGCGACGGTAGCGCCGTCCACGATGTGGCCGCCTTTGACCGCGACCACCTCCCCGGCCGCGATCGCCTCGACGGCGTGCACGCCCCGGCCGGCGATGGCGCTCGGCCCGCCCTTGGCCGCCTTGGGGGTAATCCACGACCGGACCCGCGGGGGGCCTTCGTCATCTGCGGCTGGCATGCCACCATGCTGGCCCGCGAACAGGCCGACCGCGCCATCGCCGATCACGGTCACGGTATCGCCCCGGGTGACGCCGGCCTTGACGGCGCCGTGGTGGCCGGTGCACAAGACGTCGGAGAGGGTCAGCAGCGAGGGCAGCAGTTCGGAATCGGCGGCGACGGGCAGCTTGACCAGGGTGCCCTGGGCCTGCGGGACGCGGACCGCTTCGCCCTGACCGCCGTCGACGCTGTTGAACCCATAGCGGCCGCCGTGCCGGCAGGAGGTCTGCAGGCCCTTGCGGCAGAAGTCGCATGTGTTGTCGCATCAGGTGAACGAGGTGATCACCAGGTCGCCCGCGCTCAGCCCGGACACCTGCGAGCCGGCCACCTCGATGACGCCGAGGAACTCATGCCTCATGGGGCGGCCCTGATCGGTGGCGGGCATGGAGGCATAGGGCCACAGGTCGCTGCCGCAGATCGCCGCTCTCAGCACGCGCACCACCGCGTCGGTAGGCTGGTGGATCTTCGGGTCGGGCCGGTCTTCGACGCGGACGTCGCCGGCGCCGTACATCACTGCTGCACGCATCAGGTGTCTCCTGTTCGGTAGGTGTGCGCTGCCCGCGGCGGCGGAGGGGCCGTTGGCTGCGGGTCCGCGCGCCTGCAGGTGCAAGTCTCGCCGCCAGCCCGCCGCGCGGCAGGCCGCGCCGCGTCCCTTGTGGTGACAGCGCCCGCACCGTCGTTGCCTCCCCGGAACGAGAGGACTCGCGTCTGGGGGCGAGTCCTCGCGCGCGAGAGACAGGGCTGCCCCCAAAGTCTGGGACCCCTCAGGCGCGTTATGTGAGTTGAAGTTGGGTTCATGTTGCGTCGTGGAGCTGGGTGAGCAGGAGGGTGTGGGCCGCGAGGGTGGCGGCGGTCCTGGTCAGGAGCCCTTCGAAGGTGTGCGCGCCGTGGCG
>Ga0207646_10001795_pt1 | contig 25949 bp, 27 predicted proteins | sample KBSK5502metaG_FD_184343 | JGI IMG/M metagenome (GOLD analysis project Ga0207646, IMG submission 184343) | Corn, switchgrass and miscanthus rhizosphere microbial communities from Kellogg Biological Station, Michigan, USA - KBS K5-50-2 metaG... | ecosystem: Host-associated > Plants > Roots >...
GAGATCACCAGGAGCCTGCCCGCGCAGCCCGCCGCGTTCTGCCTCGATGCCGACATGGTCAACCTGACCTGCGGCCGCGCCGAATTCGGGCTGGTCTGCCTGCCCGCCGAGGACTACCCGGCGCTGCCCCCTTCGCCCGGTCCGGTCGGCTCGGTCGACGGGGGAGTGCTGGCGACCGCGGTGGCGCAGGTCGCCAGCGCCGCGAGCCGGGACGACACGCTGCCGATGCTGACCGCGGTCTGCCTCGACATTGCCGGGGACGTCATCACGCTCGCGGCGACCGACAGGTATCGCGTGGCGGCTCGGGACGTCTCCTTCGACCCTGCCGGGCCGGACTTGCGGGCGCGCGCCCTGGTGCCAGCGCGGTTCCTGGCCGATGCCGCGCGCACGTTCGGGTCGGGGATTCCCGTCACCGTGGCGCTCGGCACCGACGCCGGCGGGCACGGCGGAGCCGAGGGCGGGACAGGCGAGCCGTGGCAGGCCGACGGCCTGGTCTGCTTCGAGTCGGGGAACCGGCGGCTCACCGGGCGGCTGATCCCCGGCGAGTTCATCAGGTATCGCGGCATGTTCGGCGACGAGTTCGCCTGCCGGGCCGACCTGCCGGCCGGGCCGGTGATCGACGCGGTCAGGCGCGCGGCGCTGGTGGCTGAGCGCGCGGGGCCGGTGCGGCTGTCGTTCAAGCCCGACCAGGTGGTGATCGAGGCGCACGCGGAGGGCAGGGCTCGGGCCGCCGAGACCGTCGGCGCCGAGTTCACCGGCGACGAGCCCGTCATGGCGTTCAACCCGCACTACCTGCTCGACGGGCTGACCGCCGCCGCCGCGGAAGCCGGCGTCGGTCCGTCCGCCGCCGAGGCCGGCGCCGCGGGGGCTCCCGACGACCGCGAGGGCCGGATCAGGCTCAGGTTCAACACCAGGACCAAGCCAGCGCTGATCACCTGGGCAGCGGCGGATGAGGACGGCCGCGACGCGAGCACGTTCAGGTACCTACTGGTGCCGCTGCGGGTTCCCGAGCGCGGCTGACGCTGCGTGCCTGCCCCGGCGGGGACTGCGCCCGGCGCTCAGAACGGCCAGCGGCGTCCGATCAGCCAGCGACGGAGCCGGCCGAGCAGCCCGCGCCGGCCGAACAGCAGGAGCCCGAGCAGGAACAGTACGATCCTCGACAGCGCGGCGCCGAACAGCGCGAGCGGCAGCAGCGCGGCCACGATGGCGAGGGACAGGATGATGACGATCATGCCCGCTACGGCGCGCGGCCAGGACGGCCGCCATTGGCCCTGCCGCCCGGCGTTGCTGCTCCCGCCGGTCCGGCCTCCGCCGGTCCCGCCTCCGCCGGGTCGTACGCCGGGCAATGCCGCGGGCAGGTCGCTGGTGATGGCAGCCAGGTCGCGGTCGGTCTTGGCGCCGAAGGCGGCGGCGAGCCGCTGCTGGAACTCCTCGAGGGTCAGCCGACCCTCGGCGAAATGCTCGCGGAGGCTGGCGGCCGTCCCCTCGCGGTCGGCGTGGCCAATTCTCAGGCCCTCTGCTGGCGCCATCATGTCCTCCGCTGCTGCCCGGCCGCCTTGACGGTAAGACGATATATCGCAAGTGGCCGCAAGGCAAGATGATCAGGGATGGCCCAGGCCAGGTCGGCCCGAAGAGCCAGGCTCCTCAGAGCAGTTCTGACTCGTCGCAGCCGCGGGTCGTGGCCGACGCGGCGGCGGCGATCGCGGCGCTGATCTCGGCAAGCTGCCTGAGCTGTCGGGGCGTCAGGACGTCGATCAGCGACTTGCGCACCTGGCCGACGTGGCCCGGCGCCGCAGCCGCGAGCGCGGCGAAGCCCTCGTCGGTGAGCTGCGCGATCTGGCCGCGGCGGTCCGTTGGGCACTCGCGTCGCTGCACCCAGCCGCGGTCCTCGAGCCTGGCCACGGCGTGCGACAACCGGCTCTTGCTATAGGTCGAGGCCCTGGCCAGCTGCGTCATCCGCAGCGCCTTGCCCGGCGCCTCCGACAGGTGCACGAGTATCTCGTAGTAGCCGTGCGGAATCCCCGAGTCGCGGACTAGCTGGGCCTCGGTCGCGGCAAACACCGACCCGCACGCCTGGACGAACAGCCGCCAGGCGCGCTGCTCCTCCGCGGTCAGCCAGCGCGTCGTGCTCACGCTGCCATGATACCCGATCTGGTTGAACGTTTGACAACTCTCGGCGAGCGTGATAGTAGTTGACTATTCAACAAGGCCGGTAGCACTCCCGGTCCGCAGACTCAGTGAGCATCGGAGCGAGACATGACCATGACCCAGGCCGAGACGATTCCCGGCTACGTGGCGGGTACCTGGACCATCGACCCCTTGCACTCGGAGGTCGGGTTCTCCGTGCGGCACCTGATGGTGAGCAAGGTTCGTGGCAAGTTCACCAAGTTCTCCGGGCAGCTCGTGACCGCGCAGGACGCGGCGTCCTCGAGCGTGACGGCGGAGATCGACCTGTCCTCGATCGAGACGGGTGCCGAGCAGCGCGACGCGCACCTGCGCTCGCCTGACTTCTTCGACACGGACAACCACCCGCTGATGACGTACCGCTCGACCCGGATCCGCGAGGACGGCGACGGGTACGTCGTGGACGGCGAGCTCACGCTCAAGGGCGTGACCAGGAGCGTTCCGCTGAGGCTCGAGGTGAACGGGTTCGGGCCCGACCCGTACGGCGGGACCAGGGCCGGGTTCACCGCGACGGCGGAGATCAACCGTCAGGACTTCGGGGTGAACTGGAACGCGGCGATGGAGAGCGGCGGGGTCGTCGTGTCCGACAAGGTCGCCATCCACCTGGAGATCGAGGCGGTACTCCAGGCCTAGCGGCCGAGGCAGTGGCCCGGGCGTGCCAGCCGGCAGCCCGGGCCGCCGGCGTCTTCGCTACTGGCGCCCCGGCGCGTCGGTGCTGGCCCGGGGGGACGACCCCCCGAACCCCCCGCGGCCGGAAGGTCAGGCAGATCCCTGCGGTGCTTACGCAGGTAGTCGAGGTAGAACGGGCGCAGCGCATCGACGACGTCGGAGTCGTCGGCGTCGATCGCGTCGCCGATCAGCGCGGACAGGTGCAGCGCGTCGGCTTCGGCGTGATCGGGGTGCCCGGCGATCGCCTCGCCGACGGGGAGCGCCCGCAGCAGGTCCCACAGGAACGTCACATCGAGATGATGCCTGGCCCGGCGGACCGCGAGGTCGTGCAGCTCCCGCGAGCTCAGCGCATCAAGATCGTCCAAGTCGCTCATGACCGCACCCTACCGGGCAACCGAGCCGCTCAGCCAAGGCGGACCGCGGTCTCCAGCAGGCCGAGCGGGGGAGCGCCAAGCTCGAGCATCGCGGCGTGGAACCGGAGCAGCGAGAACGCTGCGCCCCACGCCGCGCGTGCCCGGTCGCGCAGCGCCATGATCTCCAGCTTGCCCCAGGTGTAGCGGCCGTAGGTCGGGTCGAAGGTCGCCCGGCTCGCCTCCGCCAGCGCCGCCTGCCCGGACAGGTGGGTATCGGACTCGAACCTCCTGGCGCCCTCGGCCACCGTCATCCCTGCCGTGTGGATGCCGATCGCGCAGGCCAGCCTGGTCACGCGGACCAGGGCCTCAAGCCACACGCCGATCGCGAACCGCGGGTCGTCGGCGCAGAACCCCTCCTCGACGCAGAGTTCCTCGGCGTAGTGCGCCCAGCCCTCGACGAACGCGGCAGAGTGCAGGGTACGCGTGACGTCGGTCGCGGCGCGCAGGAGCGCCCGCGCGTGCGTGAAGTGCCCTGGCGCGACCTCGTGCACCGTGATGCCGGGCAGCGTCGTGTCGCTGAATACCTCGAGCCACTCCTGCGCCTCCGGCTCTGGCCAGGCGGGGTCGGGCGGGGTGATGTAGTACCGCGACGGGCCCTCGGGCTCGCCAGGGCGGCGCTCGACATCATCGCCATCGCCCACCGCCGCGACTCGGGCGCCAGCAGCACCAGGCACTCGCCGTCGTTGTACGGCACGAAGCCGGCTGCCGAGGTGAAGTCGATCGCGCGCCTGGTCCAGCGCCGCGCGGCCTCGAGCACGCCGTCGGCGTCTGGATGCTCGCGGACCAGGTCGCGCGCTACGTCCATGGCGGGCCTGCCCGGATCGATCAGGGCGCAGCTGTCGGCGAGCCGCCCGGTCAGCCGATCCCGCTCGGCCTCGGCTCGCTCGGCGAGCCTGCCCAGGTCGACCTCGACGCCCTCGGCGCTGCCCATCAGCGCGGCCAGCGCGCGACTCCCGAGCGCCGCGTCCTGAGCGCCGGTGGCCGCGGCGCCGTCCAGGTGACCGACCAGCCTGGCGTGGGCAGCTCTCGCGGCGGTGGCGGCGGCCGGGTCGGCGTCGGCGGGAATGCCTGCGGCCAGGCCGCGCGCTGCGCTGGCAAGCGCCGCCCCGACGGGGGCGGCGACCGCGTCGAGCGAGCGGACCGCCGCATCGGCGGCATCCGGCCACGCCGCCAGGTGCGCCGCGCGGGCCCGCTCGCGCTCACGCAGCGGCGCGTACTCGCGGTCGTAACAGGCCAGATCCATGTTCGCGAGGTGCAGGTAAGGATTGCGGCGGTGCAACTCCAGGTCCCCGTAGCTGACCTTGGCCGCCCGCTCGAACACGGCCAGGTGCGCCTCGTCGTGACCGTCAGCCAGCGGCTCGCCCGTCCCGAGCCTGCCCAGGCCCGCCCGGACGCCCTCGGTCGACAGGTCCTGTACGACGCCGTCGTACTCGTGCCTGCCGCCGTACTCGCGCACCTCGGGAACGGACAGGTCAAAGACGGCACGAAGCCGTGGATGAACGTCGGCCATGCGCGGCAATCTACCCGGGCCCCGCCGGCGCCCGGCGAATACCTGGCCAACACCGTCAGGGCGCGGTGAAGCCCGGGATGCCGGCGCGCGGGTGCACCGCGTCGACCCGCAGCACGCTCTTGTTCGCGCAGGCGGTGAACGTGAAGCTCGGGATGAACGTCGCGGTGATCTGGCCGGGCACGACGACCTTCAAGAATGCGCCATTGCGCGGCTGGCATCCGGACAGGACCCCGGCGTCGAGGATGCCGAGCACCACGTGCGCGGTCTGGCCAGGCTGCAGCACGACAAGCTGGCGGCGGCCGTGCGCGACGGAGGGAAGGCCGATCTGCCTGCCCGCGCCGGACACGGCGAAGACCGTTGGGTAGCCGAACAGCGAGCAGGCCACCCTGCCGGTGTTGCTGAACTCGACCGGGTAGAAGGTCGTGCCAAGCGTGCCGCCGCCGTTGCCGAGCCCGAGCCAGGTCGTCGTGCTCGACGAGGTGCATCCGGCCACGGCTAATACCCGCGGGTGATCGATACGGCCGGAGCCGGCCAGCGCCATCACAGGGATTGCCGCGGCCGAGCACGCCGTGGCCACGATCGCGATGCGCGCGGCGAGACCGAGCTTCATGTGTCGTCTCCCTGGGCTATTGCGCCGTTCCCGGCCGGGCAGGCCCCGGCTCGAACGGCCCGACGATCAGGACGTCGGTGCCGCCGACGGGTTTGGCGCAGCTCGTCAGGCGATGACCGATGAAGGTCGCCTGCGGCTGGCCCGGCAGGCTGACCCGCAGGCCGGCCGCGGTCACCGGCTTGCAGCTTGCGGCGGGAAGGTTCGCGACGTCGGCCAGGTGAATCCAGATGTGCGCCGTCCGGCGGCCGGCCAGCACGATGGCGGTCGTCGCGAGGCTCCTGTCCATGGTCGCGGCGGCGCCGATCTGCCGGCCCTTGCTGCCAGCAGCGATCGTCACCTGGGGGAAGCCGTCGAGCGCGCACCGGGACGAGCTGACATTGGTGAAGTCGACCGGCAGGTACGAGGTGCCGGCCGCGACCCCGGCGGCCGCCACGTCCAGCCTGATCCGCAGCTGCCGGATCAGGCAAGGCACGGCGGCCGCGCTCGGGGAGCCGGTGGCCCGCGGCGCGCCCCCGGCGTGGCGGCCATGCCGGTGTCCGGCGCGCTGCAGCCCGCAGCCCGCCGCCAGGGCCGCGAGGGCCGCGAGGGCGAGTCCAGCCGCGAGCAGGCGGGCCGCCATCGTCGCCTTCGGATGCCGTCGTGAATTCTTCATTAGGCCGCGCCAATTCCTCCGGCGAATCGAGCATGTCAATAGCCTTCACAGATAATGACGCAGCCGGACCCTTGCAGGGTTGTGCGCCCGGGCGTTAGCTGGCCTCTTGCGTCGACAATCGGCCTAAGCGGCCATTGGTCATAATTGTCATTGGCGGCTGTACCTCGATGCGCAAGTTCGCAGCCAGACCCCGGCGCATCCGATCCCAGCCGCACGAGACGGGGCCGGCCGCGAATATCCTGTTTCTCAGGGCGCGGGCGGCTTATGCACGTCACGTGCTCAAATGATCACAATGCGAAATCGGAGTCGCCGGTGGCCGACATGCCGCAGTTCACGACCAGGCCCGAGCTGGCCGGCACGTTCGGAATGGTGGCCTCCACGCACTGGCTCGCGTCGGCCGCCGGGATGGCGGTGCTCGAGTCGGGGGGCAACGCGTTCGACGCCGCTGTCGCGACCGGCCTGGTGCTGCAGGTCGTCGAGCCGCACCTGAGCGGGCCGGGCGGCGAGGTGCCGGTGATCGGCTTCAGCGCGGCCGACGGCGGCGCATTCGTGATCGACGGCCAGGGAACCGCGCCCGCCGCGGCGACGCCGGCGGCGTTCGCGGCGCTCGGCATCGACCTGATCCCCGGCAACGGGCTGCTTGCCGCGACCGTCCCCGCGGCGTTCGGCGCGTGGCTGCTGCTGCTCCAGCGGTACGGCACGCTGCGGCTGCGTGACGTCATGACATACGCGATCGGCTACGCGGCCGACGGTCACCCCATGCTCGGCGGTGCCAGTGCGGCGATCGAGGCCATGGCCGGGACATTCGCCGAGTACTGGCCGACTTCGGCGGCGATCTACCTCCGCGAGGGAACACCAGCGCCGGGGAGCCGTTTCGCCAACAAGGCACTCGCGGCCATCTACAGCCGGATCCTGGCCGAGGCCGAGGCGGCCGGCGCGGACAGGGACGCGCAGATCGAAGCCGCCAGGCGGGCCTGGTACGAGGGGTTTGTGGCCGAGGCCATCGACGCGTTCACCGCCAGTGCCGAGATCATGGACGTGACCGGGTGCCGGCACCGCGGCCTGCTCACTGGGGCGGACATGGCTGCCTGGCGGGCGAGCGTGGAGGAGCCCGCATGCCTCGGCTTCCGTGGCCTGACGGTGTGCAAGACCGGCCCGTGGGGGCAAGGCCCGGTCTTCTGCCAGCAGCTCGCGATGCTTGACGGCTTCGGCCTGGCGGCCATGGGCGCCGGCAGCGCGGAGCTGATCCACACGGTGACCGAGGTGGCCAAGCTGGCCTTCGCCGACCGCGAAGCGTGGTACGGCGACCCCAGGCACAGCGCCGTGCCGCTCGATGACCTGCTCTCGCCCGGGTACGCGGCGCTGCGCAGGCGCCTGGTGGCGAGCGGGCGTCGGCGGACCTGGTGCCCGGATCGCCGGCCGGCCGGCCGCCCGCCCTGCCCGCGTACGCGCTCGGGCGCGAGCACGCGGCCGGAGCGGGGACGGGGGAGCCGACGCTCGGCGCCGCGGCGCTCGGCGCGGTGTCGCTTGGTCCAGGCGACACGTGCCACCTGGACATCGCGGACCGGTTCGGGAACATGGTCTCCGCGACTCCGAGCGGTGGATGGCTGCAGAGCTCGCCGGTCGTCGATGGCCTGGGTTTCTGCCTGGGCACCAGGGCCCAGATGTTCACGCTCAGCCCTGGCTTCGCCAGCACGCTGGCACCCGGCCGGCGGCCGCGGACGACGCTGTCTCCCGGGCTCGTGCTGCGCGACGGCGAGCCGTACATGGCGTTCGGCACGCCCGGCGGGGACCAGCAGGACCAGTGGACGGTGGGCTTCTTCCTCAATCACGTGGTCTTCGGGATGAACCTCCAGGAGGCGATCGACGCGCCCGCGCACCACACCGACCATTTCCCTTCCTCGTTCTACCCCAGGGAGTCGTACTCGCGGTCGCTGAGCGTCGAGGCAAGGGCGGGCGACGCGGTGATCGCCGAGCTGCGCCGCCGCGGCCACGACGTCACCGTCGCACCGCCCTGGTCGCTCGGCCGGATCAGCGCGGTCACCAGGGACCGTGGCTTCCTCCGGGCCGGCGCGAACGCGCGCGGCATGCAGGGATACGCGGCAGGCAGGTAGGGGCAGAACACCGACGTGGAAGGCGAGGGCGAGATGCAGTCCCAGCCTGCCGCGTGGCCGCGGCCCGGCAGGGGTGTGAGTGCTGCCAGCGGCGGACGACCAGGAGCCGTCCGCCGCTGGTGGTCGATTCAGCCACCGCCGTCGGCCGCGCCGATCTCGGCGCGCCGCGCGTACGCCGAGGTCCTGCTGGTGTTCGCGGTCTTCTTCGCGGCCAGTGTCGTGGTCGGCGGGGAGGCCCTGGCCAGCCGCTATCCGCGGCCAACCGGCAGCTGGGCGATCTTTGTCCCGGCGACCGTCAGCCTGCTCGGCACGGCCGTGCTGGCCGTCCTGGTCGTCGTGCTGCTCTCCGCGAGGCGCGGAATCAGCGCGCGGTCGCTCGGGCTGTGCTGGCCGGTCAGGCGAGACGGCAGGCCTGGGCCCGGCCAGAGCGCGAGGATGGCCGTCTGGGCGATCTTTGCCTTGCTGGCGGGCGGCCTCGCGACCGTCGCGCTGGCGAACGGCAACACGCTCGTGCAGCCGGCGCATCAGGACGCGAGCTACCTGATGTACACGATGGCCGCCTCGCTGACCGCGGGCGTGGTCGAGGAGACGGTGGTGCTCGCCTTCGTCGTCACGACGCTGCGGCAGGCAGGCCGGCCGCTGCCCGAGATCCTGCTCGTGGCGGTGCTGCTGCGGTGCTCGTACCACGATTACTACGGCCTCGGCGTGATCGGGATCGCGGTGTGGGCCGCGGTGTTCGTCTGGCTGTTCCTGCGCATGGGCAGCGTGCTCCCGCTCATCGTCATCCACGCCGCCTGGGACGCGAACATCTTCCTCGGGCAGCGCTGGCACGCCGTCCAGGTGGCCAGCGCGCTGGCGTTCCTCGCGCTGCTCGGCATCGCCGTGATCTCCTGGCTGGCCGATATCGGCGCCTGGCGGGCGCGGGCGCGAACCGGTGACTGGCCGCCGGCGCCCGGTGCGGCTGCCCGCGGCGTGCCGCCGCTCCGCTGACGGGAGAGCTAGGCCGCAATCAGCCGGACAACGCGCGCCGGATGCGCTGCCGCATCGATGGCGGGCGGTTGGCGGGGTTCACCTTGGCCCTTCGAGCGAGTCGATCGTGCATCACCACGGTGAGGTCGTCGAGCCATTCGGGATATTCCCGCAGCAGCGGCTCGTACTGCTGGCGGCCGATCTCGTAGATGGCGGTCTCGCCGACCGAGCGGACTGTGGCCGTCCTTGGCCCGCCGGTGATCAGTGCCATCTCGCCGACGATCTCGCCGCGGCCCATGGTGTCAGCCAGCCAGTCGCGGCCGTCCTCCCGGCGGAGCCTGACCTCCACCTCGCCCTCGCCGATCAGGAACAGCGACGTGCCCGGCTGGCCTTGGATCACGAACCGCTCGGTCGGGCCGAGCAGGAGCGGGCGGGCGCTGATGGCCAGGCGGTGCAGGCCGTCACGAGGCAGAGCCCGCAAGATGGGCGCCTCAGCCAGGAGCGTCTCGATCTCGTCGGTGCTCGGCGCGGCGGCGAGTACCGGCTCGCTGACGTCCAGGCGGGGGCCCAGGCCGTCATGACGCTGGAGGACGGCGACCCGCGAGCGGTCGTGGGTGTAGGCCTCGATGAGGCTGACCCGTGCGGGCACGCATTCGTCGCCCGCATAGTCCATCAGCCCTTTTGCCTTCGCCCAGTCGGCCACGGCGTTCATCGAGGCACGGTACTCGTTGCAGGCCGTTCGGTAGATGCCCTGCTGGCCAGCGAAGCCGAGTCGCTGCCAGAGGACGACCTCCCTGGCGGGCGCGGGCAGAAAGGCAAGCTCAGGAAAGGCGTGCGCGATCTGCCGCATCACCGCCCGCTCGGCGTCCCGGAAGACCCGCTGCCACGTCTCTTGTGCATTGACCGGGTTCGGCCCGGCGAGTTCGATGGCGTTCTTGAGGTCCTCATGGTGTGCATGCAGGAACTCGAGAGTGGCATCACGCTTCCGCAGCAAGTTGAGGGCCGATACCGGACCCGTCCGCGGACTGCCGCGGCGGGCGAAGGCGATCTGACGAATCCGCCACACGTCGCGCCATGCGTCCGGGCGAACGCGGGCACGGAGCTCGGCGAAGGCGTCGCCGTTTTCGTAGGCGTCGCGTTCGTCGGCGTCGAGGAGGTCGCCGACGTCATCTCGGACGGCTTCGATGATCCCGAGACTCGTGAGCAACTCGAGGTGTACGCCGACGCGCAGCAGCCACGCCGGATCGGTCAGGTGGCGCTCCTTGCCGACAATGTCGGCCACTAGCGCGGCGGTATAAAGCGCCGCCTTCTCAGCCCCGATGGACAGGACCGGGTACCAGGGGTGGTACGTGAGGGCGACTCCCGGCGCGTCCGCCGCGATTGCCTGGCGGGCCGCATCGGGTGCCACCACCCGGTCGATGATCCGGCGGTACCACGTGCCCAGGGTCCGGACGTCACACACGTCGAGCCAGGCGTGGTCGCAAGCCACGGCCGAGCCGTCGTGAGTGACGCGCAGCTCGACTCGTGCCCTGCGCAGAAATCCTGCGGTGAAGCCCAGGTTCACTCCGGCCAGGTCGCGGTCAGGCATTATCTCGATCTGCTGGCGGCCCTGGGCCGGCAGCGGAACCTGGCGGCGATCCCAGCCTGGGAGGGCTCGCCCGTCAATGGTGATGCTGGCATCCACCGCGTCGCCGTCGGCCAGGTTCACCTCGAACAGGAGCACGGCGCGGTTTGGCGAGCAGGCATCACCGGTGACCATGGCGGCGCAGTCGCTGCAACCCAACCCAGGCGTGGCGTCTTCGTCGGTCGGCCGATGGCCGGGGAAGAACGGAACGAGCCGAAGGGTCACCTTGCCATCATCGCACTGGCTGCCTGCGGAATGAGGCAATTGGGTTCTGCTGGGCTGAGTCATGTAACTTGAGCAGTTCCTCGGCCAGAAGCTTGGCCAGAAGCCCGAGCGCTCATAGCGGCCGATGGCCCGCTGGCTGTATGCCATGACGGTGAACTCGAGCCGGCGCGGTCCGACGCCATGCTAACGTCGCGCCTCGGTCACGGCTCGAGAGTAACGGGCAGCGACCGTGCCACGACAAGCGCCGGTGTTCTGAGATGATGAACAAGGTTCAGTGCTGGCCGCGATTGCCTGACGCCAGGAGCGGATTGCATCGCATCAGGCTCAGACAGGGAGCGCGATGGTAATGCCGCTGACCATTGGTACCTGTACCTCGCCAGCGAGGGCTTGGACGCCCTCGGCCAGCACGCCGCGCATGAGCGCACGTTGTGCGATCCGCCGCGTACTCGCACTGGTTGGCCCGCTGGTTCTCGCGGCAGCGGTCGCCGCGGTCCCGGCGGCTCGCGCCGACGCGTCGACCACCCGCGCGACGCCGGCGGCGGTCTTGAATGGAACCGGCGTTCTCGACGGTGTCGTCGCGATCTCGGCCACCAATGCCTGGGCGGTCGGGCACGCCGGTGGCCTGGCTCGCCCCAAGACTCTGGTCGAGCACTGGAACGGCACCGCCTGGCGCAGGATCTCGGTGACCCCGGCGGTCGGCTGGCTCAACGATGTCGCGGCCACCTCGGCCCGCGACGTCTGGGCGGTCGGCTTCTCGCGCGGCACGGCGCTGATCCTGCATTTCGACGGGAGCGCGTGGCGGCGCGTGCCAAGCCCCGCAGTGGGGCCCGCCCGCGCCCTGCTGGCCGGCGTCACGGCAATCTCGCCGCGCAACGCGTGGACCGCGGGAAACACCGGGAATAAGACGCTGATCGAGCACTGGAACGGCACAAGATGGACACGGGTGCCCAGCCCGTCGCCGCAGCAGCTGTCCTTCCTCAACGGGGTGGCCGCCGCCTCGGCCGACGACGTCTGGGTGGTGGGCGGCTACAGCAAGACGCTGATCCTGCACTGGAACGGCACAACGTGGCGGCGCGTGCCAAGCCCGAGCCCCGGTGCCGGAGCAATGCTGGATAGCGTGACCGTGATCTCCGCCACCGATGTGTGGACCGCCGGATCGTCCGGCCTCGGAACGCTGATCCTGCACTGGAACGGCACCGCGTGGCGGCGCGTGCGCAGCCCGGCCGTTCGGAGCAGCGCGGGACTCATCGCGATATCGGGGACCTCGGCACGCAACCTGTGGGCGGTCGGCGCGACCGGCGGCCTCTTCGCCGCCGGCGCACGGCCGGCAGGCGCTGCTGCACGGCCGGCCGGCGGCGCGCGCGGGCTGCCCGCTGCCAACACGGGCCCAGCAGCCGAGCCGCTGATCCTGCACTGGAACGGCGCCGCGTGGCGGCGGATCAGCATCCCGGTGCCCGCGGACGGCGGGATGCTCATCGGGGCGTACGCGGTCTCCGGCCGGAACGCATGGGCAGTCGGCTGCACAAGGACATTCGCCAAGATCAAGGCCAAGCCGCTGGTGCTGCTTTGGAACGGAACCGCGTGGAAGTGAGGCGGCCGGGGTGACCACGGACGCACAGTTTCCTGCCTGGCCGGGTGGCGCGCAGGTGGCCGTCGCGCTGACGTTCGACGTGGACGGCGAGGCTCCCTGGCTCGGCGAGGGCGCCGAGTACGCCAGGCGCCTGACCGCGCTATCGCAAGGGCGGTTCGGCCCGGAGCGCGGGCTCGGCCGGATACTGGCGCTGCTTGGCGAGCACGACATCCCTGCCACCTTCTACGTGCCAGGGCACACCGCCGATCACCACCCGGAGGCGATGGCAGCGATCCTGGATGCCGGGCACGAGGTCGCGCACCACGGGTACCTGCACCTGGCCAGCGAGAGCCTGGACACCGACGGCCAGCGCGCCGAACTCGAGCAGGGGCTGGCCGCGCTTGGCAGGCACGGCGTGCGGCCGCTCGGCTACCGCTCGCCGGGCTGGGAACTGACCCCCGAGACGCTCGGCATGCTGGCCGAACTCGGGTTCGGCTACGACAGCAGCCTGATGGCGGACGACCGGCCGTACTGGGTGGCCAGCGGATCCGCGCCGCTGCTCGAGCTTCCCGGCCACTGGAGCCTGTGCGACTGGCCGTACTTCGGCTGGACGCCGTACCACGGCGGGCTGCTGGCCGACCCGGCCAGGGTCGAGCGCATCTGGCTTGAGGAATTCGAGTCGGCTCGCGAGGAACAGCGGCTCGTGACCTACACGATGCATCCTGAGGCGATCGGCCGCGGCTACCTGACGCGGATGCTGGAGCGCGTGATCACGGCGATGCGAGAGCGCGGGAGCACCTGGTTCGCGACGCACGCGCAGATCGCGGCGCTGGCGCGGCCGCCGGCCGGGCCAGCCGATGCGGGGCCAGCCGATGCGGGGCCAGCCGATGCGGGGCCAGCCGATGCGGGGCCAGCCGATGCGGGGCCAGCCGATGCGGGGCCAGCCGATGCCGCCTGACCAGCCGCGGCGACCTAGCCAAGCTGCGGGATGATCTCGGCGGCCAGCCGCTCGGCGTGCTCGCCCTGGTCGAAGAGCGTCGTGAACAGGATCAGCTCGGCTCCTGCCGCCACGACCGCGCGCAGGTCACGCACGCAGTCGGCGGGCGTCCCGGTGACGGCCGCGGCCTCGATGCTCGGCACCCGCTGCCCATAGATCCCGGCGAGCGCCGCGTTCATCCGCTCGCGCGCACGCCCGGCGTTCTCGTCAATCGCGACGTACACGCGCTTGGCGATGCCGAAATCCTGCCCGGGCCGGCCGGCGTCGGCCAGGGCCTGCCTGACGGTGGCGACCTGGTCGGTGAAGGCGGCCGTGGGGGACGAGCCTGCCCCGAAGAAGCCGTTGCCGACGCGGACCGCGCGGCGCAGCGCGGCCGGCCCGGCCGCGCCGATCCAGATCGGCGGGAACGGCTTCTGAAACGGCTTGGGTTCCATCCTCGCACCGTTGAGCTGCCAGAACTCGCCGTCGAAGGTGACCTTCTGCTCGGTCCACAGCGCCTTCATCAGCGCGAGTCCCTCGCTGAAGCGCGCGACATACCGCTCGGGATCCACGCCGAATGCCGCGAACGGCCGCAACTTTCCGCCCGTTCCGACACCGACCTCGATCCTGCCGCGGCTCAGCTGGTCGAGCGTGCTCAGGCTCTTGGCCAGGTGCACCGGACTGCACAGGGTGGACACGAACACCACGCAGCCCAGCCGCAGCCGCTCCGTGCACGCTGCCGCGTAGGTCATCGCCTCGAGGGGGCCGAACTGCGAGGACGGCCCGAGCACCGACTCCTGCGTCCAGGCGCTCTCGAAGCCGAGCTCCTCGGCGCGGGTGAGATAGGCGCGGAACGCCGACGGATCGAACTCGCCGTCGGCGTAGAACTGGGGAATCGCGATGGCGAACCGCATGGGCCGCATCGTATCGGGCGCGACGCGGGCGCCGCGAGAGCCGCGGCTGAGGCCGGGGGCCGACCGCCAGGTTCATGATCCCGAAGGATCTCTGCCGCAGCGCCGACAAACATCCTTCGGGATCATGGAAGCCCGGCTAGTCGGGCAGCGCTCGCGCCGAGGCGGCCGGAGTGAGGCAGCGTGCTACCCCAGGCTGATCAGGATTCAGCCTGGCGTGTGATGACAGCGGGGCCGGCGGCGCGGGAGGGTGGTAACGCTATGCGCCGAGCAGCGCGATCCGCCAGGAGAAAGGGTCATTTCTCGTGACCGCAGATCAAGCCAGCCAGGCTCGGGCCCCGGCGGGCGCCGACGCGCCGGTGATCGCCGCGACCGCGCTGACCAAGCGCTTCGGCGCCTCGATCACCGCGCTCGACGCGCTGACGATGGCGGTGGGACCGGGCATCACCGGCCTGGTCGGCGCGAACGGCGCCGGCAAGTCGACGCTGATCAAGATCCTGCTCGGGCTGCTGCAGCCGACCAGCGGGACGGCCGCCGTCCTTGGCCTCGACACGGTCGCTCACGGTGAGCAGATCAGGGGGCTGACCGGGTACATGCCCGAGCACGACTGCCTGCCTCCGGACGTGACCGCCACAGAATTCGTCACGCACATGGGCCGCATGTCGGGAATGCCGCCGACGGCAGCCAAGGAGCGGGCCGCCGAGTCGCTCCGCCACGTCGGGCTCTACGAGGAGCGGTACCGGCAGATCGGCACCTACTCGACCGGCATGAAGCAGCGCGTGAAACTCGCCCAGGCGCTCACGGGCGACCCCAGGCTGCTGCTGCTCGACGAGCCGACCAACGGGCTCGACCCGGCCGGCCGGACCGCGATGCTGGACTTGATCAGCCGGATCGGCGGCGAGTTCGGCATCTCGGTCGTCGTGTCGTCGCACCTGCTCGGGGAGGTCGAGCAGATCTGCGACCACCTGGTCGCGATCGCCGCTGGCCGGCTGCTGCGATCGGCCACGATGAGCTCGTTCACGCAGGTCAGTCAGGTGCTCGCCGTTGAGGTCGAGGAGGGAGCCGACCTGCTCGGTGCCGAGCTGGCCGCTCGCGGTGTCAGCGTCGTCCGCGCCGAGCGCGAGCTGGTCGTGCTCATCGCCGGCGACGAGACGTTCGACGCGGTGCGCGACGCGGTCGCGCGACTCGGACTGCCGCTGATCAGGATGGAGCAGCGCCGGCACCGGGTGGAGGAACTGTTCCGCGCCGACGCGTCGATTGCCGGCGCGGCGCTGGCCAGGGTCGGCTTCGACGCGAGCGCTGGCGGCCATACCACCGCCGCACGGACGGCAGCGGCCGATGGCCACTGACAACATGGCCGACGACGTCGGCGTCGGCACCGGGGCGCTGGCGCCGGGAACCGGCGTCATCCACGACATCGGCTACCAGACCTACGACGGGCCGAGGTTCGGCCGCGCGACGATCGCGCTCGCGCTGTGCTGGCACAGCCTGCGGTCCGCGTTCGGCGTCGGCCGCGGCGCCAAGGCCAAGATCATCCCGGTGCTCACGTTCGCGATCATGTGCGCTCCCGCGGTGATCAACGCGGTCGTCATGGCGCTCGGCCGGTCGCACGGCCGGGTCGTCAGCTACGACGCCTACGTCGGGCCGCTGCGCGTGCTCGTGCTCGTCGTGTTCATCGCGGCGCAGGCGCCCGAGCTCGTCTCGCGCGATCTGCGCAGCCGGGTGCTGCCGCTGTACTTCGCCAGGCCGATCCGCAGGCGGGACTATCCGCTCGCCAAATTCGCCGCGTTCGCGCTGGCGTTGCTCGCCATGATCGACATCCCGGTGCTGCTGCTCTACGTCGGCACGATCATGCAGGTGCACGGCGGCGCCGCGATCTGGGCGCAGACCAGGGCGGCGGTGCCCGGCCTGCTGGTCGGGCTGATGTGGGCGGTGGTCCTGGCCCCGATCGGGCTCGCGCTGGCCAGCGTCAGCGGTCGCCGTGCCTTCTCGACCGGCTCGGTAGCGATCTTCCTGTTCATGACCTGGACGCTGACGACCGTGCTGACCAAGATCGTCCAGTCGACCGGGCCGCACGGGACCGGCGCGCGCCTGTCGAGCGCGGCGCAGGTCTCGGCGGCCGAGCACCTGTTCGGGCTGATCAGCCCGTTCACGGTGCTCGACGGGGTGCGCCAGTGGCTGGGCGGGACCAGCCACGGAATCGTGGCCGATCCCGGCGGCTACGGCGCCGCCTACGGGGTGGCGCTGCTGGCGTTCCTCGGCGTCAGCCTGGCCGCGCTGGTCCGCCGCTACGCGAGCGTGAGCGTCTCATGAACGTCGGGCCGGAGGCGCGCGAATTGAGCACCGTCAACGCGATCGAGCTCTGCGGCGTCTCCCGCTGGTACGGCAATGTGGTCGCGGTCAACGACATCACGATGACGGTCGGGGCAGGGATCACCGGGCTGCTCGGCCCGAACGGCGCGGGCAAGACCACCTTGCTGAACCTGATGGCCGGGTTCCTCGCCCCGTCCCGGGGCGAGCTGACTGTCGGCGGGCAGCCAAGCTGGCGCAACCCGCAGATCTTCACGCTGCTCGGCCTGGTGCCGGAGCGCGACTCGGTCTACGCGTTCCTTACCGGGGCGGACTTCGTCAGGTCGACCGCCAGGCTGCACCGCCTGCCAGATCCCGACGCGGCCGCGCGGCGCGCGATCGAGATCGTCGACATGGCGGCGGCGCAGGACAGGCGGATCGCCACCTACTCCAAGGGGATGCGGCAGCGGATCAAGGTCGCCGCCGCGCTGGTGCACGACCCGCAGGTGCTGCTGCTCGACGAGCCGTTCAACGGGATGGACCCGCGGCAGCGGCTCGAGATGATGGACCTGCTCGAGCAGATGGCCGGGCAGGGCCGGACAATCCTGTTCAGCTCGCACATTCTCGAAGAGGTCGAGCGGATGTCCGGCACGATCCAGGTGATCGTGGGCGGCCGGCTGGCCGCGTCGGGCGACTTCCGCGCGATCCGCAGGCTGATGACGACGCGGCCGCACGTGTTCCTGGTCAGGACGTCGGCGGACCGAGCGCTGGGCGCCGCGCTGATCGGCCGCCCGGCCGTCACCGGTGTCGAGCTGACCCCGCGCGGGCTCCAGGTCAGGACGTCGGACTTCGGCGCGTTCTGCCGGGAGCTTGCCGGGCTGTGCAAGAACGGCGACATCAGGCTGCGCGAGGTGCTGCCCTCTGACGAGTCGCTGGAGAGCGTGTTCTCCTACCTGGTGACGACGTGACGGGACGGTGAGAGGAATGGCTGGCCTGCTCAATCCGGTCGTGCTGCGGATCACGCTGCGCGCCACGCTCGGCCGCAAGCGCGCGCTCGTGTTCCTGCTCGTGCCGGTCGTCCTGCTGCTGATCACGATCACGCTCAGGCTCGTCGCCGTCAGCCCGGTGTGGCCGGCCGAGTTCCTCGGCGCGTTCGGGTTCTCCGTCGTGCTGCCGCTGACCGCGCTGATCATCGGCACCAGCGTGCTCGGCGCCGAGATCGACGACGGCAGTATCGTGCACCTGCTCGCGACGCCGGTCCGCCGGACGTCGGTCGTGCTGTCCAAGTTCGCCGCGGCGGTGATGCTCACGATCGCGTTCGGGGCGATACCCGAGTACCTGGCCGCCGGGATCGCCAGAGGGTTCGGCGGCAAGCTGGCGCTCGGGCTGCTCGCGGGAGCGCTGGTCGCCTCGGTGGCCTACAACGCGCTGTTCGTCATGCTCTCGACGCTGACCACCAAGGCGATCGCGGTCGGGCTGCTGTACCTGGTTTTGTGGGAAGGGCTGCTCGGCAACCTCGTCGGCGGGGTCCGGCTGCTGTCCATCGGCCAGTACTCGGTGAGCATCGCCAACTCGATCGCCAAGACCTCGGCGCTGAACGCGCACCTGACATCCGCGACCGCGGTCATCATGGCGCTCGCGGTGACCGTCGCGACGCTGACCGCGGCGGCGTGGCGGCTGTCGGCGTTCTCGCTGAAGGGCGACGCGGTCTAGCGCGGGGTCTGGTGGCCGGGCCGGAAGCTCGGGCCATGCCCGGGGATGATGACCGTGGCGATGTCCAGCAGCCGCTGCCTGCTCCTGGCCAGCGCCGACGGGTCGGGGCTGAACGGGTCATCCGCCGGGCCATCGGCCGCCCACCAGGCGTGCGTGCACGCGTAGACGCGTCAGGCGTGGACGCGACCGTGCTGATGTCCTGGTCGGTGTGGCCGGGGGTGGCGATCAGCCGGATCGAGGGGCTGAGCTCGGTGCCCTCCGCGTCGCGTGAGATCCACAGGTCCCCGTCGTAGACGGCCCAGAAGTCATGGATCCGCGCCGCAGGGAACAGGGCCGCGTTGACGGTGTGGTCGGGATGGTGGTGGCTGAAGACCACGTCGGTGACGTCTCCCGGCGCGACTCCGCGTTCGGCCAGCGCGGCGAGCAGCGCGTCGCGCGACGAGACCAAGCCAGGATCCACGATCACGGCCACGTCGCCTTCGGTGATCAGCGTGACCGTGCTGCCCACGCGATCGCCGCGCTCGTCCTCGCGCGCGTAACCGTCGGCAAGCACGTGCACATGGGCGGCACCGGCCTGGGGAATCTCGGTCATGGGCCGAGACAATACCGGCCACCGCGGTGGATGATGAGGCGAGGTGACCGAACTCGAGCAACGGCTCAGTCAGGAAAGGCATATGAGGGCGCAACGGCTCCTTCCCGCCGGTCCGCGTACCGGCCGCGCCGCCGCCCTTCGGGACTGGCCGAGGCGAACGCCGTGGCTGGCCCCGGCGGCGATGATCGCGGCCGTGGCGGTGCTCGGCGGGCTGGGGCTCGCGGGCTGCGGGCAGCGCACCGGGCACGGCGCGGCGGCCCGCGCCGCCGATCCGCCGCTCGTGGCCGTCGCGGGGAGCTCGGCGCACAACTCGTCCGTGATCGAGCTGGTCTCGCCGACGACCGGCCGTGTGGCGAAGGTCGTGGCCCGGGTCCCGACGGGCAACGGCTTCGCGCTCTCGCCCGACTCGAAGTACCTGTACGTCGTCGGCCCGGTGGGCAACGTGATCGAGATCCGGCGCATCTCCATCGCGACCGGCAAGCTCACCTTCGTCGCCGACGGGGCCTATCCGGCGGTCAGCCCGGACGGCCGGTACCTGGCCTATGCGACCGGGCACGGATTCACCTCGGTCGCGGTCCGCGACCTCCGCACGGGCCGCACTCGCGTGATCGACTTGCGGTCCCAGCTCGGCAGCGGCGGCACCCTGCTCAATCAGGGCGCGATCACCTGGCTGGGTGACAGCGACGAGGTCGTCGTCCTGCCGGGCGTCCCGGCAGCCTTCACGGCGACTGCCAGAACCGGCAGAGCTCGTGCCGAGAGGAAAGGCGTCGGCCAGACGCCGCCCGGCCGTCAGCCATTCATCATCGTCAAGGTCCGCCCGGACAGGCTCGCCGCCCGCCGCATCGTCGTGCCCGATCCCTACCAGGCACCGCTCCAGGTCATCAGCGGGGATCTGAGCCAGCGCCGGGCCTTCCTGATCGCCAAGATGGGCTTCGGCGCCCCTGGCACCATCACCAGGGTGAGGCTGCGCGCCGGCGGGTACCGGGCACGGGTGATCGCGAAGCTGCCGCAGGGGGTCTTGCCGGTCGTGATCGCGCCACGCGGCGACTTCGTCCTGTACCTCGCCGGTCATTCGCCGCCGGTGCTCTGGGCCGCCGCGATCGGCGACGGCCGGCTGACGGGCCAGCATCGCCTGTTCGTCGACACCGGCAGGTTCGGAGTCAATCAGGCGGCCTGGTAGCCGCCGTGACAGGCGGATCAGCTCGCGGCCGCCGCGCGCCGCTGCTTCATCGCCTTCTTGTGCGAGCGGACCGCGGCCAGCGAGGCGTCGTCGCGGATGTCGGCGACCGAGTAATGCGACCCCGCCTCGCCGAAGTGGCCCGCCGCCTCGCGCCAGCCGTCGGGCTGAACGCCAAGCTGCTTGCCGAGCAGCGCGATCGTGATCTGGGCCTTGTAGGCGCCGTAGCCGGGCAGCTCGGAAAGCCGGCTCCGCAGTTCCGCGCCGTCCGCGGCGCCGGCCCACAGCGCGCTCGCGTCGCCGTCGTATCGATCGACGACGACCCTGGCCAGTTCCTGCGCCCTGGCGGCCATCGCCCGCGGGAACCTGTGCAGGGCGGGTCGCTCGGCGAAGATCGCGGCGAGGGCGTCGGGATCGAATCCGGCGATCTCCTCGGCGGTCGGCTCGTGGCCCAGGCGCAAGGCGAGCTGGTACGGCGAGTTGAACGCCTTCTCGAACGGGACCTGCTGGTCGAGCATCATCGCGAGCAGCAGCGCGAACCCGTCACGTGACAGCAACTCGTTGGCTTCCGCCTCGATCGGCAGTGACAGCGTCATCTCTTCCCTCCACCGGCGTTGCCCAACATCATCTCGCACCGGGGTCCGTCCCGCGGAACTGGTCGCAGCGCTCTGGCTGGGAGCTACGGTGGTTGCAGGCGGGATTGATCGCCCGTTCGGTCAGGATAGTGCGGGAGAATGTCATCCCGTCGCGGCGGGAAGGTCCGGTGTTACTTGTTATGACCCCTCACATGAAGATCGGCATCGCGGGTGTCGTGATCGGGCTCATCCTGTTCCTGGTCAACCCGTGGCTGGCGCTGGCCGTGATCGCGCTGGCGATCGCGATCCCCGGCGTGGCGTACGCGATGCTCGACTCGAATCAGAAGGCCAGGCTCAAGCAGATCAGGAGCCGCCGGCAGATCGGCCGCTGAGTCGCCTGCCGAACCAGGTCAGCTCCCGAGCTGGCCTGGGTACAGCAGCGACAGCTCGCGCGGGAAGGCGGCGATCAGGCGCAGCTCGTCGTCGGTCAGCGGCTTGCCGGTCGCCGACGCGCAGAGCTGAACGAGCCTGAATATCAGGTCCTCGTGCTCGGCGACATCGATTCCTAGTCCCTCCATCACGTGCCTGAACCCTGCCATGCCGCCGTACTCGCCGGTCAGCACGACCCGCCCGGCCCGCGCGTGCCAGTCCTGCGGGAACGGCCCGAGCGTGTCGTCGTCGTACAACTCGTAGTTGTGCCGGTCCTTCAGCGCGCCGTCGGCGTGAATGCCTGATTCGTGCGCGAAGGCGTTACGGCCCGTTCCCGGCTGGTTCTGCGGCATCGGCTGGCCGAGCGCGTAACTCGCCCAGAGCGCGAACCTGCGCGCCCAGGACAGGTCGACCTCGTCACCGATCTCGGCCACGTCGCTAACGCCGAAGCCGTGCGAGAACGCGAGCACACACGACAGCAGGTCGGCGTTGCCCGAGCGCTCGCCGATGCCGTTGACGCAGGTGTTGACCCACGCGTCCTGGCCCGCGTCAAGGTCGCCGAGCGCGCCAGACACCGAGTTGGCCACCGCCATCCCCAGGTCGTTGTGGCAGTGCGTCTCGACCGGCATGGCCGTGGCCGAGGCGAGTTTGGCGAACCGTTCCCTGATCCGGTAAGGGGAATCGCCGCCGATCGTGTCGCAGTAGCGGATCCTGTCGGCCCCCGCCTCCTTGGCCGCGAGCGCGAACTCGGTGAGGAACCCGTCGTCGGTGCGCGAGCCGTCTTCAGCGTTCACGCCGATCGTCTCGGCGCCGCCCTGCCTGGCCGCCGCGACGGCGGCGGACATCTCGGCAATGACCGCATCGCGGTCGAGCTTGCCGCGGAACTTGTGCGCGATCATCTGGTCGGACGTGGAGATCGACAGGTTGTAGTGGCGCAGGCCGAGCGGGACCGACCGCTCGAGGTCGCTGGCGACGGCGCGGCACCAGCCAGAAAGCCGCAGGCCCCCGAACGCTCCGGCGCGCGCGAGCGCGACGTTCGCGCGGACGTACGGCACCTCGTGGAACAAGAAGGGGAAGCCGATCTCGGACTGCGCGACCCCGAGCTTCGCGAGGTAGAAGTTGACCATGGTCTTGCCGAACTTCGACAGGCCGGTCCTCGCGGTCTGCACGCCGTCGCGGTTGGTGACGTCGAGAAAATGAACCTGCGGCATGCACGCCTCCGTGCCCGTGATCGCCGGCCTGATCGTCAATGCTTAGGTTACAAGTGCGTCAATGTTGATTAAAATCAATGTCTTAATCGACGCCTTGGCGCGGTGCCCTACGGAACTGAGGTGGTCAAGCTTGGGCGAGTGGATCGGTGCCGCCGAGGCTGCGCGCCGGCTCGGCGTCAAGCAGGCCAGTCTGTACTCCTATGTCAGTCGCGGCGTGCTGACCAGGCGCAAGACGCACGGATCGCGGGCCAGCCTGTTCAGTGCCGCAGAGGTCGAGGGACTGGCCAGGCGCGGCAGGCCGCGGCGGGCGCCACGCCCGGCCGAGCTGGTGATCGAGACCGGACTCACCGAGATCAGCGGCGATCAACTGCGCTACCGGGGAATGGACGCCATCGCGCTGGCCAGCACGTGCACCTTCGAGCAGGTGGCCTCGCTGCTCTGGACCGGCGCGCTCGGCGAGCCTGGCGGCGGCGACGGGCGCAGTCTGCCTGGCGAGCCGTGGGAGGCCACGGCCACGGCGGTCGCTGCGGGCAGCGCCGCGCAGGCCGCGCTGCCCGCGGGAACGCTGCCGCTTGAGCGGCTTCAGGTGATCGTGCCCGCCCTGGCGGCGGCCGATCCGCTTCGGCTGCACCTCGATGCTCCAGCCGTCGTGGCGGCGGGCCGGTGCCTGATCGCGGGCATGGTCGACTGCCTGCCCGTCGTCCAGGGCGGCTCTGCCGCGGGGGACGGCCAGGCGCCCCGCGGAATGAGCGAGCCGGCGAGCGGCACCATGGCCGAGCGGATCGTGCCGCGGCTATGCCCGGCGGATCCTGGTCCCCGCCTGATCGACGCGGTCCGCGCGGCTCTGGTCCTGCTTGCCGACCACGAGCTCGCCGCCTCGACGCTCGCCGCGCGCGTCGCCGCCTCCGTGCGGGCCGACCCGTACGCCGTTGTCGCTACCGGGCTCGGTGCGGTCGGCGGGGCGCTGCACGGCGGCGCCTCGTTCGGCGCCGAAGTGATGCTGCGGTCGGCGTCAGCGCCCGCAGACGCGGCCTGGGCGGTCGGCGACCTGCTGCGGCGCGGCGAGCGCATCCCCGGCTTCGGTCATTTCGTGTACCGCGGGCGCGATCCGCGCGCCACGGCGCTGCTCGACCTGCTCCGCGCCGCCGCTCCCGGATCGGAGCGGCTCGCGGTGGCCGAGGCGATGATCGCCGAGGCGCGCGGGCGCTCGCTGCCCGAGCCGAACATCGACTTCGCGCTCGCGGCGCTCGCCGTCGTGGCCGGCATGATTCCCGGCGCCGGCGAGGCGATGTTCGCGGTCGCCCGCGCCGCCGGATGGGTCGCGCACGCACTGGAGGAATACGCGCGCGGGACCCCGATCCGGCCGCGCGGCGTCTACACCGGGCCGGTCGTTCCGCCTGGATAGGCTGGGTCTGCCGGCCAGAAGGGAGGGCGGTTGTTGCTCGACATCGACGTCATCGACACCGCGTCGCTCGGCGACCGCAGCTACCTGGCGACCGACGGCACGATCGCGATCGTGATCGACCCGCAGCGCGACATCGACCGGGTTCTCGCGCTGGCCGGCAGCCGCGGGGTCACGATCACGCACGTCTTCGAGACCCATATCCACAACGACTACGTGACCGGCGGGCTGGCGCTCGCGAGTGCGGTGGGCGCCGGCTATCACGTCAGCGCGGCCGATCGGGTCTCCTTCGACAGGATCCCGGTTGCCGACGGCGACGAGATCGCGGCGGGCCGGATGCGGGTGCTGGTCATCGCGACTCCTGGGCACACCTTCAACCACTTGTCCTATGCCATCGAGCACGCCGGCCGCATCGTCGCGGTGTTCACCGGCGGCTCGCTGCTCAACGGGTCGACGGGCAGGACCGACCTGCTTGGCCCTGAGCACGCCGTCGACCTGGCCAGGGCGCAGCACGGCTCGGCGCGCAGGCTCGCCGCCCGGCTGCCGCGGGACGCGATGGTGTACCCGACGCACGGCTTCGGCAGCTTCTGCTCGGCGTCCCCGACCACGGGCACGTCGACGACGATCGCCGCCGAGCTGATCGCGAACCCGGCGCTGACCATGGGCGAGGACGATTACGTCGAATCCACCCTCGCCGCGCTTGACGTCTACCCGGCGTATTACGCGCACATGGCGCCAGCCAACTCCGCTGGACCGCTCGCGCCCGAGCTGACGTTGCCCAGGCTCGCGGGCAGCTCGGAGCTCCGGCGCCGCATCGACGCCGGCGAGTGGGTGGTCGACCTGCGGTCCAGGATCGCGTTCGCCGCCGGGCACGTGCACGGCACCTTGCAGTTCGAGCTCGGCGACAACCTGGCCACCTATCTCGGCTGGCTGATCCCCTGGGGCAGGCCGCTCACGCTGCTCGGCCAGACGGCGGCCGACGTGACCGCCGCGCAGCGGGAACTGGTCAGGATCGGCATCGAGCAGGTGCAGTCGGCGGCCACGGGCGCGCCGGAGGCATGGTCGGGCGGCGCGCCGCTCGCCAGCTATCCGGTCACCGACTTCGCTGGCCTCGCTCGGGAGCGCGGGCAGCACCGCCCTGGCGAGTCCGTCTTGCTCGACGTCCGTCGCACGTCCGAGTGGGGCGCGGCCAGGATCGCCGGAGCGATCCACATCCCGCTGCACGAGCTTGCCGGGCGGATCGGCGAGATCGGCCCTGGCATGATCTGGGTGCATTGCCAGTCCGGATACCGGGCCGCGGTTGCCGCGTCGCTGCTCGACGCGGCCGGCCGGCGCGTCGTCCTCGTCGACGACGATTTCGGCAACGCGCAGCAGATCGGCCTGGCCGACGCGGGCGCCGTCCCGCACTGAGCTCTGGCGGCAGTAGAACCGCTCCGCCGAGCCGGGAATCTCATCGGCGCGCGGCGCATTGTGCAGGTAGGTACCACGACCCGGGGAGCTTGCGATGCCCGTACGCCGCCTGAACCACGCCGTGCTCTACGTTCGCGACCTGGCCGCCTCGGTCGATTTCTACCGCGACGCGTTCGGTTTCGAGGTACGCGCAGAAATCCCTGGCCGGGCCGCGTTCCTGCGCGCACAGGCCAGCGCGAATGACCACGATCTCGGGCTGTTCGCGGTGCCCGACGGCACGCCGCCGTCAGGGCATTATCTCGGGCTCTACCACCTGGCCTGGGAGGTCGGCACGCTCACCGAGCTCGCCGAGGTCCGCGGCAGGCTGGCGAGGCTCGGCGCCCTGGTCGGGGCCAGCGATCACCGGGTCTCCAAGTCGCTGTACGCGAAGGACCCGAGCGGCATCGAGTTCGAGGTGATGTGGCGGGTGCCGGCCGACCGCTGGGAGCAGGAGATGGCGGCGGGCGACATGATCGCGCCGCTCGACCTGGAGGCCGAGCTGGCCCGCTGGGGCGACCGGGTGACCGGCGCGGCCGCGGGCTCCGTCACCTGAAGCTGCGGTCCTTGGCTACGGGCCTCGTGCCTGCCTCGATCGTGCCCTGGCAGGCCACGCCCTTGATCCGCACGACCGGGGCGTCCGCGGGGAGATCTGGCAGTTGGCCGGCGTCCTCGAGAAGCGAGTCGG
>Ga0207646_10001798_pt1 | contig 25930 bp, 29 predicted proteins | sample KBSK5502metaG_FD_184343 | JGI IMG/M metagenome (GOLD analysis project Ga0207646, IMG submission 184343) | Corn, switchgrass and miscanthus rhizosphere microbial communities from Kellogg Biological Station, Michigan, USA - KBS K5-50-2 metaG... | ecosystem: Host-associated > Plants > Roots >...
TTGACCAGTGGAGCGAAGATATTGGGTCAGCTCTGAACTACAAACGCAAAGGCTTCAATCAGGTCATCGCACAAATCGAATTGGGTTTGGTCAAACGGCTGGTGATCGGCTACCAGGATCGCTTTGTGCGCTTTGGCTATGATTGGTTTGCGCAATTCTGTGAGCGGCATGGCACCGAAATGATGGTCGTGAATGGCGAAAGTTTCTCACCCGAAGAAGAACTGGTTCGGGATTTGATCGCCATTGTCACTGTTTTCAGTGCACGATTGCACGGCCTGCGTGCACATAAAAACCTGATTCGAGCAGCAGCTTTGGGAAAGGATGTGAAAGATGATCAAAGCGCATAAGATCAGATTGCATCCCACACCTGAGCAGGCAGTGTACTTTGCCAAATCCGCCGGAACCAGTCGCTTTGTGTGGAACTGGGCACTGGCGGAGTGGCATCGGCAGTATGAAGCAGGGGAGAAACCAACCGCGCTCAAACTCAAGAAGCAATTCAACGAGATCAGGCGGGAGCAATTCCCCTGGACGTGGGAAGTCACGAAAAATGCCTGTGATCAGCCGTTTCTGGATCTGGGCAAAGCCTTCTCTGATTTCTTTGCTGCACGCGAGAACGGGAGGAAGAAAGGCCGTCCCAAGTTCAAGAGCAAGAAGAAAAGTAAAGCCAGTTTCTATCTCGCCAATGATCAATTCGAGCTAGGAGACCATCGCATCTGGATCCCCAAACTCGGCTGGGTCAATATGGCAGAGAACTTGCGCTTCAAAGGCAAGAGCAAAGGCGCACGGATCACGAAAACTGCTGAGTGGTGGTTTGTGAGTATCACGGTAGAGATGCCCGCTGAACAGCCAGACAAGAAACCAGCCGCCATAGGCATTGATGCGGGACTCAATCGACTGGCAACCTTGAGTACCGGAGAGAAATACGAGAACCAAGCCTTTCTCAAAACGGCACTTAAAAAGGTGCGTCAGGCGAACAAACGACTGCATCGCAGGAAGCTCGGATCAAAGAACCGTGAGAAAGCGCGTCGTCAGGTGGCGCGACTGCATTATCGTATCGCTTGCATGCGCGAGGATGTGCTGCATAAAATGACCACCAGGCTCGCTGACTGTTATGGGATCATTGGGGTAGAACCCCTCAATCTCAAAGGGTTGCTCAAGAACAAACATTTGTCTCGCTCGTTCTCTGATGCTGCCCTTGGCAAGTTGGTGACGCTGTTGAAAAGCAAGGTCGAGCAACGTGGAGGACAGGTGATCAAAGTCGGGCGGTTTTTTCCATCGAGCAAAACGTGTCATTGTTGTGGATGGAAATGGGAAGATATGGAATTGTCGGATCGCGTGTTTGTGTGCCAAAACCCAACATGTGCCTACTACCAATTTGCACAGGACCGCGATCATAATGCAGCACTCAACATGCTTTCTGAAGCCCTTCGCTTGATCAGGTTGAGAGATCAAGTCGTCATCGGTATTGGCTCAGACGAGGACGTTAACTTGGCTGTGGACGCGGGGTAAGACCAAAAAGGCTCCGGCCTTCAGGCACCTACGGAGGAAGCAGCAACAACAAAAGGTGTGGGTAAGCTATGCGTGCATATGTTTTCCTCTATTAAATGGAGCAGTATGTCGCTTTTTGGAATGGCGTCGAAATAGAGGATGGACATTTTCCTGCTTTCTAGCCTGCTCTTCGTGTCAGGCATGCATGCCCAGGTGAATATGCTGCAAAGAGGGATGATGATGATGACTCCCGTGACCATCATCACGATGCACGTGCCGATTGCAGTTTTCCCTCCATGAGGTTTGATCCACAGGAGCAGGCAATGAGTAAACAACAGAGGGTGATCGTAGTCGGAGCAGGCCACAATGGGCTCATTGCCGCCTGTTACCTTGCCCGGGCGGGCCGCGAGGTGCTTGTCCTGGAACAGAGTACTGAGCCGGGGGGCGGATCACGCACCGAGGAGCGCATTGCTGGGTATCGCTTCGATATGCACGCCGTCGCACACAACATACTCAACATGACCACGATTGGCGAAGAGCTCGACCTGGTCGGGGCCGGGCTCGACTATATCGAAATGGACCCCTTTGCGGTCGCTCTCCGCGCCGATGGTCGCCGGGTCCGCTTCTACCGTTCCATTGAAGCGACGGTGGCCTCGATCGCCGAAAGTGACCTGGAGGAGGCAGACGCCTACGCGGCCTTCATGAAGGTGGCTATACCGACGGTGCAAGCGCTGCTGCCCTCGATTCGCGGGGAAGCGGGAGTGGCGCCGTTCTCTCGACGCTCCGTGGCTATGGTCAAGGCGCTACATCACCAGCCGGTCGATATGATGCGTGACCTGCTGGGCCGCTATGATGCGCTGCTCACACGCTGGCTGCGCAGCGACCTCACGCGTGGCCCGGTCAGCGCCTTTGCCGCCCACGCCAATGTGGGGCCGAACATCCCCGGCGGGGCGCTCTTCGCGTTCTGGCAGGCGGCCTACCACCTCTTTGGGCAATGGCATGCCAGGGGAGGATCCGGTGCCCTCATCGCGGCGCTCGTCCGTCGCCTGACCTCCTATGGCGGCCAGGTGCGCTGTGCGGCACCGGTCGGCTGTATCGACGCTTCGGATGGGAAGGTCCGCGCGGTCGTCCTCGAAGACGGTGAGGTGATCGAGACAGGGGCCGTGATCACCGCGATCGACCCGAAGGTGGCCCTGCTGGAGCTGCTCGACCCGCCCCTCGGCGGGAAGGCAGGGGCTGACCTGGCCGCCGCTCGCAGGTCCAATGTCGTCCAATCCCTGGTGCACGTGGCTGTCGACCGCCTGCCCCCGCATCCGAACAGCCAACCCGATGACTACCACGGCCTGCAGAGCTACGTCGATTCTCTGCAGCAGCTGACACAGGGCTTCATCCAGGCCGAGGCGGGCTACCTGCCCGAGCCCCCGCCGCTCTACGCCTTCACCACCTCGGCGATCGACGAGACGCTCGCGCCTTCCGGCCATCACACCGTCTACCTGGCCTGCCCCGCGGCACCTGGTCATATCAAGGGCGGTTGGGAGCACTGGCGCGAGGTGTTTGTGGAGCGCTGCGTAGACGTGGTCGAGGCGAGGGCACCCGGTTTTCGCGGCAGCATCCAGGGCATCCGAGCGTTCACCCCGCTCGACATGGAGCGCGCGGGGCGCTGGCCGCTCGGGCATCCCATGTACCTGGATATTACGCTGGATCAAGTCGGCCCTCTGCGCCCAACCCCCCAGTTGGCCAGCCACCGGACGCCTGTGAGGGGACTCTTCATCTCAGGCGCTGGAACCAACCCGATCGGGGGCATTGCTGGGACGCCGGGCCGTCTCGCCGCCCAGGCGCCGCTTGCCGATCGGCAAGGGCGGTAGAAAAATGGGGCGAAGGGACTCAAGGTACGGAATTGTTTCCACACGCACACGGCTCCGCAGCTCTTCATATGGCGAGCGTTACACTGCTCTTTCGCGTAGGTGTGAGGGACCTCCACGTCGCTTCTCACCGCGAAATCGCCCATCTGCTTGTGGATTGTGGAATTGCATCGGAGCGACATTGACTTTGCAGTGGAGCAAGTGCGGGTTTGCATCGGAATAGTGAGGTATTTGCACAAGAGCAAGCACTTTTGCAATAGAGCAGTGCCGAAAACGCTTCCTTTTTCGGCAGCTCCTAACGAGAGTCACAGGCTCATCTTTGAGTACAACGTCTGGTTCTCCCAAAAGGAGAGGCAGCGTCTCCCGAGAAACTCGACGGAGAAACACATGAGGTCCGTGAAGCAGCAAGCATATCGTTCTCGCTATGGGATCTGTTTCGACGCTTTGGAAAAGCATGCGTTCTGTCAAGGTGCATGTGCTATGCCAAACTTCATGGGTGATGCGGCCAGGTATCACGAGGTGTAGGAGACCTTTCTGACCCAACAGGCTCGGCAGTATCAAACGCTCAGACGCGATAGCAAGCCTTGGACCGTCATCGGCGCTGCTCGCCTCGGGACACTACCCCATCCATACCCGCTTCCAGAAGGACGCTCTCGAGAGCATTCGTGAATCCAACGGAACATCATCAGTCTCCGTTCACTGGTTGGCTCCTTTGCTCATGGGCAATCCGTCAGCGCCTCCAGCATCCTCGGGCTGTGTGAACGCCTGCCGCACCAGGAGTTTTCCACTGCCCTGCTGTGATACCTTGGTCAGCGGCCAGACATACACATCCAGGCGAAGTGCATTCGAGATGCGTACCCCGACGACAGGCATTACCTCGTGCCATGCCACTGATCTGTCACGGAACTCTGACAGGATATGGCAGAAGGACGGGCGCAGGCGGGTCTGCCCTTGCAAGAGACGTAGGGGCGTGACACACCCGTCTCTCGGTGGCGTGCCGTTCTCGATGCTCATTCACCAGGCGAGCGAACTGGCTTGCCCCCAGTAGCCGATCATCTGCAGCAGCTGACGAAAGGAATCCTGCATGAGCATGGGGACCTGAATGTAGACGGTTATCAACCATCATTTTCTTGTGAGTCGTCCTCTCGTCAAAGAAGAGACCTCTTCTCAATCAGCCTCAGAAGCCGTAGTAAAGAATCATTCCACTCGACAATGTTGACGTATTCCCACTTTGGGTCGAATACACCTCGCACGGCATCTACTACTCGAGCAACGGTAAGGAGACAGTAAAGCGGCTGCCCTGGCCAGGCTCGCTCTCAACCTGGATCTTCCCGCCATGCTGCTCGACGATGCGTTGGGCAATCGCAAGCCCTAAGCCCGCACCAGGCTGGGAGCGAGCGTTTTCAGCCCGGTAGAAGCGGTCAAAAATCCTGGGCAAATCGCTTGGGGGAATGCCAATGCCAGTATCGACCACGGTGACAGTTACTCTCTCCTCGTTCAGGGCTCCACTCACTTCCACCCTGCCATCCCCAGCGGTGTATTTGAAGGCGTTGTCCAGCAGGATCAGCAAGAGCTGTCTCAGGTAGTCCGGGTTGCCCCAGACGAATGCCCCTTCCAGCGACTCCAACCCCCGGCACTCCAGAGTGGGTTCACTGTCGGTTGGCTGCCTCTGGCGGCAGACCTCAACCACGATATCTCCCAATAGGATGGGTTCGTGGGCTGCCGCGACAGCGGCGTCGGAGCGTGCGAGGATGAGCAGTTGCGCCACCATCCTGGCCATGCGTTCAGCTTCTGTTCGCATCTGCTCCAGGGAAAGAGCCTGGAAGTCCAGGTCCGTCGCTCCCACCCTCCTGATCACGTCAAGAGAGGAAAGCATGATGGTCAGGGGCGTGCGGAGCTCGTGGGAGACATCAATCAGAAAGTGGCGCTGGAGATCGTTGACTTTCTGCACCTGCTGGTAAGCATCTTGTACCTGCTGATAGGCGTCCTCCAGGGCCTGCAGCATGCCATTGATCGTGTGTGCCAGGCGATTGATTTCGTCCGGGGGGCCTTGTGGAGAGAGACGGCGGGAATGGTCTCCTGCGGCAGCGATGTCTGCGGCGCTCGTCGCCAGGTGCTCCAGGGGATGCATTGCCTGATGCACCAGCAACCAGATGGTTAATCCTGCCAGCACCAGGGCTACGATCACCCCAGGAATGAGGAGGTGCAGCAGGCTCCCAAGCGCAAAATAGATCCTTCGGGGTGAACAGGCAACGAGCACATAGCCGAGCAACTTGTTGTGGACGATCACTGCCTGGCCGTATACGAAGAGCAGTGTGCTGCCCACACGCGCTTCTCTCACCTGGTCAGCCGCGATCGCATCCCGCATCAGGGGCAGGGTTCGGTCCCCCAGGTTGCCTGAACTCGCAAGCACGCTCCCATGCTGGTCCAGCACCTGGAGGTAGATGTCTGGCGAGGCGAAGACATCCAGTTTCGGCACATGCATGGTGGTTTCTTGCGGGTAGGGATGGGTGGCGAGATGTAACATGGTGGCACGCTGGCGCACGTCTGTGTCGATCTCCGTCAGGAGATTACTTTTCGTGAGCTGGTAAATTGTCACGCTAAAAGCCGTCAATACCACGGACAGGATGAGCATGAACAATAGAGCCAGGCGGGTACGGATAGACATCCCTTATTCCTTGAGCGTATAGCCAAAGCCGCGCACTGTGTGAATCAGGCGAGAACCACCCTGGGCCTCCAGCTTCTGGCGGAGATGGCCGATGTGTACTTCCAGTACATGGGTGTCGATCTCGCTCGTGTATCCCCAGATCCGCTCCAGGAGTTGCTCGCGGGTCAGTACTTGCCTGGGGTGACGCATGAACAGTAACAAGAGTTTGTACTCCTGGACGGTCAGTTCCACCAGATGCATGGCCCGCCGGACCTCCTGCGTGGCTTGATTGAGTTCTAGATCAGCGTAGGTCAGGGGTTCACCTCCTGTCTTGTAGCGTCGCAGCACCGCCCGGATGCGCGCCAGGAGCTCGTCGAAGGCGAAGGGCTTGGGGAGGTAATCGTCAGCGCCCAGGTTCAGGGCGCTGACCTTATCGGTGACCTCGTCGCGGGCCGTGAGCATGATGATCGCGAGATCGTCGTAGAGCCGCAGGCGACGGCACACCTCGAATCCGTCAAGACCCGGCATGGCGATATCCAGGAGCACAATGTGTGGCTGATGTGCCCGAGCAGCATCCAGCCCGGACTCGCCGTCCATAGCAGTATACACCTCAAAGCCCTCATAGGCGAGGCCCCGCTGGATCAATGGGACGAGATGCGGGTCGTCGTCCACCAACAGAATGCGCGTTACCACACTTGGACCTCCATCATGCTGCTGCGTGGATGATAGCACACCATGCCCCTTGCTGCAAACATGCATCCAGCAAGGTCTCTAAAAGAACGCTGATCCTGTTATTCGGCACCGTCACTGCCCAGACGCCGATACTCTTCTGCAAACAGCTTTCTTGCGCGTGTAAGACGTGTCGCCGTAGCATTCGGCGAAATACCGACGATGACCGCTATTTCCTTATAAGGCATCTCCCTGGCAGCGCTGAGTAGCAGCGGGAGGGCATAGCCTTTCGGCAGATGTGAGAATGTACGCTGAATATGCTCTCGTTCGGCAATCTCTGAAATGCCCCCGCTATCAGAAAGCCAGCAGGAATCATCCCCATCCCTTACACCAGCAGTATGCTCATGAGACCAACAGGAGACGCGCTTGCGTCGTCGTAACAGATCAATGCAGAAATTGGTGGCAGTACGATAGAGCCACGCGGAGAGGTGATCGCGAGCATCCAGGTCATCCCAGGTGAGGTAGGCAGACACAAATACTTCCTGCATTACATCATCAGCGTCCTCCCGGCTGCCAAGTAGACGGTAGATATGGGCGTAGATCCGTCGCCGGAACTGCTCGTAGAGCTGGGTGACCGCAAGGGTCTTCTCTACGGCGTTAGCTTCACTGCTCAATGCTGCCGAGTTAGCTTTTAGACAAGTCGAAGGATTTTCCATTGTCATGCACCCTTTCTCCGCGTCAGGCGACCCATTCGAGTTTGGCTGAGGTGCTCGTCACATCTAGCGCTATCCATAAGATAGCTGCTGAACCTCAAGGGAAACGCAATTTTAGGTAAAGAATTAGTAAATGGGCGGCAACATTTAGCTGTTCGCCGGCACAGGATCGAGGAAATTGCATATTTTACGTGGTGCGCCTGGGTATTTGTAATCATTGGGCCCACTAGACGGGCGACGACATTTTTTCGTGCCGGATTCCCCGGCTTCGGGTTCTCTACCTTACGAAGGCATACACATTCCCATCATATGCCCCTACATACAGCCATGACGGAAGCACTGCTGGTGAGGAGGTCACAGCGCTGTGCAGGTCAGCGTATTGCACCTGGTCCCCAGTGGCGGCGTCAAGCACCTCCACGCCTCCGTCACCAGGACCGAAGGCGTCGCCTATGCTGATGTACAACGTCTGACCAACGATTGCGGGTGAGCCGTAGACAATGACGGGAATGGCGCGTTGCCAATGTAGAGCGCCTGTCTCGGCATCTACCGCCCAGCTCACTGAACGCCGCCCCAGGACGGCTATCACGTAGAGCGTGCCATCAGCAAAAGCTGGCGAACTAAAGACATGATCCCCAATGTGGGTATGCCAGAGTACCTGCCCGTTTTGCGCATCCAGGCTGTACAGCGAACCGTCCTTCCCGCCCACCGCGATGCGCGGCTGCCCCCGTGAATCAGAGTAGAGCAGCGGACCCGAGCCGACATCGGTATCGGCTACGTCGTGTACGACCGAACGCCAATGCCAGAGCATATGCCCATCGCGCAGGTCGAGCGCTTCCGCTCCATCATCGGGGTCGCCTATCCCCACGTAGACAATTCCTCTGGCCACATCGATGGCAGGTGAACTCCATATCCCGCCACCTGGTGCACCGCCTGGTTCGCTCCACGTGCGCCACCGCCGTGCCCCTGTCGCTGTGTCAAAAGCGAGCACTTCGCCGGGAATTTTCGGCTTCTCGCTCAATGTCGAGGCAACACCGATGATGACCAACCCATTGCTCACGGCAGGTGATGACCAGATCTTCGCTCCCACGCTATCGACCTGACTACGCCAGCGCAAGCGACCGGATGCAGCGTCTACCGCGTAGACAAAGCCATCAAGTGCGCCGATGTAGACAACACCGTTCTGAACACTGGGGGAGCTGTAGAACGCCCCACCGGCCCGAAATTGCCAGAGGACATGACCACTGCGAGCATCGAGGGCCGCTAAGATGGCGTTCGTCGAGGCGATGTAGACGACACCAGCACTTACGGCCGGCGATGAAAGGGTCGCCGCTCCCACGCAGTACGACCAGGCGAGGGTCAGCAGACGGCTGCCACCAGCAGTGGCAGCTCCATCTCTCCTCAGATCGCCACGGAACATAGGCCAGTCGCCTTGCGCTGCGGGAGCAGAGGCGTACATAGGATGTGTCTTGCCAGCCGCACTGCACCCACCCGACCCTGAAGCGTTGCTCGCTGATGGGGTGCTTGCTGTCCCACAGGCACTGAGCAGGCAGAGGCAGAGGAGAGAGCCCATGCTCTGCTGAAATACCTTTCGCATATTTTGCCTCCCTGTTCGCTCATCCGCGCCTCTCCAATGGCTTCGTCGAGGTTATCGGGCCTTGCCACCAGGTGAAGCGAGCCTTCTTCATCATTGCACTCACACGGAGTACAGCGAACTCACCCTCAGCGAAAGCGACTGGACGCTCCTCCAGTGACCATAAGCAGGGACTCCCTGATCTCTTTGATCTGCTCGACTGCCTCGCGCAGCGGAAAGATACGGGGTGAGATCAGCAGATCGGGGGCAGTCGCAACGGGGTGCCAGTAGACCCCCTCGCGATTCACGGTTACTTCTGCTTCCAGGGCGGGAAGTGAAATAGCCATGCCCTTCGCTGAGAAGCCGCGACGAACGAGCGGACGAATAATATGATCCTCGTCGGGAATACCGAGCGTGCGATGGAGTTGACACATGGCAGCGAGGTCCTGGCTATTCTCGGGCGTCTGTGTGGTTCCTAAACGCACATGGAATCCTGCGGCTTTGAGGCGCACGATGGCGTCGATGGCCTTCTGCCAGCTTCCAGCGCCACGGTAAAAATCATGAGTCGCGGCATTCGAGCCATCCAGGCTGATCTGGACGGTCAGGCGCTCCCTGTGCGGCAAGGCCTCGAGCTGTTGCAGACGCTTGCCTTTGAGCAGAATGCCGTTGCTGAGCACAGTCACCCGCATCCGTTCCAGGCCATAGTGCAGCATCGAGAAGATGTCATGCAGGATGAATGGCTCACCTCCGGTCAAAAAGAGTTCCGTCATCCCTAACATTACCGCTTCATCGATCAGACGGCAGGCCTGTGGGAGCGCGAGTCCGTTGCGCTCGGCCCCCACAAAGGACTCTGCCACGCAATAACTGCAGGAAAGATTGCAGTCGTAGTTGGTATAGATCCAGAGACGATGGAGCAGATCTTCCCCGTCGCCCTGCGGATTGGTATGGGCTAACGGCATGTTCATCTCCCTCCTCTCATGTATACGGCGTTCTGCCCTCGGCACCTATCCGTCTTGCCAACGACGCTGGCGCGTCTAGCACTGCGTGCTCAGGCAAGACGCAATGAGTCAGAATTGATAGTCGGTTGCCGTGATGTTCCCTTCCTGATCGTAAAAGTGAGCAAGCGCTACAGCTGCCTCAAGGGCCTGATAGCCGCCTACTCTTCCTGGATACCACGCTTGTAATCCCTCCAGGTCGCACAGTGGTCGCACATCCGGGTCATCATAAGACATGTCGATAAGCAGCGACTGAAAGTGGGCGATCAGTTCGGGTGGGGCTGTTGACACTACGGTGAAGTTACAGTGGTCAAAGGAGGGGGTGCGGGCGAGCATGCGTGTCGTCCCGGCAGGCAGCGTTCCTTCCAGGAGAAACCGGTGATAGTTGTATTCGAGCAGGCACGCTGCAGCGGCAGAACCTGTAATGAGGGCCCGTGCGGCATCGCGCTCACCTCCGATGTGGTCCCCGTGCTTGCCGACGAGCACATTATGATAGTGAACCACGATGTCGCAGCCTGGATCGAGACCCAGAGTATGCAGATGTGCAAGCGGAAGGAGCGTGGCCTGGGGTGAATCCACCGCGCCGACCGCCACGACTCGCCCCCTGAGATCCGTCACTGCCTTGATAGGCCCATCCTCTCGCACCACGACCACGGAGGTCAGATCACAATCGGTATCTCGCATAGCGACGGCCCGGGCCTCCAGCCCCCGGGCTGCGGCGAGACGACGGGCGCGTACCCAGGCGAGGGGAGAATTCCATGCCACGTGAATGTATCCGTCGATGAGCGCTTCGACCTGGCGCTCATAGTTCGAGTACAGCACGTAGTCCATCCTGAGTCCCTGGCGCGCAAAATAGGCTTTGAACCCCTCCCAGATCGTCACAACCTTGGGATCGTACGCAACTGCCCCTAGCAGCAGAACGGGCTCGTCATTCATAGTGAGCTCCCCTCCTCCTCTAGCCGAATAACGGCAGACCACAGGCAGCTTTGCCGATAAAGTCATACAGTGCATCAGTTGTGGGGGCCATCACCGTTGCCGCTCGCGCATCACGGAAGTGGCGCTCGACCCCAACCTCCTTGCGGAACGCGGCCCCACCAGAGACGCGCATGGCCAGGTCTGTTACCTCAGTTGACATCTCACCAGCCGCAGCTTTGACCTCGAGCACGCGCAGTATGGCATCTGCGCGCCCATTTTCAAGAGCATCAAGGCCGTCGAGCAGTAACGCGCGCACCATATCAGTTTTGATGCGCATACGAGCGACATAGGCGCGCACCGTGGGCAGATCGGCGAGGGATTGACCGATATGCTCGAGCGTTGTTCCCCCGACGTGCGCGGCGGCCTTCGTCGTTGCCGCCTCCATCATCCCAAGGCAGCAGCCGGCGCTCATGAACTGAAAGTAGGGAAGGACACTATTCATCATAATATCGAAGCCCTTGCCGTCCTCGCCCAGCATCGCATCTTGAGAGACGATGACTCCATCGGCCGTGACCGGACTTGAGTAGTTGCCGCGTAGCCCCAGCCCATCAAATGGTGCCGTGACGCGGAGTCCTTCGGCATTGGCGGGAACAAGCCAGATGGTGCTCATGCCTTCAGCCGTTAATGGACAGCTTGACCAGACATACAGGTCTGCTTTCCCTGCAGCCGTGATCCAGCTTTTCCTGGCGTCGAGTCGAACGCTGTCACCAGAGGCCGTTGCCGTACTCACTGGTGCCCAGAAGTGGCTGCGTGACCCGGCTTCTGAAAAGGCCAGAGTTGTGACTGCACGGCCAGCGGCAATCGCTTCTCGAACTGCTCGTGGTCCATGTGCCTCGATAACAGCCGCCGCTGCATAATGCATGCAGACGACCAGGGCAGTCGAGGCGCAGTGCCTTGCTATCCGCTCGACGAGCAGTGTGGCGGCGCGGATTCCCTCCCCAAGTCCTCCCACCTCTTTTGCGCTCACCAGGCCCAGAAGCCCTGCCTGGGCGAGCGCATCGAGCGCCGCCTGTGGGTAGGCCGCCGTTCGGTCAATTTCGCCGGCAGCCGGGGCAATGATCCCTGTGAGAACGGGTTCAAGCGCATCCAGATATGAGGGACGCGGGACGGTCGTTGCTGTTGACATGAAACGCACCTTTCTGCAATACACTAATAGAGTGCGTGAGTCCTGCGCGAGTGGCAGGTTGATCTTGGGTAAGGACTACAAACACTTCAGCCTAGACGCAAACTCTCAAAAAGAGGATAGGCGGCAGAAGAGAAGATCCATACCTCTTAATCATCGCCGTGCGCGGTAGGCCGCGACAGCCTCCTCTAGCCTTGAAAGCGTGATATGCTGGGTCAGCGGCCCTCCCAGGCCGAAAACATAGCCTGGGAAGCGCTTCCCTTCATCTATGCAGCGTTGCACGTCCGCTGTTGGGTCTTCAGTTTCCTCAAAGAGCACCGCAGTCACATGGAAGTTGCCGATAAAACCGATGTGATGCGCCTTTGCAATTTCCCCGACGTAGGAGAGGGCCATACACTCGTCAATGGCAATGCTGTGTGCACCGCTGCCTGCCATCTCACGGATGACTCTGACGCTCTCCCCTCACGCCCAGAAGCTTGAAGTTTTGCCTGCCCGGTGGATCGCCTGCCATGCTGGCTGCAGATTGGGAATAACATACTGCCGGAAATAGGCGGGCTGCAACATCGTGGCGGGTGTATCGTTGATGGCAACGATGTCACAGCCGATCACCTCGGCATAGATGCGAGCAGAGATGGCACTCACCTGGCCTGCATAGGCGAACAACCGGGCGGCGCACTCTGGATGGCGGAAAAGGTCACGAAAGAGCGCCATACCGCGCAACTGGTAAGCTATGGTACAGGGACCAGCCGCTATCCCCACGAGGGCAATGTCGCGCCTCTCTAGCTCGTGCTTCGCTCGTATCCCGGCGGCGATCACGCTGGGCCAGCGCCCTGTCGTTTCATCGGGAAGAGGGGGAAGGTGTGCGACCACCTGTTCTGGCGGGAGCGCGTAGAGCGGCGAGGAGACAATTGATGGCGGCCCCTGCTCCGACCAGTGTGGGACACATCCCAGCGCAATGGCTTCCATTTGTGGATCATCCAGGAGCGGGATACCGTCGCAATGGTAGCGATCCGCGCACAGAACCGCGCCACGCGCAAGCAAATCGGCATCTTGCAGATAGCGTTCTGCACTCACCTCCAGGAGTTGTGCTGCGTGCGTCCCGATATGCGGCAGCCAGGGCGTCGGCTCGACGCGCTCTCCCCGTAAAGCGCACATGAGGAGTTCCTTTCCCATAGAAAGCCCTCGTTTCCTCTCGCTACGCTCGCCCCTCGATAAATCGAGGGTCTACAGTAGTCCCCCGATTTATCGAGGGGAATTCCTTGCTAGTACGAAACCCCTGTCCCGTCGTTGGACAAGAACTCGACGAGCTTGGCGCCCCCAACGATGCTTGCTCCCTCGAGCAGATCGCCTTCGGTGTAACCACGCTTTTTGAAGCAGGGCGAGCAGACCCAGAGGCTACCGCCAGCGGCAAGGAAGTTCTGCAACAAGGTCGTCATCGGCTGGAAGCCTTCTTCGCTGATCTGGTCGGCGACACCTTTCACCGCCAGGCGAACTCCCTCGCTACTTAAAAACACCATGGTCTGCTTGCCAGAGGCGACGGCGGCGTTGGCGACCACCATTGCCACAGTTGCGCGGTCGGGATCATCAGTCGAGCGTGTCAGGTTGACACAAAAGTTGTTCAACATCGGCAGTTCGGTCCTTTCTGTAGCAGAAATTGATGGCCAGAAGAGCCGGGAAGGATTTGCCGTAAGGTGTTGCCGGTCATGCGATACCAGGCGGCGATGTCTCCAGCTGCAGCGGGGTCGTAGGTGGTCACCAGTAGGGTCTGTCCAGGAGTGAGGGCGCGCATGGCAAGCATGAGCTCCATGATGAGCTGCCCGCAGCTCTGTTCGCCCAGGTCGAGCACCCGATCAGCGCGAGAAGGAAGGGTCATCGTCACTCAGGCCTTTCGCAGAAAATACCGGTTACGTCGCTCACCTTCCTGCTCCGCAAGTAGTGCGTTGCCCGTCATGCGACACCAGGCAGGAAGATCTTCGCGGACTCCCAGATCGGTGGAACGCACTTCGAGCACCGCTCCTGGCTCCAGGCGTTTCATCGCTTGTTGCATGAGCAACAGGAGACCTCCGCCACACCCCTGGTCTCCACCATCGCACACGGCGCTCACAGCAATCGCTTGCCCATCCCGAGTACGAAAAATATCAGTCGACATGAGACAATCCTCCATACGAGGAAAAAGAACGTTCTCCAGGAGAGGAGGAGCCACGCTCTGTAGGAACGTTTGTGCTTTGCTCACAATGCCTCATTCCTCTCTTCATAAGTATACACGAAACAAGAGACCCCTTTTTTTCTCGACTTTTTCGCCGAAGAGTACCTCGTTCTACTACCTGGTCTGGCTCGGTCGTTTTGTGCCGGAAAAGAGGGTGGACCTGGTGATCGAAGTTAAGAAGGACAGGCATCCTTTTTCAATAAAACAAGCTGAAAATAGATGCCTGGTATTTCGTGTATACTATATTGAATATGCTTTTATCCCTCCATCCAACAAAGGAGCATCGGACTCATGAGTCTCTCATCATCGGCCAGTGACCGCAAACGGGTAGCGGTCACAGGAGCCAAAGAGCGTAGCACCACTAGCACCCCGATCACCTTAAGCGAGCGCAGTATTACGGGTTTTGCACTGATCCGTATTTTTGTGGGCTATCTCTGGTTCCAGCAGCTTTTCTGGAAGCTGCCCCCCGACTTCAGAGGGCTTTATCCGTATATCATCCGCGAATCACAGCACACGATTATCCCCGGTTACGGTTACATCCTTCAGCACACGTTTCTTGCTGGCTGTACCAGCCTGTCAACGCCAGCCGGCTGCACGGCGTTTGTACCACTGGCGGCGTGCATCTGGACGGCAGAACTGCTGGTGACCATCAGCCTGATGTTTGGACTCTTTACACGGTTTGGAGCCATCCTTGCGACGATCTTAGCCCTACAACTCTATGTGGGCCTGGCCTATACCGAATGGATCTGGACGTATGGCATGCTGGTACTGCTTGCACTCGCACTGGTAGCTATTCCGGCGGGGCGCAGGCTGGGTGTCGATCAATGGCTTGCACCACGGCTACAAGCAGCAGGACAGCAGCATCGCATCGCCCGTATTGCGAGCTGGTTTGTGTAGGGCAAGAAAGAGAAGGACACCATGGAAACACTACGCAGGGGGCTGGTGGCAGGACTTTTAGCGGGCCTGGTGCTGGCCATGCTCGACTTTGTGACGGATGGAACACCAGGACGCCTCTTACCGGAGGCGTTACACTGGTTTGGGATCACTATTGCGGACCCGACCATCAGTCGATTCGCCGGCTTTTTCTTGCTTCTCGTGCTGGGTGGGGTGTTTGGTCTCATCTTTGGTGCGCTCCAGAGGGAGAGGATCATCACGATCAGGCGCGCGCTCCTCTCAGGGCTTGCGCTCGGCTTTGTCTGGTGGCTCGTCTTCTCACTGCTGCTTGCGAACATCATGAGCCACCAGGCACCGTTCAGCCTCGATTTTGGGAGGTTCCTTTCCACGTTTCCTATTGACCTGCTTTTCGGGGTAGTGTTGGGGGCCATCTCCTTCCAACTCCAGCAACAGCGTAGAGCCTCGGCAGTGTAGGCGCGATTGTTCGTGAAAAGCGTACGCTTCTTGGTGTTCGACCGGCATTTCCCTTGCAAAAGTCTGGATACCGACGCCCAGGTCATGAGACCCCCAGCACGGGAGGACGATCTCCAGAAAGCGAGCACGACGAACGTTGATGAATGATTTGGATCGTCAAGTTGCTCGTTGCCCACTGCTGGCTCCCTGGCGTCTTTCCCACCTTGGAGCCCTGCTCTCGACGGCGCTCGCGGTCCAACGCTACAATGGATTGGCCTCTGTATCAGGTGAAAGGCAGGGAGCAGTATCTATGAAGAGCAACGGAGAGAAACCCGCCTATGCGCTTGAGCCCTCGGTCGCCCGTGATTGGGAACTCAAAGCGAACGGCATTCGACTTGAGGAGTTGTTGGCAGCGTATGCACAACTGCAAGGGGGTGACATGCAAGCCCTGGAGTGGTTCACCGCCACCAACTCGGTGATCGGGATCGCCTATACCTACGGCCTGCACCCCAACGCCTCAGCAGGGCGGCCTTACGATGGCATGTGGAAGCGCGAGTACGCCGGCGGAGGATCGGTCATCGTCGCTTATGCAGAAGAGCCAGAAACTCGCCAGGTCTATGTTGGGATCCTCTGGCAGCAGCGCAGGCTTCATCACCCCACCATGCCGATCCTGGCGGTTCCACGGGAGTACACGCCGATGCCTGAGCGAGGGGATCTCTTCAGCCGGCAGTCAAAAGAAGTCGTGGAGCATCTCCACCACCACACGGCGCTCCTGGAACTCACCGAGGAAATGGTCAAAGGCGCCATTCGTCTGGAGATGCTTGAGCGATTAGGCCCACCTGCAACCACCAATAACGCGGACGTGGATACAGCGGGCGCGGGGGAAGGCGTCTATTTTTATCGGATCGAGCTTTCCTGGTCGTACCTGGAGGCGGAACGTCCAGACACGTTTCGGCTCAAAGCTGGCTTGGAGGCAACACAAGGCCTGGCGGAAGGGATTCTGCGCTGCCAGTTCGTGCCTTTACCGCGTGTTCTGGAGCTGCTTGATGACGCAGATAATCCAACTGCAGGCTGTTTCTTCACCGAGGTCGCCATCGGTCGGCTGACCCGCTACTTGCAGAGGAAAGGGTATCCTCTTCTTTGCAACCATTGATGTATACCACTTAGGGAAGGCGGAAGAGTATGTCCAGGAAGAACCCGGCACGTGCGGCTAAACGTGCCACTCGCCGTCTACAGGCATTCTTATTGCTTCTGTCAGGTGTGCTCTGTCTATTAGCGGCCTGGCTACTGCACCCAAACCCTTTTGCCTACCCGATAGGCATTGTTGTGCTCGGTCTTGGTATGCTGGTAGCCGCAGCACTCAATCCGTATCGCCTGGTAGCAGGCGGCATACTGACAACGCTCATAGGTGTAGCCGTTTTCCTCTCCTTCAAGCCGGTTATTCCTGTCCTGAGAGGACAGGACCTCGTTACATTTCTGCTCGCCGTTGGACTTGCCGAACTCGCCATCGCATTGATGACTCGCCGTGGCTATATAGGTGCGGGGGCAGTGACGCCAGGCCTCATTGTAGTGGCAGTTGCCAGCATTGAATTGCTCCTGGCAGAGCATCTCACCCCGGGCAACTTTGTGCCTTTCATGCTCTCACTGTGGCTACCGGGTATCGGCCTGCTTGTCCTTGGATTGATGTATGGAGCGGTGAGCATGAGAGCGTAAGCACCAGGAGTTACAACTTGCCCGATTCCTGTAAATACTTTCATACCTCTATCGTGTTACAGGAGAACGGCCCATGACGAATGAGGACGATATGTCGCTGATGGTCATATTCGTAGAGGAGTTACAGGCCTTATGGTAACCGAAAATGTTGCGATCGTCATCCCGGCGCTGAATGAGGAAGCAGCTCTCCACCGCCTGCTCGCAGAGATTACCCCAAACTTCGCGCAATGGGTGATCGTGGTCGACAACGGCAGTACGGATGCTACAGCCGCTGTAGCGCAACGTTGGGGAGCAATCGTCGCCAGCGAACCGCTACGCGGTTATGGACGAGCCTGTTGGAAGGGCTGCAAAACGGCGTGCAGCCTCGGGGCTGAGATGGTTATTTTCATGGACGGGGATGGAAGTGATGATCCAGTTGACTTGCCCATGATGCTGAGACCAATGCACGAAGGACGGGCGGACCTGGTCATCGGCTCACGGGTGAGCGAACGGGCCGAACGTGGAGCAGTGCCTCCCCAGGCCCGCCTGGGCAACTGGCTGGTGAGCCGTCTGATCCGTCGGTTGTATGGTGTGCCCCTGCATGACATCGGATCGTTTCGCGCTGTACGCTGCACCCTGTTAGGTGCGTTGGAAATGCGCGAAATGACGTATGGTTGGCCCGTCGAAATGGTGGTCAAGGCGGCGCGGGCGCATTACCGTATCGTCGAGGTACCCATCCACTATCGTCACCGCAGTCACGGCCGCTCAAAAGTAGCCGGCACGATCGCTGGCAGTATAAAGGCCGCCTTCTACATGGTGCGTACCACGGTGCGCTATGCAGGAACGAGGAGGACCCATGCCTGATACTGCCCTGGTCGTGATGGCTCGGTACCCAGAGGTTGGTGCGACGAAGACACGCTTAGCGCGCGCGATTGGCGTCGAGGAGGCGGCCCACCTCTACCGCGCCTTTCTCACCGACCTGGCTCAGAGGTTTGCCGGACAGCCGTACGACCTCCACTGGGCCTACACGCCAAACGGAGTCGGCTACGCTGCCTTCATGGCAACGCTTGCACCATCGCTCGTGCAATACATGCGCTTCTTTCCGCAGGAAGGACCAGAGCTTGGTACCCGCTTGCACCACGCCTTCCAGTGGACGTACGAGCGGGGATACCAGCGCACCATCGTCATCAGCTCAGATTCTCCGCATCTCAGCCGGGATATCGTTGCGCAGGCGCGGGAAGCGCTCGATGAAGCTGACGTCGTACTTGGGCCTGCACATGACGGCGGCTATTATTTGATTGCCATGCGCAGACCGCATGATGTCTTTCGTGGTATTCCCATGGGCACGAGCCAGGTCATGCAGATGACGGTCGACCTGGCACAACGCCAGGGTTTGAAGGTAGACACCCTGGAGGCGCTGTTTGATGTGGATGAATGGCCTGATCTGGTGCGTTTAGCACAGTTGCTGCGGGCAGACAGTTCCCTTGCTCCCGTGACTTTCGCCCATTTGGCGACGATGAAGGAGTTGGAATGACCACAACCACGCTGATGCTGCCGCGCTCGGTCTACATTGAACCGACCAGTCGCTGCAATGAATTGTGCCAGCAGTGCCCGCGCACGCTGCTCTCGCGGGAGGACGACCGCGACCTCTCCTTCGACGACTTTCGCTTCATTGTGGATCAGTTCCCTCAGCTGGAGCGTGTGGTGCTGCACGGCCTGGGCGAACCATTGCTCAACAAAGACCTGCCGCGGATGATTCGTTATCTCAAAGCACGCGGGACCTATGTGCTGTTTAACTCCAACGGCATCCTGCTCAATGCGAAGCGCGGCCAGGAACTGATCGATGCCGGACTGGATGAATACCGCCTCTCGATGGATGGTGCAACGCGCGAGACGTACGCCCGGGTGCGCGGTGTGGACGCCTTTGACAAAATCTGGCGCAACACCCGCGCCTTCATTGTCATGCAGCAAGAGCAGCACGCCAGCAAACCAGCAGTCTCCCTGTGGTTCACCGCCATGAAAGAGAATCTGCACGAACTGCCGGGACTCATCGACCTGGCATACGAGCATGGGATCCGCGAGGTCTACTTGCAACGACTCGTCTACTTCGAGCGGGGGTTGGCCCACTCGAAACAGGCCTTGTTCCGTCGCGCCACAGGTGAAGAACTGGAACTGGTGCGTCGATGTGAGCAGATGTGTCAGGATCGCGGCATGGTCTTTAATGCGGCAGGCTCCGCCACACCCCTGGAGAGCCTGATACGGGATTTTGGTGATCGTCCCTGGTCTGGCTGTCGGCGTCCCTATACGCTGACCTACATTACCGCGAGTGGGAATGTCCTCTCGTGTTGTTTTGCGCCTTTCGGACATAAGAGCGCCAGGGAGTATCAAGAGGAGCGCGTGCTGGGGAACATCTTCCAGGAACCGATCGAGGCCATCTGGCGTGGTGAGCGCTATGAGGCATTTCGCCGGGCTTTCGCGAGTGATCACCCGGCCAGGCACTGCTCGCAATGCGGCCTCAACTGGAGCTACTAGATGGGGTCAACACAGCATTCATGCTTTTTTTATAGGCTAACGCGATGAGAAGCTACCCAGGCGCTTGAAAGGAGAGAATAATAGAACATTTTTCAGGTAAGACAAGATGTCTACATCCAAGAGTGAAGCGAAGTGCCGGTAGCAGCGATGTCTCTAAAGAGGCTCCCCAAGGCGCTCTAGCTCTTAGCGTACAAAAAGCACGAAATGCTGTGCTGGCCCCGTAATCATACAGAATGTTGTTTTGCTTAGGAAGTGTTTTGTTGCAATGCCACGGGTGATAACAGAGCAAGAGTAATATGTCTACCAAACGATGTATCCAGGTTGCCTGGGTGGTTGCCGTGAGGTTTGGTGATGCTCCGACGACTCTCCTAACCGTGTAACAATTGGGCAACATCGCTCAGTCCATGTTGCCTCAAGTATAGTGCCTGTGCAGAAGGTCTTCTGTAGTCCAGGCTACAGACATCACGAAGACGCGTGATATACTTCAGGTAGAAGGGGATTTATGACCGCGAGGTCAACTTGTTTGAAGGAAAAGGAGGAAGCGAGATCACATGCGTGCGATTATCTCCGAGCAACTGCGAAACCATCTCCAGCGCATAGGGAGCGCCGTACTCACGATAACGCTGGAACCCCTGCGCTGCTGAAGCGGGACCTTCTTCCAGGTATCGGTCGATACCCATGAGCCACGCGATCTGAGCCGCTATGAAGCGTTTGTCCAGGACGGCGTGCAGGTCTACTACTCCCCGAAACTTGACCGCAAGGCGGATGTCCTGGAATTGGATTACGCACGGATACTGTTTCGTAGCAAGCCAATTCTGTCAGGACCAGACGACCTCGTCGCAACCATCATTATGGGACGGGTGTAGAGTATTCGAGGCCAATTGACATCCTCCCCACGGCTGAAGCCGCGGGATTCCCAAGCTTCACGACTTGGGTTCCTGTTTCGTTGGAAGTTTGCCCTCCCTGGGTGCCATTCAGGTTTGGTCTTACGTCTTCCTTCACAGGCGTCGGGTCCCTTTCCCTGAGCCCCAGGGTAGGGTCTCGTTCTGGTCTTCATCACTCACATAGTTTTCGTGAGCGGACAAGAAAAAACGTGTGTACGTTGGTCAAACACGTTCGTGCTTTTACCGGTGATACTTCATCACCAAACCCACAAACACGATTCAGTTGTTCCGGGTACTCCTGAGATATCTCTTTAGATATCTCTTTGCGCCTGTTAAAAGCAGAAATGGGAGAACAAAGAAAGGAGCGTGCCTTTCCATTCCCAGCCTTCAAGGACGAGGTTTTGCGGCACGCTTATGATAAGCAGTACCCTTGTACCAAAAAGGATCTGTAACCTGGACCGTATGATAGAGTAGAGGGGTCGTTTGTGGGGTGTGAGCTGCATTCAATACGATCGCTCGATCAATCCCCAGCACAGACGCATCTCATCAAATGCACGAGTATTGTACCAAGACAGGGTGTATTTGTGATCAAAGAGTGCTCATGAATGAGAACCGCACTTGCCAGCGATCGTCGCTAACAGTCTATGGTATCTCTTGAGAGAGTGGCAAGCAGGTTCTGAGCAAGAGAGTGAGGAATCATATGGCCGTCTTTCCGTGGTGGAATCGTCTCCATGTCCTTCCAGAGCTACCAGGAAGCGTCCCCCTGGCAATGCGCGAGAGCGCCCGGCGCAGGCAGCTCGTCAGCACGATCTTGTTGGTCGTGGCTGGCTTCCAGTTGGTGAGTCTCCCAGGCGCCATCAGCGATCAGAGTCTTCTGGCCCTTGGAACGGTAGTCCTGGGCCTGCTGATTTGTAGCGTGGCCATGCTTTTCAACAGGGGAGGTAGGGCCACCCTCAGCAGCATCCTGCTGATCGTCGTGATCGATCTGGGATGTGGGCTGATGCTGCTGACCTCTCCCATGGGGCTTGATGTGGCCAATCTGCCTGTCTTCGATGTGCTGATCGTCTCGGAACTCATTGCGGTCTCGTTGCTGCCTGCGGTGAGTGTCTTTCCCATCGCGCTGGGCAATATCCTCTTCATTCTCGGTGACATTGCCCTCCAACCACATACGCCTGCCTTGAACCAGCTGCTGGCTTCGGGAATGGCCTATGATGTCATTATTCAACCGATTGGCCTGCAAATTATCGTCGCGCTGGTGACATACCTCTGGGTCCGCAGCGCCCTGCGTGCCATCGCGCGGGCGGACCGTGCCGAAGAGGTCGCCGAACTGAAGCGGCGTGATGCTGAGCGCACGCACCAGCTCGAGACAGGCATCCAGCAGTTGTTGCAGACACAGGTGCGTGCCGCGAACGGCGATCTGATGGCGCGAGCGAACCTGAACCAAGACAACTTGCTCTGGCAGGTCGGTGTCTCACTCAATACGCTGTTGACCCGGCTGCAGAAGGCTGGCCGCCAAGCCAGTCGAGCGGAATACGAGAACCAGCAATTGAGAGGGGAAGTGGCACGGCTGACCGAGGCTCTGCGCGAGGCGAGGGCAGTGAAACATTTCCTGTAGTGGGAGTGCTGTGCGTTTTTCGTCTGGAGAGCGTATCGATAGGGATGGTACACCTCCTTGAGCCTGCACTGCAGCTTCTGGTCCAGCAAAGAAGTCATCAACCAAACGATTGAAGTTAGCACCCAGCAGCAGCAGCTCTTCGGGCTGCAACGACCCTCCTCTTCATGAGCAGCGCTGGGCTGCTGTTCGCTCAGCAATCCGGTGTCGAAGACGGAATGCTACATATATCAAGCAAAGGAATAGGACCCATGGCGCTTGCTCATCGTCGTCCCTATGGCATGTATCGTTGGTTGGCCAATATGCCCCGCAGGTTCTATCAGCTGGGTCTCGGATGGGTTTTTGGACACCGCGTGGCACAGATTACCCAGCGTGGCCGCAGGAGTGGATAGATCCGCCGGACGATTCTGGAAGTCTTGCACTATGACCCTCAGGCCCATGAGGTGCTGGTGGTGTCCGGGTGGGAAGGCAAAACGGATTGGTATCGCAATATCCAACACGAGCCCGAGCTGGAAGTGCGGACGGGACGGGTCCGTTACCGACCCATCCAGGAGTTGCTCTCGCCCGAAGAAACGGCGCGTCTCATCTTCATCCTGTTTCGCCAGCATCCGCACGAGGTCCGCCTTGTTGGATGACTCCTGGGGATCGATTCTCGTGCCGATGATGCTACCCTCCATGCACAGATCGAGGCGTTCTTTCGCGGAGTGCGTTTCCGCCCCGAAGATCGAGGGAGGCCAGGCATATGAGCGAGATCGTCTTGGCGAGGTTTGATGGGTGACTCCTCCCACGTGGTGGCGCTGTATCCTCTGCTTAAATTTGTCATTGCCGTACTCATCGCCATCCCGCTGTGCCTCCTGGCGAGCCTCTTGATCCGCAAACTCCCGTTGGCCAAGTGGAGTACCGTGTCATGCGGATCGTAATCCACACCCACAGGTTTTCATGGCTCCACAAGCAGATTCTGAAAAAGAGTATGCCTTGATAAGCTCATCGCTCACCAAAAGTGACACTGTTGGGAAACTCCTTTAAGCTGCAAGGTAAAGTCTCTGGAAAGCCGAGACGCGTGTGGGAGCGAGTTCATCCCCATCAAGCCATGCCACCACACGCACCAAATTCATCGCAGCAGCAATCCCAAGATGTTGCAAGTGCGTTTTGGCCAGGCCGATATAGCGGGAGCGGCGCATGCCAAAGGCACGCACTCGCCTCCGAAATCGTCGCTTCGATCCCCTCTCGCAGCGCGTACTGCTTGGCAAAGGCCGGCATCTTTGCCGACGCCGGGCGGCTTGGAGCGCTTCATGTTGGGCTTGCGGTCGGATCGTGATGGTCCGCCGCTTGTACTTCTTTGCCGAGCGGATACAGTGGACCTGCCGAGGGCAGCGACCGCAAGCGGTGCTGGAGAACTTGATCTTGATCACCTCATTGGTGCGGTTGTCGATGGCAGGAGTCCAACTGCTACTGTGCTGGCCTTCGGGACAGATCGCCTGCCGATGTTCCCAATCGATGAGGAACTGGCTGGCATCAATCCCCTGCTGCGTGTTGGCTTGCCACTTGACATCGCCACGCGCAGGACCAAGCACTTCGATCCCATACCGAGGCTCGCCTGCTGACCAGAATGGGTGCGGTGATAGAGCCTGAATCGAGCAAATGTTGGCGTGGGGTGAGTTCCGCCTGCTGAAGATCCGCATGGATCGTTTCGGTCATGGCCTCATCGGTGGTGGCAGCAGCAGTGGTAGCCACATGCGTGATGAGATGAGGGGCATCTTCCTCACAGGTTTCGGTGAGATGCACTTTATAGCCCGTCCAGCGCGTCTCGCGCTTTTTGCCATAGCGGGCTTCGTGATCATAGGGCGAGTTGATGAACTGGTTGCCTGGAGGCAGATCCTCATTGCTGCGCCAGCGGAGCTGGCCCTCGACCCAGACGTAGTTTTGCAGCCAGATGCTTCGCAGGATCTCGACGGCCGGGATCTCACGCAAAAAGGTGGGAGCCTCTGCCGCGTAGAGATCGCTCAGCAAGGTTGAGCCGTCTCGACCGATCAGTGGAGCCGACTGCCTGACGGTCCTCTTGGCTGCGTGGGAGGCGCGACTCCTCGATACGGTGGCCATAGCGCTCAAGCCTTTCGGGCTCGCTATGTGCCAGAAGCCATTCTCCAGCCACGATGGTAAGGCTATTGAGCGCAAAGCGCATGGCCTCACCCACACACATGAGTCGGTTAATCGCTCGCACTTTCGCCAGCACATGCGTCGAGTCCGTTCGTTGGCGCTGGCGTTCCTTGAGCCACCCCTGCTCTTTACATACGGCCAGCATCGCCTCCAACAGCAGCTGTTCGGCTCCCCTTTCAAGCAGGCGCTGACGAAAATCGGACAAAATGGTAAAGTCAAAGCCGGGATCGCTCAGTTCTAAGCCCAGGGCATACTTCAGATCGATCCGCCCGCGCACCGCGTCGGCGGCTTGTCGATCAGGAAGTCCCTCCATGAACTGCACAACGGTGATGAACGCCAGCCGCCAAGGTGCCTCGACAGGGCGTCCATTCGCCGGAAATAAATGGGCAAAGGACTCGTCCTGGTAAATGGGTCCCAACGCGTCACGCATTTTCATGTAGAGATTGCCTTTAGGATAAGCTGCACGAGCCACACGGGCCGTTTCTTCCGGGATCGAAAACTCGTTTTGAGAGAGTAATGTCATCTTCCTTCTCCTTCTTACACATGTCTGCTTGGACTCCTTCTAGCTTTCTTATCCTAACACATGCAATGGAGGGTTCAGAGGTTTCCCAACAGTGTATTCTGAAAATACCTGCAAAAAAGCAAGAAAAATCTCCCTGCGCAACCACCATTTGGTTGTGTTTTTTACTCACACGTGTCTTGACCAGTCTCCTCTCCTCAGGCTGCTGGCTGCGGTGGCCGCCTTACCTGATAGCCCATGCGCTCCAGACGCTGGATCAGTTGGCGCTCCACCTTGCCGCGGTCCCTCTGATGGCAGAACTCCTCTCCCTTTTCTTGCTATTCCTGCCCTGTCTTCACCATATGATACTAGATCACGAGCATATCATGGCCCACTGCCAGCGCTGCTCGTTTACTGCCTCGCCGTTTTTCAGCCGACGATACCGTTCTCCGAGATACGTATGCGAGCGACGCACCCCATGAGCGGCTTGCACCAACACCTCCCGCACATAGCGATTTCCTTTCTTACACCGCCCGCTCAGTCGCTTACCTGCACTTTCCTTCTGTCCAGGGCAGACACCAGCCCATGAGCTAAGATGCTCAGCATCGGGAAAGCGGTGCAGATCGGTTCCTACCTCCGCCATCAACACATGCAAGACGTGTCGGCTGACTCCATTGATCTTTTCACAGCGTTTCACCTGCTCCTCAAAAGGGTGCAGATGCCGCTCAATTTCCAACTCCAGATGCTGGATGGAACGATCTTGCGCATCAATGAGCATGAGCAGTTCTCGCAAGAGGAAGCGGTGGTGCTCTCGTACCTCTGCGGTCAGAGCGGCTACCACTTGCTCCCGGGTGGCATGGACGCTTGGATGCATCAACTCCGCCAGGCGCTGCGGGTCGCTTTCTCCGGCACACAGCGCGTGCAGGATGGCACGTCCTGACAAGCCCATCACATCGCTG